>Ga0190284_1000241_pt1 | contig 38109 bp, 37 predicted proteins | sample 48691812_MG_FD_161668 | JGI IMG/M metagenome (GOLD analysis project Ga0190284, IMG submission 161668) | Hydrothermal vent microbial mat bacterial communities from Southern Trench, Guaymas Basin, Mexico - 4869-18-1-2_MG | ecosystem: Environmental > Aquatic > Marine > Hydrothermal vents >...
AGAAGTTCAACGCATTTAGTCGAGCAGTTTTTCGAGGTCGGCGGGGTCGGCGCCCCAGAGTTCCTTGTAGGCATCGAGGAACATCTGTTTGGCTTCCGGCGGACAGTGGAACGGCGGCTGGCCTTCACGCGATTTTACAAATTCATCGAGGAAGATTTTCGCCTGTTCGGCGGTGGGCTGCTGTCCGAACTGCTGAAAGGCGCCAAAGCACCAGCGGGGATATTTTTCCCCGTTGTTCCAGTCGAAGTCGGGGTGTGAAGTGATTTCTTCGGCGACAAATTCCCCCTCTTCAACCGTTCCTTCGGGGCCGACGGTCTGTTCGCGGCGAATGGCTTCGGCTTTGAGTTTTTCGTAAACGTCCTTCGGACAGTTAGCCGTGCCGAGAAGATTTTCTTTTTCAGCGGGATCATTTTGCATGTCGTAGAGATACTCGTGTCCACCCGCGAAGTAGTAGATATATTTGTAGCGCTCATCACGAGTCATGATCCAGCGGTAACGATCCTGACAGGTGTGAGTGAACTGGATTTCTCGTTTCGGCGATTCGTTGGTGAGGAGCGATTCGCCATCGAGCGTCGGAGCGTTTTCGATGCCGCCCAGATCAAGCAGTGTGGGGAAGATATCGAGCAGATCGGCGAATTCTTCGCGGACGGAGCCGGCTGCAAATTTCTCGGGGTAGCGGACGATCATCGGAATCCGGCAGCAACTATCAAACGGGAGCGTTTTCTGGTAGAAGCCTTTATCCTGCAACATTTCACCGTGGTCGGCGGTGTAGATGATGACGGTGTTGTCGAGGATTCCGTTGCGTTCGAGCGCGGCGAGCACTTTGCCGAAGGCTTCGTCAACCATGGTGACGGATTCAAAATAGGCTTCGCGGATTTTGCGTTTTTCTTCCGGCGCATCAAAGTCGCCGTAGAGGTCGCTGTCTTCGGTCGGATAGGGAAAATGGCGCGATTTTTCGATGGGCTCGGGCAAATCCGCATCGGCGTATATGCCTTTTTTGGATTCGGGAACATTCCACGGCGGGTGCGGTTTAATCCAACCGAGGGTCAGCAGGAAGGGTTCGTCGCTGTTTTCATCGAGCCAGTCGGACGTGCGGTCGGCAAGCCAGTTGGGCCCCAGGTCTTCTTCGGGAACGAGCGCGTTCTGCACTTCGTGATACGAAAGCGTGCGCACTCCGTGAATGTTTTGTAGATCGCCGTGGCCTTTGTTTTCCAAATGCTGAAGATAAGCATCGTCTTCAACACGAACCGGCAGCTCTTCCATGAGGTGAGATTCTTGATAGCCGTGCGGTGCGGTCGGGGGATTGAAATGACATTTTCCAATGACGGCGGTGCGCCAACCGTTTTCGGCGAGCACGCCTGGGAAGGTCGGAATGGAATCGTTCAAGAGCTTGTCGGCGTTGTCGTAGTGGCCATGAGCTCGGCCGGCGCGGCCGGTGAGCATGTCGTAGCGGGCGGGCACGCAGATGGGGTTCGGGGTGTAGGCATTTTTAAAAAGGCACCCTTCGTTGACGAGGCGATCAAGGTTGGGGGTTTTCATCCAGGGGTATCCGGCGGCAGCGATGGTGTCAAAGCGTTGCTGGTCGGTCAGGACGACGAGGAAGTTCGGCTTTTTCATGATTCATTCTCCTTGAAAGCGACAAACGTATAGAGTTAGCTCTCCTCCTTCAATTTTCAATTTAAAAGCGGATTAAATAAGGAATCTAAGTCATGGGCGATGTCGAAAAATACGGAAATTTCATAGAGGGCGGACGCTGTTTTGAACTCACGACTGAGCCGCCAAAAAAATGGTTTAATGTCCATTACAACCAACCCGGCGAAAATGAATTCTATGCCGCTGTCAGCCAGATGGGTGACGGAGAGGTTCGCGCCCGCGATGCAGCGGGAAACAGTGTGAATCTCTTTAGCTGGGATGATACATATCTGTACATTCGCGACGACGAAACCAACACCGTTTTCAATCCCTGGGGTGAGCCAGTGGTCGCCGACATGACGGATCGCTCCTGCCGGTTTTATCCGGAAAAAACCGTTATCACCGGAACCTGCGACGGGTTGCGGGCCGAGCAACGGATTTTTGTTCCGCGCGATGAAACGGCGATGGTCTGGACGCTGAATCTTCAAAACCTTTCCGACCGACCGCGCAAAATTTCTCTGTTTACCTTCGCAAAATTTGCACTCAACGGCTGCAATGCCGAGGGGCAAGGTGTTCCGTCTGAGCCCTTCGCGTATGTGATGCCGGAAATCGGCGGCGTTTTTTGCGACAATCACGCCCGCAAACTCCCGCCGACCGATCGCTATAAAGCGTTTGTCGTCACTCCGAACAAACTCCAAAACGCCAATGCCCATCGTCTGGAGTTCACACGTCAGGACTATTCCTTGAGCACCCCGAAGATTCTATGGGGCTGGAACTGCGATGGTCAAGGGGGGCGCTTTGGCGGCGATAACGCCGGCATCCTGCAGGTCAGCTTCGAGATCCCAGCGGGCGGCTCCGAACGTGCCGACTTCATTCTCGGACAGACCGATTCCATCGAGTCGGTTAAAGCCCTGCGCGAGCGCATGACCCCGGAAGCCATCGATGCCGCCTGCGAAGAGCAGAAGGAAATTTGCGAGAAGCAGGATGCCGCCTTTACGGTTTCAACCGGCAACAAAAACTATGATGCGCTGATGAACCATTTCGTCAAAAAACAGATGGTCTCCTACATCATCGACAAAAGCGGCTTCCGCGACAATGTGCAAATTGATGCCGCACTGGCGATGGTCGATTATGAAATGGCAAAAACCAATTTTCTGCAGGCGCTTTCGTCGCAATACCCGACTGGGTCGGTGCCGCATAGTTTCCGCCCGATGAACCGCTTGCAGTACTCCGACAAACCGGCATGGATTTTCCTCACCGCCCCGCTCCTGATCAAAGAGAGCGGCGACTTTGGCCTCTTGGACATCGAGCTTCCCTATTTTGAATGCGACGAAAAAGGAACCGTCTGGGATCATATGATCCGCGCCATGCGTTTCCTCTGCAACGACACCGGACAGAACGGACTCTGCGACCAGCATTTTGCCGACTGGAACGACGGACTCGAACCGTCCGAACTGACCGGCGCACGCGAAAGCATCATGGTTACCCAGCAACTCTGCTACGGCCTTCTCGAAATGGAAGAACTCGCCAAACGGCGCGGTGATGCCGAAATCGAAAAAGAGGCGCGCGAACAATACGACCTCTTCAAAAAACGCCTCAACGAATTTGCGTGGGACGGCGAGTGGTACATTCGCAGCACCTGCGAAGTCGGCACCCCGCTCGGCACCTCCAAAGATGATCAGGCGAAGATCTTCCTGAACACCCAATCGTGGGCCGTTCTTTCGCAGACGGCGGAAGGCGACCGCGCCGAACGCTGCATGAAAAGCGTCGATGAGCATATCGAAATGGACATTGGCTATCTGGTGGCCAGCCCGCCTTGCCGACGCTACGACGAACGGATCGGAAAATTCTCCGGAATTCTCGCCGGTCACGGAGTCAACGGCGGAGCCTACTGCCACGCCGCCGGCTTCAAAGCCGTCGCCGACTGCATGCTCGGACGCGCCGAAGAGGCCTGGCGCACCTTCGTTAAAGTAACCCCCGACAGCCCGTGGAATCCGATCTCCGTTTCAAAAACCGAACCGTTCTCCTTCACCAACTGCTACGAAGCGATCGACAGCCACTACGCCGAGGGCGTCTATGCCTGGCGCACCGGAACTGCCGGATGGTTCACCATGGCGCTGATCGAGTGGATGTTCGGTGTGCGCCGCACCTACGAAGGACTCATCATTGACCCCTGCCTGAGTAAAGAGCTTCCGCAGGTTTCTCTCACGCGCAAATTCCGCGGCGCGACCTATCAGGTCAACATCGATAACACCGCCGGGCGTTGTATCGGAACTACCTCTATCACCGTGGACGGTAAAAAACTGGAAGGCAACGTGCTGCCGGTTTTTAAAGACGGCAAACACAATGTAGAGGTTGTTATCTGAGGATCGCCCTGTAGCTTTCCGCGACTGAAAAGTATCTCCGCCCGCCTGTTTTTTTTGGATTGAAACCTCTATACTCCTTGGTCAAGGAGACTCTTTGTATGCTGTACAGACCGTTCGGGAAAACCGGAATAAAAATCTCCGCACTCGGCTTTGGAGCGATGCGCCTGCCGATGGCGTGGAACAAAGAGGGAAAGGGCCACGTCAAAACGGATGAAGCGGTTGCTTTGCTTCGTCGTGCCTTCGCGCGGGGCGTCAACTATGTTGACACCGCCTATATGTATTGCGAGGACGAGAGCGAAAACATAGTTGGGCGCGCGCTGAAAGACGGCTGGCGCGAGAAAGTTTATTTATCCACCAAGTTCCCGCCTCATTTGGCAGAAAAGCGCGAAGATTTTCGACGCATCCTTACTGAACAACTCAGCAAGCTGGATCAGGAATATATCGATTTCTATCACTTTCACGGCATCGGAAAAGACCAACTGCGCGATAAAATCGACAAATTTCACCTCATTGATGAAGCGATGAAGGCCAAAGAGGAGGGGCTGATTCGCCACCTCTCTTTTTCTTTTCACGATAAACCAGAAGAGATGATTCCGATTGTTGACCGGGGCTGTTTTTCCTCCGTGCTCTGCCAGTACAACCTGCTCGACCGCAGCAATGAAGATTCAATTGCCTATGCCAAAAGCAAAGGGCTCGGCGTCGTCGTGATGGGGCCGGTGGCCGGCGGGCGTCTTAAGAACCCATCCGAGGTTTTTGAGAAATCGGTTTCGGACCGCGCGATAAAAACGCCCGAGCTGGCGCTGCGCTTTGTGCTGTCCAACCCGAACGTCGACTGCGCACTCTCCGGAATGGAAACCGTACAGATGGTCGATGAAAACGTTGCCGTGGCTTCCGATGAAACGCCGCTGAGCAGCGCTGAAAAAGCTGCGATTGAAAAAACAGCCGATGATCTCAAAAAACTGGCCGATCTCTACTGCACCGGCTGTGAATACTGCATGCCGTGTCCGCAGGAGGTGAACATTTCGAAATGCTTTGAGTTCATGAACTATCTCAAGGTGTACGGACTTGAAGATGCTGCACGTGAGCGTTATGCGCAGATCGGAAAACCGTGGATTGCCAAAGGCAAGGATGCCTCCCACTGCATCGAATGCGGCGAATGCGAAAAGAAATGTCCGCAAAAGCTTCCGATTATCCGGCACCTAAAGGAAACGCACGCTGCGCTGAACGCGGAAGGCGGACACTGATGCAATTTACGGTTCAGTGGCACGAAACGCTGCCATCGACCAATACGTTTCTGAAGCAACGGGTTGATCGCGACCCGGATTTGCCGGAAGGGACGGTGGTCGCGGCACGCGAGCAGACTGCGGGGCGCGGCCGCCGCGGCCGCACATGGGATTCAAAAGGCGAAAACCTGACGTTTTCCGTACTGGTTCGCGGTCTCACCGACCCAAAAAACGCGCCGGCCGCCGCGATGGCCGTGGCGATTGCGGTGGCCGAACTGCTCGAAGCCGAAGGGTTGCAACCCTCGCTCAAATGGCCGAATGATGTGCTCGTTAGCGGAAAAAAAATCTGCGGCATCCTGTCTGAAGGAATTTCCGGTGGTGTCATCATCGGCATCGGCCTCAACGTCAATATGGAGAGCGCCGATCACATTGATCAGCCCGCGACCTGCATTCTGATTGAAACCGGAACACGACACAGCGTGGATGAACTGCTCGAAAAGCTGCTTACCCATCTTTCGGCCCATCTCGAAAAATGGAAGAGCAGCGGCTTTAAGACATTGCGCGCTGACTGGGAAAAACGTGTGGAGAATATCGGTCAGCCCGTCACCGTTCGCGATGGCGATGCAGAGCGAAGCGGGCTTCTGGCCGGGTTTGGAAACGACGGGGAGCTGCTTCTGCGCGTTGCAAATGGCGAACTCCTTCCCATCTGGGCAGGCGACCTTTCCGTTTAATGCTTTTCAATGCGGGGTTCTCCAATTACGATGCCGCTTTTCCAATTTACGCGGATAACAGAAGGAGAATGAAATGGGCGGATTTTTCGGTGTAGCTTCGAAGAAGGATTGTGTGTCGGACGTTTTTTACGGGACGGATTATCATTCCCATCTCGGAACCCAGCGCGGCGGCATGGCTACCCTGAGTGATGACGGAAATTTCACCCACTACATTCACGACATCCGCAACGCCCAGTTCCGCTCCAAATTTGAAGACGATCTGCCGAAAATGAGCGGGAATACCGCTATCGGTATCATCAGCGACTACGAAGACCAGCCGCTCATCATTAACTCGCGTCACGGGCGCTACGCCATCGTGACCGTTGGTGTGGTGCAGAATGCCCAGAAGCTGGAGGCGGAAGCCTGTGCGGCTGGAATTCATTTTTCGGAAATGAGCGGCAACGAGGTGAACCCCACCGAGCTGATCGCCCACCTGATTAATCAGGGTAAAGATTTTACGGATGGGCTCACCAAAGCGCAGGAGGCTGTCGAAGGCTCCTCCTCGATTTTGCTGCTCACCAAAGAGGGTGTTTATGCTGCGCGCGATCGGGTGGGGCGCACTCCCGTCATCATCGGCAAAAACGAAAACGGCTATGCGATAACGCTCGAGACCTGTGCGCTACCCAATCTTCAATACCAGATTGAACGCGAATTGGGCCCCGGCGAAATTGTCCGCATCACCGCCGATGGCGTGGAGCGGATGAAATGCCCCGGTGACTGCATGAAAATCTGTTCTTTTCTTTGGGTCTATTATGGCTATCCCGCCTCTACTTATGAGGGCCGTAACACCGAGGACGTCCGCAACGAGTGCGGGAAGAGGCTTGCCCGGCGCGATGACGTCGAGGCCGACTGTGTCAGCGGCATTCCCGATTCCGGAACGGCCCATGCCATCGGTTACGCGCAGGAATCCGGCCTGCCGTACCGCCGCCCGTTTGTGAAATACACCCCCACCTGGCCGCGCAGCTTTATGCCGCAGAACCAGCAGGAGCGAAACCGCGTCGCCAAGATGAAACTCATTCCGGTGCGTGAACTGATTGAAGGCAAGCGACTGATGTTCTGCGAAGATTCCATTGTGCGCGGCACACAGCTGCAGGACACCATCGAGCGGCTCTACACCGAATATGGCGCCAAGGAAATCCATATGCGCCCGGCCTGCCCACCACTGGTCTACGGCTGCAAGTTCCTGAACTTCTCCCGCTCGCGCTCCATTGATGAGCTTGCCACGCGTATTGCCATCAAAGAGCTCGAAGGGGAATACGAGCATCTCGACGAATATGCCGACGCCTCCACGGAACGCTATCAGGCGATGGTGGACAAAATCCGCGAGCGATTGAATCTGACCTCTCTGCAGTTCCAGACGCTGGAAGATTTGGTTGAAGCCATCGGCCTCCCCAAGGAAAAGCTCTGCACCTACTGCTGGGACGGGGAAGGATAGCTGCTGTGTGGAGTGCGCAGGCTTGCCTGCGCTTTTCTCTCCGGAGCTTGCTCCGCGTATAGATGGCCGAAGCAAGCTTCGACCGACAGAGCGCAGGCAAGCCTGCGCACTCCAAAACGTTATTACGTCCGCGGATGTTCGGCGTCGTAGGTTTTAATTTTTTCGAGGACGGTCGCCTCGGCTTCGTCGTACAGCTCGCGGATCATTTCATCGCCGAGTTCATAGACGCGGTCTTCAAAATCAGTGGAGTCGAGACGGTTCATCAGCCGTTCTTTGACGTCGGCGATATCCTTGCCATAGATGTGGAAGGAATCGGCCTGCCAGTTCATTCGGCCCAGCTTTACGGTTTTGCCGGTTTTCGCGGCGACGGCATCGGCAATCACTTCCTGGTTGAACAGGGTAAACCCGAACATGTTCATGAAGTTGGCGCCCCACGCGTCGTTGCTGCGGAAGCGTACGTTGCAGTTGAGCCACCAGACACCCTCTTCGTCTTCAAAAATGCGATACCAGAGAGATTGCAGGCAGGGCGGGTCGTAGCATTCGAGATCCAGGTTGGGCATCCATGTGATGGCCTGCGCCTGACGGGTGAAGGGTTGTTCGGAAAGTTTGTTGATGATGCCTTCGAGCTGTTTAACTTTGAACGGACCGGTCTCGGTGCTCTTGCCATCCTTGAGATCCTGCCAGACACCGTAGTTGGCGAGCCTTCCGTGATAGGTGTATTCCCAGCGCGTATCATCGGGATCGTTTATGTTTTTCACCCAGTGGTCTTTGAGGCCCTTGAGTTCCATCACGTATTCACGCAGATCCTCAATGCCGCCGGGGAAAGCCTTATGGATCATCGGATCCTTCATGGGGTCGAGTATGGTGATATTCATCGTGCAGTCTCGGCTGAGCGGATCTCCGGGTTTGTCGTACTGCGTTTTGAACTTCGCGCCATCATTGAAGAGGGCGATAATGGCCTGTTCATACGCTTCGGCGAGTGTTTCGGCTTTCACACAAAGTACAGGGATGTTTTTCGGCATGGGTTTTCCTTTCAAAATATTGGGTAGGGACCGCTCTCCGAGCGGTCCACGGACGGTTCGGAGAACCGTCCCTACCTAGTCACGATAATTTTTTAAACTCTTTTGCGAGCACCTCATGGGTGGCGTCCAGCGCTTCGGGAATGACGCGCGGCCCGCCGAGCACCGGCATAAAATTGGTATCACCGTTCCAGCGCGGCACGATGTGACGGTGCAAATGATCCTCCAGCCCCGCACCGGCAACCTGGCCGAGGTTGATGCCGATATTGAACCCTTCCGGTTGCAAAGCAGAGCGCAGGGCCACCACCGCGCATTTGGTCAGCTCGCTGAATTCCAGGTCTTCGTCGGGAGAAAGGTCGTCGAGTTCGGCAATGTGGCGGTAGGGCGCCACCATCAGGTGACCGCTGTTGTAGGGGAAGCGGTTCATAGTTACCGCACAGGTTTCGCCGCGGAAAAGGATCAGGTTCTCACGATCCTTTGTTTCAGAAAACATCCGGCAGAGAAAGCATTCACCCGCCTTTTCGCCTCGAATGTATTCAATCCGCCACGGTGCCCAGACAGGTTTTTTCATTCCAATACGCTCCTTCATTGCCAGATTGTGCCGAATTATGATTAAGATACCGGTCTAACGCAAAAGGAATTTTTATTGTGGCCGTAAAACTGATCCATGGAACCGATGAATATCTGGTGAGTCACCACGCCCGCAAAGCGGTCAATACCCTGTGCCCGGAGAGCGAACAGACTCTCGGTCTCGAAACCGTGGACGGCAGCGTTAAAACGATTGATGAAGCTGTGACTGCGCTCAAAACCTGCCTTGGTGCGTTGCGCACGGTCGGCCTCTTTGGCGGGCAGAAAACCGTCTGGTTGCGCGATGTCTCGATTTTCAAGGACAAGGTTATTTCCAAAAACGAAGCGGTTAAGGCGCTTTTCGGCGAGCTGGCGGATGACATCAAAAAAGGACTGCCTGCCGGGCATCATCTCGTAATTTCTGCGCCGGGAGTGGATCGTCGTTCCGCCTTCTATAAAACCTGCGAAGCGTCGGCCGAGGTGGAAGCCTACGATCTGCCCGAGCAGGACTACAAAAAGAGACCCCTCATCCGCGAACGGGCACAAAAACTTTTTGCCAAAGCAAAGTGCCGAATCGGGGCCGCCGCGCTCGATCTTTTCCTCGACAAGGTCGGGATGGACACCCGCCAGCTGGTCATGGAGGCTGACAAGCTGACGCTCTACATCGGTGACCGCAAAGAAATCACCGAGGACGATGTTAAAGCCATTACCTCTTCCGCGGCGGAGGCTATTGCGTGGGACTTCACCGATGCCATCGGCGAGCGGCGACTTGATGAAGCGCTCAAAATTCTTCGCCAGCTCATCTTTCAGGGTGAAGCACCGGTTGGAATTATATTTGCGGTCGAGAACCTGTTTCAGAATCTCACGCAGTACCGCGCCTATCTCGACCAGGGCTGGGTGAAGATGCGGGGGCAGAACGCACAGTGGGGCAATGATCCCGAAATGGACAAACTTTTCGATCTGCTTCCGTCCGATCCGCGCAAAACCCACCCCTTCCGCGCCGGCATGCTGGCACAGCAGGCTAAAAACTACACCGCCGAAGAACTGCGCCTTTGCCAGAAACGCCTTCTTGAAACCCATGAGCAGCTCGTCTCCAGTGGTGTTCCGCAGGCACTGATCCTTGAAATGCTCGTCATTAAACTGATCGCCAAAGTATGAGTATCAGCGACAACCTCGAAGCCGTCGAAGTGCGTATCGCGGAGGCCTGCCGGAAGGCGGGGCGAAGTCGCGACGAGGTAAAGCTGATCGCTGTTTCCAAGAAAAAACCGGCCGAAGCCGTTTGCGAAGCCGCCGCTGCGGGGCAGATTCTGTTTGGCGAAAACCGCATACAGGAAGCGCAGGCCAAAATATCGCTTTGCCCGAATCATCTGCACTGGCACCTGATCGGCCACCTCCAGAGCAACAAGGCCAAAATAGCCGCGAACCTGTTTCGGATGATCCATTCTGTTGATTCCGAAAAACTGCTTCGCGCGCTCGATGAATACGTCGCGACGCCGCTCCCCGTGCTTGTACAGGTTAATGTTTCCGGCGAAGGTTCCAAATCCGGCTGCGCACCGGAGGAAGCCGCCGCGCTTATCGAAGCGGCCAATGCCTGCTCGCAGGTCGAAGTACACGGGCTGATGACCATTCCGCCGTTTACGCCTGACCCCGAAAAGGCGCGGGTTCATTTTGCCGCGCTGCGTGAGCTGCGTGACCGCCTGCAGGACGAAACCGGCACACCGCTGCCCGAACTTTCCATGGGCATGTCGCACGAATTTGCAATCGCGATTGAAGAGGGGGCCACATTTGTGAGGGTAGGGAGTGATATTTTTGGAATGCGGTAGGGGCAGGATGCATCCTGCCCCTACGAATGGAGGCGCAATATGAGCATTATGGAATCGAAAGTGGTTTTTGTCGGCGCGGGAAATATGGCGGAGGCCATCGTCAGCGGCATGCTCGCGGAAAGCTTCTGTGCGCCGGAAAAAATTGTGATGACGGATATCCGCCCGGAACGGCTCACCGATCTCGAAAATGAATATGGCGTTACCGTCTCCACGGATAACAGCGTCGTCAAAAATGCCGAAATGGTTGTGCTGGCCGTTAAACCGCAGGTACTGCCGGAAGTACTCAAAGACCTGGCCGCCGATCTGCGTCCTGAGACGCTGATCATCAGCATCGCGGCGGGTATTTCCACGGCAAAAATCGAATCCACGCTCGGCGGCGAACGCCGTGTAGTCCGGGTGATGCCCAATACGCCCGCGCTGGTCGGGCAGGGAGCTTCCGCGCTTGCGGCGGGCTCCAACGCCGACGAAGCCGATCTGGAAGTGACGGAGGCCATCCTGCAATGCGTCGGGCTGGCGGTGCGCGTTGAAGAAACAGATATGGATGCCGTTACCGCGCTGAGCGGATCCGGCCCGGCCTATGTTTTCTACCTGCTCGAAGGCATGCTGGCCGCGTCCGAAAAAATGGGGCTTGATGAAGAGACGGCGCGGTGGCTGGCACTCAAAACCGTCGAAGGGGCCGCGCGGCTCATGACCGATTCCGGCGAAACGGCGGAGGCTCTCCGGGAGAAAGTTACTTCCAAAGGCGGCACCACCGAAGCGGCGGTTCGTCTGCTCGACAAAGCGGGTGTGAAAAAGGCGGTCGTTAAAGCGATTCTCGCCGCCCGAAAGAAATCGGTTGAATTATCCCAAGGGTAGGGACGCCTCTCCGAGGTGTCCTCGGACGGTTCGGAGAACCGTCCCTACCATAAACTTGACTGCCCAAGGTGAGCGCTGTATTACTATCCGCTATTTTATGGCCAATGTAGCTCAGTTGGTAGAGCAGCTCATTCGTAATGAGCAGGTCGTCGGTTCGAATCCGACCATTGGCTCCAGCCTTCGCTCCTTCGGAGCTACGGCTGGCAGGCCAGCCTTTTCGGTTGCGCCAGACACGCCGTTCAGCTCACTTGGTCTCAGCTTTTGCTGCACGGAGTTCCTGAAGAATCAGGTCTGTACTGCTTAGTTTTGGAGTCTCGGCTGGCTTTTCCTCAGACACTTCGCTGATATCTTTTTCGCCGGAGGCTTTGCTATTATCCTCTTTGGCCGGTTCCTCATTGCGGAGCGGGCTTTCGGACCAGCCGGGCGGCCAAAGGGTTTTGCTGGAATCGGACGCTTCGTAAATGCGGCGCGTTTCGCGCTCCGCCTCTTCGGGCGTAGTCAGCACGTAGGGCGTTAGCAATACAATGAGTTCGCCGCGCGCATCAGAGTTGTTGTGCGAGCTGAAAAACCAGCCGAGCAGGGGGATGTCGCCGAGAATTGGAATTTTGGTGGAGCTTTTGCGGGTGGATTTATTGACCAGTCCGCCGAGTACAATCGTGGAGCGGTCCTGCACAGCCACCTGCGCGCTCATTTCCCGTTTTAGAATGATAGGCACTTCATTCCCGTCAATCGTGACGTTTGAGCCGACGTCATCGGCCGACTGCGTGATTTCCATGACGACATAACCCTGCGGGTTGATGTGCGGGGTGACGGTGAGGTTGATCCCGATGTTACGGTATTCATAGGTGGAGCGCGCCGTGGTGCTGCTGTCACTGTTTACGGAGGAGGTGATGATGGGGTGTTCTTCACCAACCGTAATTTTGGCTTCCGTATTGTCTGTTGTCAGAATGACCGGGGTGGATAGAATCCGCGCATCACCATCGGTTTTAGCCGCATGGATAATGGTCTTTAAATTCAGTTCGGGAAAAACACCGTAGTAACTAAGAGCCCCGCCAACCATGTTTGTAGCTAGGCTAGCCGCATCAAATCCTATTCGATTGAGGTCAGTTAAAGATTTATAAAGGTTCTCGGTAATTTCAAATCCAGCATTTGTTATTGTTCTGGTCGCAATAACAGCCCGTTCTTCTTCAATATTTTGATACACCCACTGGATACCGGTTTGGAGCGAGTCGTTGAGGTTGACGTTGAGGATGACGGCCTCGATGAGGACCTGAGCGAGCATGACATCCAGATTGGCGATGACGGCTTTGAGGGCTTCAATGTCGGACTTGCGGCCCATAAGGAGCAGGGAGTTGGTGCGCTCATCGGAAAGGATTTTGGTCTCGGCGGAGAGGCGGCCGATCGCGCTTTTAGCTTCAGCGCTGATTTCGCGCCCGGTGGTGGAGGTGACTTTTTCGACCGCTTCTTCAATGCTTTTACTGCCTTCATCTTTCCCGCCCGGGCCGATACTCTTGGTTTTTTCGGTGGCTTTGGCCGCTCCGATGAATTCGTTGAGGACACCGGAGATTTCGGACGCCTCGGCATACTCAAGATTGACGACTTCGACGATGACTTCGGGGTCAACGGGGACGTCGAGCACTTTGATGATGTTGTCGAAAAAGTCAAAGTTGGCGGCTTTCGAAAAAATAATGAGAATATTGGTGCGCTCATCGGAGACAAATTTGACTTCGCCCTGAATCATTTCGGTTTCGTCAGCCGGAGCGCTTTCCGGTTTTACGGCGGTACCGGCGGTTTTGGGCGCGCGGATGACGCCGGGGATGGTGCGCCCGCCGCCGGCGACAACGGTCTGTTCGCTTTTTTTGGTTTTGGCGGCCTCGACCAGCTCTTTGAGCTTACCCGCAACCGTTCCGGCGGTGGCGTGTTTGAGCTGGTAGATGCGGGGTTCAATTTTTTCGACAGGCTGATCCACCATGGTGATCAGTTCAACGATCCGGGCGATATTGGCGGAGGTGTCCGTAATGAGGACGCTGTTGATGCGATCCATCTGGATGATTTTTCCGTAGCCGTGGACAAGATGCTGGATGAGCGGCTGGACATCGGCAAAGACGACGTAGCGCAGGGGAATGACCTGGGTGATGAGCTGGTCGGCCTCGGTGTATTTCTGGTCTGGATCGAAGGGTTTGATTTCCATCCCTTCCTGCCGGGCGTTGGCGATGGGGACGACTTTGAGGAATTTGTCGCCCATCGGAACGAGGGCGATGCCGTGCATGGCGAGGACGGTTTCGATGGCCTGTTTGGCTTCATCCCGTGTCAGTTTGCTGTATTGAAGGGTAACGGTGGGTTTTAGATCGGCCTGCGTGATCAGTGTGCGGTCCTCTTCCTCGTTGTAAAGAAGCACCAGCTGCTCAAGGGTGGCATCCTTCAATTTCTGTGAAAAAAGCTGCTCCGCCCGGGCACAAAACGTTGCGCTGAGCAGGGCGGTCATCAGAAGGAAAAGTGTCTTTTTCATAATTTAGTCCATTTAATTTAAAGGCGGCTATTTAATCACAGCTTTTTCCGGTTTACACGGATATTTCACGTAACGAGCAACACGTTTCATAACTCATCATTCGCTATTCCGCCGGTAGGCGCAGTCAATGATCATGGAACCTTTCAGGACGCCTTCACGCCGGGCGTCGGGCATGGCGTTGAGCTGGCGGACATCAAAACGGATGCCTTGGCTCTGGAGGTCGTAAAGGAAACGGACGAGCGCATCGAGTTCACCCTCCCAGTTGCAGCTGACACCGAGTTCGTAGAGCGCACCGCGCTGTTCTTCGCGGTAGGGCTGGGTGCGAATGAGGTCGAGGCCGTATTCATCGGCGGTGCGCTTGATGAGCTTGAGCACTTCGGCGGTGACGGAGGTTTTCTCGTTATATACCGGAAGCTGATCCTGAAGCTCAATGAGGCGGCTGATCCAGTCTTTTCTTTCGTCGAGAATCCGCTTATGCAGTTTAATCTGCCTCAGGAGACGGGTTCGTTCTTCGGTGAGCTGCCGCTGCGCGGCGATCTTCGAGCCGGCCAGCCAGTAGGTGAAGCCGAAGAGCACCACGGTCAAGGCGGCCATACCCAGCAGGAGTTCGCGCCTTGAAAATTTCATGGCCGGTCCTCCTGCGGTTGTTTGGGAAGTTCCGCCGTGAGGGAAAAGGTGGAGACGCGCCGGTCTTTGATGGTGCGCGTGCTGACGGGCTGATCTTTAATCCGTTCAAAGAGTCCGGACGCGCTGAGCTGCTGGAAGTAGTCATAGATGGGGTCGGCGCGCTCGCTGGTTCCCCGCAGGCTCACGGAAGCGCCCTTTTTGTAGGTGAAGGAGCTGATTTCGACCCCCTCGGGAAGGGCGGCGGTAATTTCGCGCAGGCATTCGAGCGCCGAGCGGGAGCGGTCTGAATATTCTTTGAGCGAGAGCATGGCTTCGCGGGCGGCCTGTGCTTTACGCGCGGGCTCCTCATAGATGGCGGCCTGTCGGCGGATGCGGCGGCAACTGGCCTGCCGGATGGAGAAAACGACACCCGTAATCGTGACCACGGCCAGCCAGATGCTGAGCACCGCGATGGAGGCAATGGTGGCAATGCGCATGATCCGTTTTTTCCGCTGCAGTTCAATCCACTCGCGCGGCACCAGTTCGACATGGTGCAGCCCGCGTTCGGCGGTACGCAGCGCCAGTCCTTCGGCCAGCGGCGGTAATGTGCCCAGATCGTGCAGCGACACGTCGGCTCCGCAGGCTTTTTTCAGCATCCGGACGAGCGACGGCGGCACTTCGGCCTCGCTCCAGAACAATACCGAATCGGTTTCGCGGTGGCCGTATTCAGCTTCAAGCGACAGCAGCGTATAGCGAACCTCCTCGGAAACTTCCTTCATCACGGCTTCATCGCTGAAGTTATGAAACAGTTCGAGAGACCGGAAGCAGACGGGTACGCCGTCATCCACGACGATCATGGAAAATTCTGTATGTTCTTCGAGCACGAGTACAATCCGCCCCTTGTCCGGCGCCTGCGCGTGGGCGACCAGCAGGCTCCACCATGCCAGTATTTCGGCGTCCAGACTGCGGATATAGATATTCTTTTCCTTAAAGAGATCGCCGAGGGTGTCCACCACCTTGCGCGGGGCCGCCACCGCCAGCACCCGGGAGTGGTCTTCGGTCTGATGCAGTACCTCATAGGAGACCGTCATTTGGTCAACGGGGAACGGCGATATCTGGTCGATCTGCAGTTCCACCATGCCGCGCAGCTCGTCCGCGTCGGCGGAGGGCAGTTCGATCACCCGCATCAGCAACTGTGATGAGGGCAGCGCAAGCGTCACGATGCCTTTAAAATTATTGCGGATTTCAGGAAGCACCTCTGCAGGGAAGAGCGGGGCGTTTTCCTGTTCAAAAAAACCTTCCGGCAGGGGCAGGGTACCTTCGTACAGTTTTTCCGTACCACGGCGGTTTTTGCGCAACACGGCCCACTCGACGATTTCGTCGGTAAAGTGGATCCCGGTTGTATGAGTGAATAGCAACATATCAGTGCTCAGTGCTGTTTTCCTTCGAGCCAGAATAGTGGAGAGGCCTCCTTTTCGCCCAGCTTAAAGATGCAGGAGATTTCACTGGTGATATTCCCGACGGCGCCGACACTGGTAATGGTGACATATTCCGGCTTCAACGTGAAAAGATCGGAACTGAGGCCCAGCGCCGCGAAATCTTCCTGCGTAATTCCGTCGTCTTCCGTTTCGGCTTCGCCGTCGAGGCCTAGACGGGCGTCCATAATGTCATCAATCACAGCTTCAGGAATACCAAGGCTGTACAATGTAGTACGGCTTGCACTGTTGGGGTTCACTTTTCCGTTTCCCCAGGTGGTCAGTTCCGCAGCGAGGCCGGTCATAGGTTCCTCAGCTTCCGCCAGAGCGTCCGGCGGCGTACCGTAGAGAATCTCCTCGGTCCAGTCTTTGATCAGCAGCAGTTCATCCACCGTATCCACAGGGGCGTTTTTGCACTCATAGCCGCGCGTGCGGTAGAACGTATGGTCAGATTCCGCACCGTTGGCCCGGTGGGCGTCATTTTCGTCCTCCCAATCCTCCAGACAGGCGAGCAGGGTGTCCCACTTCGTATTGGGAACACCGGTTTGAATGAAAAGTTCTTTCCATCCGTCACGCGAAAGCTTGTGGATATTGCGCCGTCCTTTTTCATAGTCGATGTCCACGGTGACCGTTCCGTCGCCGAACGCCTCGCTGTAGCCCACTACTGGAACTCCTTTGGCGATTTTAGCTGCTTCATTCAAATAAGGGTCTTCATAGACAATGTCTTCGCCGGGATTTTCCTCTTCAAAGGCCATCATGGCTTTGGCCAGTTCCACGCCCGCCAGCGCCAGCCGGTCCGCCTTGAAGCGCTTGCGTTGTGCGGAAATAATGCGCGCCTCCAACTGCATTTCAAAAGCAAACGTGCTCACAATCATGGCGACAATCACCAGCACCCACATCACCACAATCAGCGCCGCGCCGGACTTTTTAGAATTTTGACCACAGAGGACACAGAGACTCAGAGGGAAGGAAATGGTGCCTTCTCTGTGCCTCTGTGTCCTCTGTGGTGAATAAAAAATCTTCATCAGTTTGCTTCCGAAACATCATTGGTGACTTCGGGGCCGAGCGGAATTTCGATGAGCTGGCGAAATTCAACGGGTTCGTCGTATTCCTTCATTGGCTCCGCGTAGAGCGTAATTTCAAGCAGTCCGGGAATGGCGTTGGTATGTTCCCAGCGGCTTTCCCAACCCTCATGGTCTTCTTCGGTGTCATATACCCGGCAGCGAAGTCCTTTGATGTTTTCGCTGATGAACCAGCTCTTTTTATCGACCTCATCCTCGTCGGCCAGATGCGGCCAGACGGTGACGACCAGCCCTTCCTCACCGTCCTCGTCCCTTCCGCCGCCGATCTCAATGCGGTGCAGGCCGTGCTTGAACGCCTCGCCCGGCGGAATAAACGCGCCGCTGGCGGTAACCCAGCTGATCGTGTGTTCCCCATATCCCGTTGGATTGTTTTCCATCCGGAACGCGTATTTATCCGGCGCGGAATCAAAAAACGCCATGGAGCGGAGCGAAGCCGACAGTTGGGTGAGTACGAAATCGCCATGATGAATTTTATCCATCAGTTCCCGCCCGCCGGTCCATGCGCGTGTCGCGGTCGAAAAAGTCTGCCATGCCACGGTGAGGGCAATGGAGAGAATCACCATCGAAATCAGTACTTCAAGGAGAGTAAAACCGCGGCAAGATTTTGGAGTGCGCAGGCTTGCCTGCGCTTTTCCCCCCGAAGCTTGCTTCGGGAAGGTTAACGCGGAGCAAGCTCCGCTGATGAAAGCGGCAGCAAGCTGCCGCATTCCATAACGATTTCCGCTCATCGCTCTTCCTCCGGCGGAATGTAGTGCCAGGTGACGATTTCCTCAAAACTCTCGCGGCCGCGGGCGGACCAGCTCACCCTCGTACGCACGGTATAGAGCCCTTCGCGCTCTTCGTCTTCGGGTTCAGTGATTTCACGCTCCCACTTGTAGCCATTATCAAATGAACCGGAGTCTGCTCCGGCATCCAGTTCGCTGCGGGTGAGGGGGTTTTCTGCACCGACCTGCAGAATCAGACGCTGCGCCGTGCTGTAGTGGCGTGCTTTGGCAATGACCGCCAGGCAGCGGGCCGTCGCCAGCATCAGGGTGCCCGCACCGATCCCGAGGATCACCATGGCCAGAAGAACCTCGATGAGGGTTAACCCGCTTTTCCAGAGGGTAGACGAGGCTTCCAGCCTCGTTTGCGCCGGCGAGGTGTCTTGCGTTTTCGAACGAGGCTGGAAGCCTCGTCTACGGTAGAGATTCACCATGACGACTCCTCCACGGTTGTTTTTCCGGAAATCGGATTGCAGGAAACCGTCACGCGCCGGTCTTTTTCATCACGGAAAGTCACCGAAAACCCGTCATTCATGCCGGTGGAATAGTAGTGTACCGCGCGCCCTTCATCAGGGATGCCATCTGCTTCGGCCAGGTTTTCGAATTCGCTGATTTTAATATCGCCCGGCAGGCGGCGGGAGGTTTCCGGTTCGGCGGCGTTGGTGCCGCCGCATGAAAGCGTCAGCAGGCCGTCCTTGAAGCGGAGCGTGCATTCGTCCTGTTTGAGAATGGACATGCTGCGTGCATAGCGGGCCATACGGACGGTTGAGCGGACGGCGTCATTCATCTGGGTGGATTGAAACGTGCCCCGGAAAAGCGGGACAGAAACGCCTGTGGCAATCAGGATAATTACCACCACCAGAAGAATCTCGATGAGGGTGAAGGCATTTTTGATTGACGATTGATGATTGATGATTGGGGAATTGTTTTTCATAGAAGTCTTCAATCGAAAATCATCAATCGTCAATTTCTCCCTATTCCCAGCTGTTGAAGTCGGCCCCGTCGGGAGATCGGGTGGAAAGGTCATACCCCCGGTTATGGCTGCCGGGCTTGCTGTACTGGAATTTCTGTCCCCATGGATCTTGAAGTTCGCTTGGTTTGAGATAGGGCCCCTTGCCATCCTTCACCTTGGTCAGATCGTCGAGACTGTCGGGCAGGCGCAGGTGCTCCATTTCATAGTTTTGAACGGCAGTTTCAATGCTCTTGAGGCTGGCGCGCGCCGCGACATCCAGCGACATGCCGATCTTGCCCGACATGCGCGGCACAGCAATGCCGATAACAATGCCGATAATGACCACCACCAGCAGGATTTCAATCAGTGTGAAGCCGCCTTTGGATTTATGATTTCCGATTTTAGATTTCTGATTCTTCATCTCGTACTCCTGTTGTTAAACACCTAATCCGCTGGTCAGGTCGAAAACGGCCAGCAATAAACTGATAACCACGAATCCCACAATGACTGCGACACCCAGAATCAGAACCGGCTCAATCACCGTGGTCATAATTTTAATGCTTCGGTCGAGGTCATCGTCATAGCGCCGGGCGATGTGCTGCAGCGCGCCGGGCAGGTCGCCGGTTTCTTCGCCGATGGCCAGCATATCGGTCAGCAGCGCCGGAAACACGTTGCCCGCCGCCAGCGGGCCGGAAACGCTCGATCCGTCCGTAACGCGTTCGCGTGCAGCGGAAATTTCCTGCGCGATCACCTGGTTGCCGATGGTTTCCTGCACAATCACCAGCGCACGCAGGATCGGCACGCCGTTGCGGATGAGCGTTTCGAGTGTGCGGGCGAAATGGGCGAAGGCGTTGGCTTGGACGATGTTGCGGATGACCGGCCACTTGAGTTGCCTCGCGTGCCACCAAAATCGACCGGCTTCGGTGCGCAACCACTTTCGGAACACAACCCCTCCTCCTAGAAGAAGAAGTAAGATTAACCACCCATAATTAATTATAACGGTACTCATGTTCATGAGAATGCGAGTTGCTAAAGGGAGTGTTCCGCCTAGGTCATCGAAGATACTTGTAAAGCGAGGCACAATGAATGTCATTATGAAAATGACGGTGAGTAAACCAAAACCAAGCACAATCGCCGGATAAATCATGGCCGTGATCACTTTGCCTCGGGCTTCCTGTACGCGTTCATAATGATGACAAAGTCCTTCCAGCGACTCGGCCAGCACACCGGAGGCTTCTCCCGCGCGCACCATACTGATGTAGAGCTGCGGGAAGGTGTCGGGATAGATTTTCAGCGCGTCAGAGAGGGCGCTTCCCTGAACCACTTCGTCGCGCAGGCGCTGGACAATCTGTGCCTGTGCTGAGGTGCCGGTGCGTTGCGCCAGGGTGTGCAGCACCCGGCCCAGTGTCATACCTGAGGCAAGCAGATCGGCCGTTTCACGGGTAAAGAGGAGTACATCGTGCGGTTTCATCCGCAATTTAGTGCCGGTTTTCCACTTAAACCGGAACCGTTTCCGTCCGGCGGCCTGCGGCGCGGCGGCCTGTTCCAGCGAGAGCGGCATATGGCCCTCCTTCTGGAGTAACTGCATGGCACTGCGCCGGTTGGCGGCCTCTACGGTGCCGTCCAGCCGCTGGCCGTCTGCATTGCGCGCAATATATTTGAAGGTTGGCATAAAACAGATTTGAATTCTGCGCTCAGGAAACGGCAGAATACTAGCCGCATTTTTTTGATAAAAGGAGTTTTTTCATGCGCATTATTAAATTGGTCATCGTCGCCTTGCTTCTGCTTTCTGCCGCCTGCTCAAATGAACCGCAGGAAAAGGCGATCACACTGGTGAACGCCGCTGCCGTGGACGCCGATCTGCTCGAGCGCGTCCGTGTGTTTGCGGAGCGCGAACTGCACGTTCCGGTACGCGCAGTCGAAAATTCGAAGCTGGTCGGCAGGAAGAACTTTCAGGCCTTGGAAAAAGCGGCCCGCCGCGTGAAGAGCGATGCGGATGTAATGCTGATCGTGCTCTCCGGATTCAATGAGGAATCGAAGCATTTGGCGGTTTTCCCGAAAAGCGGCATTGCTGTGATCAATACGCAGCCGCTCTATACCGATGACGAAGAAACTTTTGCACGGCGCGTGGAGCGGCAGGTGATGCGTGCCGCTGCTTTTGTTTTTGAACTGCCGCCGACTCCTGATCCGTTTTGCGTTACGCGCGACTACCGCTCGCTCGACGACCTCGACCGGATGGGTCGCAATTTTTCGCCGCCATGGCAGAGCCGTTTCGCCGATGAAGCCGCCAAGCGCGGCCTGCTCCTTTTGAACAGCGGTGGGCACAAAGAGAAAACCCAGCCTCAATGAATAAATGTCAGCCACCGTCTTCCGCCTCCTATCGCGAGCTGCTGCGCATTGCACTGCCGCTGATTGTGACGTCCGCGTCATTCACGGTGCTGCATTTCTGCGACCGCATGTTCCTGGCATGGTACAGTCCTGTGGCACTGCAAGCCTCTGTGCCGGGCGGGATTCTTTTCTTTACACTCGTATGCGGTTTCATGGCGACGGCGGCCTTTGCCAACAGTCTGGTGGCGCAGTATTACGGCAGTGGCGATTACCATGGCTGCAGCCGCTCCGTCGCACAGGCGGTTCTGCTCGCGCTGTTTTCATATCCGCTGATTCTGCTGCTTCTTCCCGCCGGGCTGGCTATGCTGACGGCCAGCGGCCATGCACCGGAGGTGCTGGCCGCGGAACGGAAATATTTCACCATCCTGATGCTCGGCGGCTTGTCGGTTTCGCTGAACTCGGCCATCGGCAGTTTTTTTTCGGGGCGCGGGCTGACGAAGGTGATTATGTTCTGTGCGCTCATCGGCAACGCGATGAACATACTGCTCAACTGGCTGCTGATTTTCGGCAAAGGGCCTTTTCCGGAGATGGGCATTTCGGGAGCCGCAGTGGCTTCCGTCGCTTCGGGCTTCATTTCACCGGCGATCATGCTGGTTCTCTATTTTTCAAAGAAAAACAATCGGCTCTACGATACGCGCCGTCTTTTCTATTTTGACGCACCGCTGTTCCGCCGCCTGCTGCGATTCGGGGTGCCTTCGGGGGTGCATCTGGCGCTGGATATCGGCGCGTTCTCACTGTTTGTGCTGCTGCTGGGGCGGCTCGGCGAAACGGCTTTCATGGCCGCCAATATCGCTTTGAGCGTGAACATGATTGCCTTCCTGCCCGCCGTCGGCATCGGACAGGCGGCCAGCACACTGGTGGGACAGCACCTGGGGCGGCGTGACGTAGACGGTGCCGCCGTCGTTGGCTGGCGCGCGGTGCACATCGGCTGGATTTACACGATTCTCGCCGCTTCAACCTTTGTGTTGATGCCCGAAGTGTACGTCCGCCTGTTTGCTCGCGGCGATGTGCCGTTTGATGAGGTCTTCAGCATTGCCCGCACCCTGCTGCTCTTTGCGGCCTGCTGGGGGCTGATGGACGCCACCAACCTTATTCTGGCCGGCGCGCTGCGCGGCGCGGGCGACACCCATTTTGTGATGTGGTACCAGACCGCAGTGGCGTGGCTGTTTTTTGCCGCCGGAGAGCTGGTGATTGTTCTGGTGCTGGATGGCGGCCTGCTGGCGGCTTGGAGCTGGGCGCTGATTTACATCTGTCTGCTGGCGCTTGGGTTAATCGTGCGGTTTCTTTCGCGCCGCTGGCAGAAGATCGAACTGATTGAACACCGGGAGCCGGCACCGGAAACCAGGGAAGGACTTCCGCTGGCCTAGGCAGCCTGTTTATTCCAGTCTCGGATAATCTGCATGATTTCGCGCACCCAGCCGCATTCGCACTTTTCCGGACAGAGTTCGAGATCGTCCTCGTGCAGGCAGCGTTCCGGACAGGTTTCGGGGCGGGGAGTGGACGGTGCGAGAACCGGATGCTCGGAGAGTGCGGTAAAGGCCGACACATAAACACCCATCGTTGTTCCGCAGTTCGGCGCTTGGTGGGTGAACAGGAACAGACCGCGGGTCAGGTCGGAAATGTTGATCTGATAGCCGTTCAGCTCGTTCTCAGGATCCCCGATAAAATCATCCAGTGTCTTCCATTCACTGCGGCAGTTGGGACAGGTTTTGAAGAAGTCTTTTTTCATAATTAAAAGTATCTCACTTTTTCGGCACGCGTACCATTTTAAATTTCCCAATGACCGGAAGCTTTCCAGCAATCGGCGTAGCGTAGCGGATGAAGGCTACGGTTACATCATTGCCCGCCTTGTTGATAAAGGAGCCCGGCATGTGTTTGGTATGGCCCGCCACATTCTTCAGCGGAACGCGTTTGAATTCGACCGCGTATGTTGCGCCCGCCTTTCGTTTGATCGCAATGCTTCCGTCGCGGGTGCCTTTGATCGCTTCTTTCACCGCCGCGGCTCCGATGCCGCGCGCCTCTTTGGCGTCGGTTTCTGAAACGCATCCGGCGAACGAACGCTGGAGATAGCCGAACGTATCGGCCCGCACGCGGGTGATCGATGTTTTGGCTTTGATTTCTGCGGCGAGGATATCGCCGAGCGCGCCGGTTCCGGAAAGCTGCACGTTACCGTGTGAGTCCACCTCTTTGGTTTTGGCGGCCTTCACGACAATCGGAACTCCACTTCGATCCGAGATTCCTTCGGAAACGGCGATCACACAGCGGCCATGTTTTTTGTACACCGCTTTGACGTCCTTAATAAATCGGCTCATGGCAAAGGGGCGTTCGGGCAGGTAAATCAGGTGCGGGCCGTCGTCCTCGTGAAAGCGCGCCAGCGCGGAGGCTGCCGTGAGGAAGCCTGCGTGGCGACCCATCACGACATTGATTTTTACGCCGCCAAGCGCGCGGTTGTCGAGGTTGTCGCCCATAAAGGCCTGCGCGACAAATTTGGCGGCCGAGCCGAAGCCGGGCGTGTGGTCGTTTTCGCGCAGGTCATTATCAATGGTTTTGCAGATGTGGAAGCAGTGAAGGGGATACTTTGCCTTTTTGGCCTCTTCGCTGATGATGTGCGCGGTTTCCGCCGAATCATTGCCGCCGATGTAGAAAAAGAAGCGGATATTGTATTTTTCCAGGGTTTGGAAAATTCGCGCGCAATCTTTGGCGGTCGGCTTGCGCCGCACCGAGCCGAGCGCCGAGGAGGGCGTATTGGCCACGGCTTCAAGCGTTTTAACGCTTTCCTTTTTCAGGTTGATGAAATCCTTATCGAGAATGCCCTGAATACCATGGAGTGAGCCGTAGATGCTTTTGATGCATCCGTGCTTTTTGGCTTCGAGCACCGCGCCGACCAGACTCTGGTTGATGACGTGTGTCGGTCCGCCGCTCTGGGCGATCAGCATGTTTCCTGACAGGTTTGTATTCATCGTTTCGTTGTCTCCATGAAGAGGGGGCAACATGCATGTTGCCCTTACGGTTTAGTGACTGACTTCGACTTTTTCGCCTTTGGTCTGGCCGATGCCGGCGAGGAGTTCGCCGAACCACGGGGTGTCGATATCGAACGGTTTTCCGCCTGCGATGCGCGGGAATTCAATCGCGCGCAGTTCGTTGTCGCGGTCTTCATCTTCACCGATGACGCCGCCGATACCCGCGAGGGCGCATTCAACCGCTTTATCGGCGCAGGTTTTGATCAGATGCAGATCGGCTTTGTTGGAGGCCGCCGCGCGGCTGTAGTAGCCCGATTTCTGAATCAGCACTTTTTCGGCGCCGAGCAGTTTGGCGAACTGCCTGCCGAACCACTGGCCGGGATTGACCGCGTCGAGCTTGACGTGGCCAAACGCATCGCGCGGCACTTGCTGTCCGGCAGCTTCCATTTCCTTAACGATGTCTTCGACACCCGCGCCTTCAGAAATGAAAATATTCACGTTGTCGATTTCGTCCATCACCTTCTTGAGGCGTTCGGCTTCCGCTTTGAGGTCGACGGCCATTTCCGGAACGAAGACCGCGTGAACATCTTTACGTTCCCGGCTTAGTCCGAGCTGCGGCAGGAAATCCAGTTCTTCAAGTTTTTCGTGGTAGACCTTGGCGGTATAGGCCGTCAGCCAGCCGCAGCTGCGGCCCATTACTTCGTGAATGATGAGCATTCGCGGATTGGCGTTATATTCAGCCACGACGTTGCTGAAATATTTCGCGCCTTCTTCAGCGGCGGTCCATGCACCGAGACTTTGGCGAATCGGGAAGACGTCGTTATCAATGGTTTTAGGCAGTCCGACCACGGTCAGCTCGTAGTCGTGCTCGGCGAGATAGGCGGCGAGGTCGGCTGCGGTGATATTGGTGTCGTCACCGCCGATGGTGTGAAGCACGTCCACACCGTCTTTGACGAGCTGGTTCGCGGCCACTTCGAGCGGGTTTTCACCTTCTTTGACAAGGCCGCGCTTTTCGCAGTCCTTGACATTGGTGAGTTTCACGCGGCTGTTGCCGATCGGGCTGCCGCCGTGTTTGTAGAGCACCTCGGCATTCTGCCGGATTTCCTCGCTTACCCCAATGAATTCGCCGAGCAGAAGACCCTTGTAACCGCTGGTGTAGCAGATGATTTCAATATCGGGGGCGACTTCCGTGTAGCGTTCAATCAGACCGCCGATGGCCGACGAGAGACAGGGGGCCAGGCCGCCTGCGGTGAGGATAGCTGCTTTTTTGACTTTCTTCATGATCTAAATCCTTTCTGAAACAGGGCTTAATTTTAAAGCGCACCATGATGGGAAGTTCCGCCTGCAAGGCAAGGCTAAAAAGCGCTTCTTGTGGTTGACAGGGGAGCCCCGCATCGCTTTAATGCGCCCTTTGTTTCGCAAGAGGATTATTGCTTAAACCGCCGGACGGCGGGGCGATCGCCTGAAATGTGTTTATTCGAAACAGGCGGCCTGGCAGAGCGGGCTTAATTGAGCGGGACGCAGGAAACAGAAACCAATACGGAGAGAACCATGAAGTATAACGGACCGAAGATCAAAAAATCGCGTCGTCTGGGCATTGCCCTCACGCCGAAGAGTGAAAAATATCTTGAGCGCCGCCCGCATCCGCCGGGTCAGCACGGCCCCTCGCGCCGCCGCTCCAAACTGTCGGACTACGGCAAACAGCTTATTGAAAAACAGCGACTGCAGTATCAGTACAACTTAAGTGAGAAGCAGGTTCGCAAATACTATCAGGCCGCCTCCCGCAAGCAGGGCAATACCGCCGATCATCTGTTGCAGATGATCGAAACCCGTCTCGACGCCGTCGTGCTTCGTGCCGGGCTCGCCCGCTCCATCTACCAGGCCCGCCAGCTTGTTGGTCACGCTCACTTACGCGTTAATGGCAAAAAAGTAAACATTCCTTCCTATCAGGTGCGTATCGGCGATGTCATCACGGTGCGTGAAAAAAGCCGCGACCTCGACATCTTCCCGTCCGCGCAGCAGATTGCCGCCACGCCCGAATACCTGAGTGTGGACGACAAAAACCTCACGGCGGTCCTGAGCCGCCTGCCGGAGCCCGGCGAAGTTCCGGTGCAGTGCGAAGTCACCCTTGTCGTTGAGTTTTACTCGCGCTAAGCCGCCTCACACTGAGACGAAAAGACCGCAGAGTTTACCTTTGCGGTCTTTTTTGTTTCACTGCGCCCATGCTTCTTCGCGAAACAACGATTGCGGTACTCGACTTTGAAACGACCGGTTCCGTGCCGGGGTTCGACACCGAGCCGTGGCAGGTCGGCGTTGTACTGTTTGAAAACGGAAGAGTAGTTTCTGAACAATCCTTCGAGAGCCTCATTCGCGTCGATGCCAACCGTCCGTTTAACGGCTACGCGCCTGGCAAACACCACTCACTGAGGGATGAAATCGCCGTTGCTCCGCCGCCGCACGAAGTGTTTCGTTTGCTTGAACCGTGGGTAGCCAGCCGCCCGCTCGCCGCGCACAACGTGGCGACCGAAAAGAAATTTCTTCGGCAGATGGCGCCCATGCATCGCTTCGGGCCGTGGATGGATACCCTCGCGCTGGCCCGCAAAGTTTATCCCGATGCAGGCTCGCATAAACTGGAAGATTTGATGGCTGGTCTCGACCTCGCAACCCGTGTTCAGGAGCTCTGCCCGGATCGTGAAGCCCACGATGCGCTCTATGACGCCGTTGCCGCCGCCGTTTTTCTTGAACATTTGCTGGCATTGCCGGAATGGGCTGATGCAGCGCTTGAAATGATTTCTTTCTAAAAAATCCGACTGGTCAGTCAGATCCGTCCGATCCTCTTTACCGCGCAAACTTAAGACGCTGGCTGCGGATGGCGGAATTCACTTTGCCATTCTGCCAGGCGATCTGGCCGGAGACGATGGTGGTGTCAACGGAGGAGCGGAAGGTGACGCCCTCGAAAGGCGACCAGCCGCATTTGGAAAGAATGCTTTCGCGCGTTACTTTGCTCGGGCGGTTCAGGTCAACGAGAACGAGGTCAGCCCAGTACCCCTCGCGGAGGAAGCCGCGTTCTTTTACGCTGAAAATGCGCGCGGGGTTGTGGGCAGTTTTTTCAACGATCACTTCGAGCGGTAGCAGCCCGCTGTGGAAATGTTCGAGGACGGAGGGCAGGGCGGACTGTATGAGCGGTATGCCGGACGGGGTGGCCCAGTAAGTACCCTGTTTTTCCTTGAGCGTGTGCGGGGCGTGGTCGGTGCCGATGGTATCAAGACGATCGGTGAGCAGCCCGCGAAGCAGCGCGTCGCGGTCGCTCGCTTTTTTGATGGCGGGGTTACACTTAATCAGTGCGCCTTTGGTTTCATAATCGGCGTCGCTGAAGAAGAGATGGTGGATACAGGCTTCAGCGGTAATGTTTTTGGCGGTTTCGTCGTGCTCCTCAAAGAATTCACTTTCGCGCGGACTGCTGATGCGTATGGTGCGGTCATCGAACAGTTCCAGTTCGCGGGCGGTACTGACGTGGAGGATATGCAGGCGGGTATCGTATTTTCGGGCGAGCTGAACCGCCAGTTCGCTGGAGCGGAAGCAGGCTTCTTCGCTGCGGATATGCGGATGGGCGCTGAACGGGGTTTTGTCGCCGTATTTTTCGCGGAAAATTTCCTCGTTTCGGGTGATGATTTCACGGGTCTCGCAGTGGGCGGCCAGCGGTACCGGCACCTCGCGGAAGAGCGCATCGAGCGCCTTTTCCTGGTCGACGAGCAGGTTGCCGGTCGAGGAGCCCATAAAGACCTTTACGCCGCAGACGTTCTGCGGGTCGACCGCTTTGATTTCGTCGAGGTTGTCGTTGGCGGCACTGAGGTAGAAGGAATAGTTGGTGGCCATTTTCTGCGCGGCGAGGGTAAATTTTTCTTCGAGCAGGTCGTTGGTGACAGCGGGCGGTTTGGTGTTGGGCATTTCCATGACGGAGGTGACGCCGCCGGCAACGGCGGCGCACGATTCACTTTGCATATCGCCTTTATGAGTGAGGCCCGGTTCGCGGAAATGGACGTGGCAGTCGATCATGCCGGGCAGCAGCGCCTTGCCCGAGGCGTCAATCTCGATATCGGCACTCTTTGAGATCGAAGCGTCGATCCGGTCGATACGTCCGTTGCGGACGAAAAGGTCGCCCTTAAAGCTTCGTCTTTCGTTTACGATGTCTGCGTTTCGAATGAGAATGCTTGGAATGGTACTCATAAATTTTTGACAGGATAACAGGATCGACAGGATGTTTACAAAATCATTGACAGCAAAATCATGGGAAACAGAAGGTGGGGCTCGACCGCCGGGCGAGCCGCATCCGGACGCCCCGGCGGTGCATCCCTACCCATCATTCCGTTACAACGCCTCTGCGATAAAGTTTTTTTGCGACCATGATGCTGATAGCGGCAAGCACCATTACGGCGGAGTACAGCTGACCTTTGGTGATCCAGTCAAGATAGAGTGCGTAGCCGGCATCGGGCTCACGAAAGCATTCGGCGCCAATGCGCGCGGCGGCATAGAGGATTAGAAACCCTGCGCTGACTGCGCCGTTGCGTTGCCCCCACTTTGTGCGGCGGATTAACTGAAGGACAATAAAGAGCACAAGGCCCTCCCCGAACGCTTCATAGAGTTGCGACGGGTGGCGCGGGGTCGGGACGGCGTCGCCCGCCTGCGGGAAGATGACGGCCCACGGCACACTGGTCGGGCGTCCCCAAAGTTCGCCGTTGATAAAGTTGGCGACGCGACCGAAGAACAAGCCGACGGGCGCGACGGCGGCGAGGTTGTCGGCGAGATTCCAGAATGAATGCTTGTGGCGGTGCGCGTAGCAGAGCAGGACGAGCAGTACACCGATCATTCCGCCGTGGCTTGCCATGCCGCCTTCCCAGATGCGCAGGGCGAAGAGCGGGTCGCGAATGAAGGTTTCAAAACTATAGAAGAGAACATAGCCGAGGCGTCCGCCGAGAAATACGCCGCCGATGGCGAGCCAGACGATAAAATTGGAAAGCTCCTTTTTCGGAACCTGGAATTCGCCGCGCTTTGAGGCGCGCAGCAGCAGGATGTATCCGCCAAGAAACCCGAGCAGATACGCTATCCCGTACCAGCGAACCGCCAGCGGCCCGGCAATCTGGAAAATAACGGGATCAAGGTTGTGTACCCAGTGAGTCATGTGGTCATTTTTTCGTAGTTAAAGGCTTGAGCCGCGCCAGTGGAGTTTCTGGCTCAGGACGGAAAAATAGCTGTAGCCCGGCAGATGCAGGAAGGTGACCGGTTTGTCGCTGCGCGTGATGCGGACGGCATCCCCTTCGTTTAGCTCTTCCACATCCTGTCCGTCGGCGGAAAAAACAAGTGCTTTGTGCGAATGGCGCACCGTAATCTCGATCACACTGGAGTCGGGAATGATCAACGGGCGGTTGCTGAGGGTGTGCGGACAGATGACGCTGACACCGAAGGCGCAGGAGCCGGGCTGAAGGATCGGTCCGCCTGCGGACAATGAATGACCGGTACTTCCCGTTGGCGTGGTTACAATCATTCCGTCGCAGGCGAACGAGGTGATCGGTTCGCCATTGATGCTCATGTCCAGCTTAACAATCTGCGAGGAACCGCCGAAGGCGAGAACGGCATCATTGAGAACGCGACAGGTGGCGTCGGCTTTACCTTTGTGCAAAACCGTACAGTCGGCGACAGCACGTACATCGCTTTCACACTTTCCGGCGGCCAGTGCGTCGAGGGCGGCTTCGAGGTCATCTTCGCTGACCCCGGTGAGAAAGCCGAGACTGCCGAGATTGATCCCAAGAATTGGAATATCCGCGCCGTCGAGCACCTTGGCGGCGAAAAGGACGGTGCCGTCGCCGCCCATCGCAAGTACGGCCTCAACGGTCTGGGCAAACGCTCCGAACTCAATCACTGTAGCCGAGGGCAGATGCGCGCCGCTGTTGGCGTCAGCGAAAAGGGTGAGTCCGAGTTCGCCCGCTTTTTGATCGAGCCGCTCAAAGATATCCGCGGCATGCGGCCGTTTCGGGTTTGCGATGATACCGATCTTTTTCATGACCGAATGTTGGCACATCTGTGTTGGATAGGGGAGAGCTTAGTTCTGAAAAAGTAGGACAGTGCTTCCAGCCTGTCTTTTCCTGAGTTGCCGAACGGTGGCGGACAGGCTGGAAGCACTGTCCTGCATTTAACTTTATCGCTTGAGACTCCCTTCTGTTTCCGATATTCGTAGTGCTGTTTTTTAGAGGAATACAAATGTTGGCTAAACGAATCATACCCTGTCTTGATGTAACCGGCGGCCGCGTGGTCAAAGGCGTGAAATTCGTCGAACTGCGCGACGCGGGCGATCCGGTGGAGTGCGCCAAGGCCTATGAAGCGCAGGGCGCTGACGAACTCACCTTTCTGGATATCACTGCGTCGAGCGACGGACGCGAAACCATGGTGGACATCGTCCGCCGCGTCGCCGAGCAGGTTTTTATGCCGCTTACGGTCGGCGGCGGCATCCGCACCCCGGCCGACGTGCGTCGGATGCTCAACGCCGGGGCCGACAAAGTTTCCTTTAATACAGCCGCCGTCAACCATCCCGACATTCTCAATGAATGCTCCGAGCAGTTCGGCAGCCAGTGCACGGTGCTGGCGATTGATGCGCGGCGTAACGATACAAACGATCCCTCGAAAGGATGGACCGTCTATACGCACGGCGGGCGCACGCCCGTTGACCGCGATGCGGTCGAATGGGCGGTTGAAGGCGTTGAGCGCGGCGCAGGTGAAATCCTGCTCACCAGCATGGACGCCGACGGAACCAAAAACGGCTACGACCTCAAACTGACACGCACCATTTCCGAGGCGGTTGGCGTGCCGGTTATCGCATCCGGCGGCGCGGGCACACTCGACCATCTCGTCGAGGCCGTGACCGAAGGGAAAGCCGACGCAGTGCTCGCCGCCTCCATTTTCCACTTCGGCGAATTTACCATTCAGCAGGTCAAAGAATATATGCAATCCAAAGGAGTGGTGGTTCGGCTGTAAAATTGGAGGTCGCAAATTGTGATCTCCAAATTGTAGACGAGGCTTCCAGCTTCGTTTGGTTGAACGAAACGTTTTGTAAAACAGAACGAGGCTGGAAGCCTCGTCTACATAAAAGGAAGACGAATGAGCAAAGAACTTGAAGAGGGGCTGAAACTCGAACTCGACTGGGACAAAGTTGAAAAAGCCGCCGCAGCCTGTAAAGGTATCATTCCGGTGGCCGTGCAGGACGCCGATACGAAAGAGGTGATTTTGGTCGCCTATATTAATCAGCAGGCATTCGAGGAATCTCTGAAACGCAAAATGCTGGTGCTGTGGAGCTCGTCGCGGCAGGAGCTGTGGATTAAAGGGCTCACCTCCGGTGAAACGTTTGAGCTGCTCGATGCACGCGTCAACTGCGAGCAGAACTCACTGCTTTTCATCGTACGTCCGAACCGAGGCGGCATCTGCCATACCAAAAACAAAAAGGGCGAGCCGCGCGACTGCTATTACCGTCGGATTAACTTCGACACGCAGGCGCTAGAAAACCTTGATCCCTGATTTTCCAGATGAAGAAATCAGCGATTTTACAGGCCCTGCTTTCGGAACTGGAAAATGATCTGCACCGTCAGCAGGCGGCGAATGAAAAGGCTTCTGCCGGCGCGACCAGTAGTGAGGCGCGTGCGGAAACCAAATGGGACACCTGCGGGCTGGAATCCTCCTATCTGGCGCGCGGCCACGCGCAGCAGTTTAAGGCGCTGGCGGCGAATGTTCACGAACTGCGGGCGTTTACCATGCCGGTTTTTGCCGGCAAGCCGGTCGGGCCGGGGGCGCTGGTGGAGGTGGATCTCGACGAAGAGAGGATACTCTTTTTCCTGCTCCCGTTCGGCGGCGGAGTTGAGCTGACGGTTGAGGGTCGCGAGGTGACGGTTATTACGCCGGAGTCGCCCGTTGGCTCTGCATTGCTGGATAAAAAGAAGGGCGATGCCTTTTCGTTCCGCGCCGGATCAATCGGAAAGATTTTAAATGTTGAATAACTTTGGATCACGAATTTCGCGAATTTTTGCGAATCAAAAACCAAAATATTCATTCGTGTAAATTCGCTTGATTCGCAATCTGAAAAATGTTCAATGGGGTGTTTGCTTTGGGGGGATGAAAATGAAAACGTGTCCATTTTGTGCCGAGGAAATTCAGGATGAGGCGGTTCTGTGTCGCTACTGTAACCAGTTTCTAACGCCGGAGCATAAGCCGGTGCCGTGGTATTTGAAGCCGGGGTTCCTGTTTACGGCGGTGGTTGTGGCCGGGCCTTTTTCGATTCCCCTGTTTTGGATTCATCCGCGATATAGCCGCCGGAAGAAAATCATTTGGATTCTCGTTATTCTTGTCATCAGTTTCTGTGTGTGGGGCGTGATGCAAAAATCGATACAGTCCATCGAAGAATATTACGGTGTTCTTGATGAGTTGCTTCAGTATTGAAGCAATCTTGTTGTCCATCATCTTGTAAAACCCGCAGGTTGCGGGTAGAACATCTGGATTGATTATGAGTATTTCACCCAACAGAGAAGCGTTTTTAGAGAAGGCGAAGCAGGGGAATCTGATTCCGGTCTGGAAGGAAATTCTGGCCGATCAGGAGACGCCGCTTTCCGCCTACGAGCGGGTGCGCCGCTACCTGCGAGAAAAAGATCACGCTTCGCACACGTGGATGCTGGAAAGTGTCGAGGGCGGCGAACACATCGGACGCTACTCGTTTATCGGCGGTAATCCGCGTTCCATTATCCGCACATGCGGCGGCATGACCGAAATCACCGAGGGCGAAACGAAACTCGAACTCAAGGAGCCCGATCCGCTCAGCGCTGTAAAGGCCTACATGAGCCGCTATAAACCGGTGAAGGATCCGGCGTTGCCGCGTTTCACCGGCGGAGCGGTCGGCTTTATCGGCTACGATGTGGTTTCAGCGTTCGAGCCGCGCGTTCCGCTCGTCCAAAACGACGAAATCGGTAATCCCGATATCGTGCTGATGGTCACCAATTCGATTATCATTTTCGACCGCGTCAAACACACGCTGAAAATTGTGGCCAACGCTTACGTTACCGGCGACCCGAACGAAGCCTATGACGAGGCGCTGGCCGAAATTGACGAGCTGCTTGCGGCGCTTCAAACAACACCGGTGTCGCGCGTGCTGGTGGATCTACATACAGAGGTCGAACCGCTCGAACCGCAGTCGAACACGACACCCGAAGAGTTTAAGGGCATGGTCGAAAAGGCGCAGGAATATATCCGCGCGGGCGACATCATCCAGACCGTGCTTTCCCAGCGCTTTGAGGTGGAAAACACCGCCGATTCGCTCGATGTGTATCGCGCGCTCCGCGCGGTCAACCCGTCGCCCTACATGTTCTGCCTCGATATGGCCGAAAGTGCACTGGTCGGCGCGTCGCCCGAAATTCACGTGCGGTGCGAGGACGGGCAGGTTGAAGTGCGCCCGATTGCCGGCACCCGCCGCCGCGGTCGTACTGATGAAGAAGACCTTGCGATGGAAAAAGAACTGCTGGCGGATCCCAAGGAGCTTGCCGAGCATGTGATGCTGGTCGATCTCGGCCGTAACGATATCGGGCGCGTCTGCGAATTCAACAGCGTGACCGTGCCCGAACAGATGTTGATCGAACGCTACAGCCACGTGATGCACATTGTCTCCGACGTCACCGGAACCCTTTCGCCGGAACACGATGCCTACGATGTGATGCGCGTGACGTTTCCTGCGGGCACTGTCAGCGGCGCACCCAAAATCCGCGCGATGGAAATCATCGCCGAACTCGAGAAGTCGAAGCGCGGGCCGTATGCCGGCGCGGTCGGCTATTTCAGTTTCGACGGTAACCTCGACTCCTGCATCACCATTCGCACCATTGTTCTCGATAAAGACAAAGCCTACGTGCAGGCCGGCGCGGGCATCGTCGCCGACTCCGTCCCGGAGCTGGAATATAAAGAAACCCGCAACAAAGCCCGCGCCATGATGACGGCGCTGGCACTTGCGAAACAGTATGCCGCTGCGCGGGAAGGGGATACGCAATGATTCTGGTGATCGATAACTATGATTCGTTTACGTACAACCTCGTGCAGTACCTTGGCGAGCTGGGTGCGGAGATGCAGGTGTTCCGTAATGACAAGATTTCGGTCGAAGAGGCGGTTGCACTTAAGCCTGAAAAGGTACTCGTCAGTCCCGGCCCGTGCACGCCGAAAGAGGCGGGTGTTTCGTGCGATATCATCCGCGAGTTCGGCCCGAAGGTTCCTTTGCTCGGCGTCTGTCTCGGGCATCAGTGCATCGGCGAAGTGTATGGCGGAAAAGTCGTCCGCGCGGAGCGGCTGATGCACGGCAAAACCTCGCCGATTCTCCACAACGGCGAAAGCGTGTTTAAAGGACTGTCCAGCCCGTTTGAAGCCACGCGTTATCATTCGTTGATTGTTGAACGCGAAAGCCTTCCTTCTTGCTTAAGAATTACCGCCGAAACCGCCGAAGGCGAAATTATGGGACTTCAGCACGTTGAACATCCTGTTCACGGCGTTCAGTTCCATCCCGAATCCATCCTCACTCCCGACGGCAAACAGCTTCTCCAGAACTTCCTCGAATTGTAGGGCGGAAAATGCTCAGAGCACCGGAGCCATGAGACTGCAGAGGTTTTCGAGCAGGCGGCGGTGAGCGGGGCGGCGGCGCCATGCGGCGAGCAGGATTTCGTCGCTGCACTCCATTTCTTCGTGAACGAGGTCTTTCATGGCATCGGCAAACGGAACACTGTAAACCGCCGCGCTGGTTTCGTAGTTGAGATGTAGGCTGCGCGCATCAATGTTGGCCGTGCCAATCAGCACAAACTCATCGTCCACCACCAGTGCTTTGGCGTGCATAAAGGGCGGGTGGCGCTCGAAAATACGCACGCCGGCCAGCAGCAGATCTTCGTAGAGTGCCTGACCGGCCAGTCCCGCGTAGCGATGGTTGTTGATCTGCGGAACGATCAGCCGTACATCAACGCCGCGCAGTGCCGCGGAGCGCAGCGCGCGCAGAATGTCAACGGTCGGCACAAAATACGGGGTAACAGCCAGAATCTGTTTTTGGGCGAAGACGATGCTGTTGAAAAAAGCTTCAATGGCGACATCCTCGGTGGTGGAAGGACCGCTGTTGATGAGACGCGCGGTGACTTCGCCGTCGGGTTCGGCGTGCGGAAAATATTCTTCAGTGAGCAGGATCTCCGGCGCTTCGTTGGTGATGAAATGCCAGTCGCGCAAAAAGGTATACTGAAGTTCCTGGACGAGCGGGCCTTCGGTTTCGAAATGGTAGTCCCGGATGGGCGGGATATCGTCCCGGGTGATGTTGTCCTTATGGATGTTAATGCCGCCGAAAAACGCTTTTTTTCCATCGATGAGCAGGGCCTTACGGTGGTTGCGCAAATTGATCTGGAACTGGCGTTTCAACAGATTGGCTTGCGTCCAGCCGGCGATTTTGAAATTGGGCGTTTTGCGGTATTTGCGGAAGAGTCCGCACAGATGGGCGCGGGTGGAGCCGAAGCGGTCGTAGAGCAGGCGGACTTCGACGCCCTCGGCGGCTTTGGCGGCGAGCGCCTTCATGAATTCGCGGCCGGTAGCGTCGTTTCCGATGATGAAGCTTTGCAGATGAATGTGTTTTTTTGCGCCGCGAATGGCTTTGAGCATTTTTGGGTAGGCTTCGTCACCCGTGACGAGCGGCACGAGGCGGTTTCCGGCAAGAGCGGGATGGTCGGGCGTCAGCGCGTTAAATGTACGGTTGAATTCGCGCTGAAATTCGGTTTCCGCCGGTGCGCCCGGGAGGAGTTTGTGCCAATAGGCGCGCGGCGCGGTTTCCTGCGTTTCTTTGCGGGTGCGAAGCAGATGTTCTTCCGTCAGAAATTTTCGAAAGCCGCGATCTGCTACGCGGTCGATGCCGAAGGTGAGATAGAACAGGGGGCCGAAAACGGGAAAGGCCCAGGCGAGAAATATCCAAAGGATGGTGGAGGTGGCGTTGCGGCGTCGGCGAAGGCAATGGAGTGTGATGAGAATAAAGATGATCAGGTGAAGGACGGTGCCAAGTGCTAGGATGAGCGGGTGTTCAAACATAGAAGAACTATGAACGCGGAATGATGAATCAGAAAGTTGAAATTTTCTAAACCTTGGAACCCACCCCGCCGTTCAGGCACCCCTCCGAGGGAGGGGATTGTGTGGACGGTTATTTCTTGATTCCCCTCCTTTGGAGGGGTGGCCGTAGGCCGGGGTGGGTTATTCCGCGGGCTAAGCTGGCGCGCGCCTGAATACAGGTCACACGCACTACATTTAAAAACCGCCTCATTTTGTAGTGCGGCTTACCCAGCGGGAAGCCGCCTTCGCTCACTTTGATCAGGCCAGCGCGGTGCGGATGGCGTGGGTGTAGAGCTCCGGTTCGAGGAGGAAGGAGTCGTGGCCTTTGTCGGAGGGAACGCTCAAATAGTTGCAGCTTATCCGTGCGTCTTTGAGGCGGTCGCGGATTTCCTGCTGTTCGTCCGGATAGAAGCAGACGTCGTCGTCGATGGAGATGACGAGGTAGTTCTGGTGAGCGCAGCGGCTGAAGAGATCGGCGTAGTCCGCCGCGCCGGCATCTTTGAGGATGTCGTAATCGGACCAGGCGGCGATCAGTTGAATATAGCTGTTGGCATCAAAACGTTTTACGAGCTTGCGTCCCTGATGCAGGAGAAAGGATTCGAGGGGGCTTCGGATTTTGTACCAGGAGAATTCGTCGTGCTCCTGTTCAAACCGATTATGCGCCCGTTCCTCAATTACATGGAGGGAGACAAATGTTTTGTGGGAGATCATCCGGGCGAGTGCTAAACCACGGGTCGGTGGTTCGCTGTCGTAATAGTCGCCGTCGCTAAAGTTCGGGTCGTTTTCTATCGCGAGAATTTGCTCAAGGTTATGCGCGCGGGAAAGAATGGTGGCTTTGAGTCCGCAGGCAATCGGAATGACTCGGGTAACTCGCCCCGGATAACGGGTGGCGAAGTTGAGGGTCAGAACGCCGCCGAGCGAGGCGCCGACCACGGCGTGCAGCTTGCCGATACCAAGATGATCCAGCAGAGGGATTTGTGAGTCAACAATATCGCTGAAGCGGATGTGCGGAAAAGAGCCGCCGTAGGGTTTTTCGGTTTCGGGGTTGATCGACGATGGGCCGGTCGAGCCGTAGCATCCGCCAAGATAGTTTGCGCATACAACGAAAAAGCGGTCGGTGTCGATGGCTTTTCCGGGGCCGACGAAGTCATCCCACCAGCCGGTTTGGCAGGCGGCGTTCCATCGATTTCCAACGTCTGGAACGGCGGGGGTGAAACCTGCAACATGATGCGAACCGGTGAGGGCATGAAAAACCAATACGGCGTTGTCGCCAGCCTCGTTGAGTGTTCCGTGGGTTTCGTAGGCAAGCGTGACGGGGCCAAAGGTTTCGCCGCAGGCGAGCTTCAGTTCGTCGAGCTCAAAAAATTTGGTTTCGATATTTTTCATATTTTTCCCGTTTGCTAGGGGCGAGATGGATCTCGCCCTTACAGCGCCTGTTTGATGTCGGCGATAATGTCGTCGATGTGTTCGAGGCCGACGGAGAGGCGGACGAGTCCGGGGGTGATTCCGCCGGTGGCTTGCTGTGCTTCGTCGAGCTGCGAGTGAGTGGTC
>Ga0190284_1000242_pt1 | contig 38031 bp, 24 predicted proteins | sample 48691812_MG_FD_161668 | JGI IMG/M metagenome (GOLD analysis project Ga0190284, IMG submission 161668) | Hydrothermal vent microbial mat bacterial communities from Southern Trench, Guaymas Basin, Mexico - 4869-18-1-2_MG | ecosystem: Environmental > Aquatic > Marine > Hydrothermal vents >...
CTGGTGCGGGCGAAACACAACCGGTGCCTGCAGGAGGAGGAGGGGAAGTTGTTCGAACATATGGCGCAGGACAAACCGGATGGGTGTGTGTCCATCGCTGTGCCGCGTCAGCGAGAGAAGAAGGGCATCGGGTTCTGAAAAGTGGATGTGGGGTACTGAAGCACCAGAACCACTCAGCCGAATCTCTGGCCCGGGCGATCAGCATCGATGCCGTCGCGGCCTGGCGCATTATGCTGCTGGCACTGTTAGGCCGTGAACTTCCAGAACTGCCATGCGATCTGTTGTTCAATTCATGGGAATGCGAGCTGCTCCAATTACTCGCTCAAAAAAAAAGCCCACAACTCTTGGCGAAGCCATCATCATCATAGCCAAGCTTGGAGGATACTTGAATCGCCGATGTGATGGCCCGCCAGGGTTCCAATCGCTTTGGAGAGGATACGCACGTTTCCATGACATGGTCTATGCACTTCTGCTCCGGGAGGAATTAACATGAATGTGCTGCGGGATATTTATGGGGCAGGCGCAGGCCAAGTTTGACTCTCTCGCAACATAGTTCTGCTCCATACACCAAGAGAAGCACACAAGTGTGGGTGGACAAAGCTGCCCCGGAAGCAACATCGGATTCGCCTTGACTCTATCCCGGATCAGGCGCCGGCCAGCCGACTACACCGCCAATCCGCCGGATCTCACTGCGACACTACAGAGTCAACAGGCAGCCACACATGACGTTCGACTCCCTCTTCGCTACAAAAATGCTGTTTCAGCTGGCGGAGCAGGGTCAATTTAACCGAGCAAAGGCGGGTCAATTTCGGTGAGCCCTATAGTGATGAGAGGTGTTCCCGCGCGAGCGCAATTCTGTCGAATCTAAGCGATGTTTTCGAACTGTTGATTGCGTTGTTCGGGAGGGCGGTGCAGTTCGATAGCTGCTTGCGATTGACGCGGAGAGAAAACTTAAGTTTTTTGAGCAGCCGGCACACTGTTCGAGCACTGACTTCGATCCCGAAGGCGCGAAGCTCATCGGCCAGCTTCTCGGTCGTCTTGCGAGTTCACTTGAGACCAGTAATGGGATCACCTGCCATCTCATCCTTCATGAGTTCTTTGATTTTGCCGATGATGTGCGGCGTTTTTTTTCCACACGCTTACGGCCACCGCCAGGTTTGCGGGTTCTTTGTAGCTCGAACTTTTCGTTGAGGAGCTGCTGGCGACCTCGTGCAACAGTCTTGACGTCGATTTGAAGGAGCTCTGCAATTTTCGTATCACCGCCGTATCCCCATTTCATGGATTCCAATCCGGCGAATATCTGTCTTTGCTTCTCGTCCAACATAGCGAAGAACAGAATAATGGCAGCCTTGACTTCCTCGGGTACGACATGTGTACCTACACGGCTTCGATGAACGTCAGCATCGCTGAGCTGCTTGGTACGAGCGGCTATCTGTCGTTTCTTGAGGGCGGCCTTGTTGGTGCAGTAGAGGTATCGACCCGAAATCTTCTCTCTGGCAATTCTTCCCTTCCGAGCCAGGCTCGGCAGCACATCCTTGACGTTCACATGAAGGACGGCCTCTAGTTCATCGGTGTAGTATCCCGCGATCGACGCCTCAACAAATGCCTCAGCCGTCGCAACGAGTGTTCCAGCCTTCGAGAAAAACACAGACTTGAAAGACCAAAGGCCTAATTCGTCGAAATCGACCACTTTCTTCAATGCGTAGTAGCGTCCTCGATGGGAATAACTTGAATGGTAGCTCACCGAATTCAACATTCTAAAAATCGTGGCATCCGACGTAGATTGCACCGCGGCTTTCAAATCCACCATCGTTGCTATCCTATGTCGTTGAAGGAATCGCTCAAGAGTACTGACATCAAAAGTTTTCGGTCTCATTATGATAGAGTATTGAATTAAAATTCAAATTTCAATCATAATCGACACATTTTGGTGTTTTTTTTTGAAAACGTCAAAACAGCCCCATTCTGTCTTGCTTTCTGGGTTTCGGGCTGTCGCTTTGAGATGTCGCGTCAAGCCGCACTTGGAAGATCTACGAAGGTCTTTGGTAAGTTATTTATGCGCCTCGCCTAAAGCGGTGAACGAATCATCCTCGGCCGACCCAAGTGGGTCATTTTCGACCGGTGAATCGACCCACGTGGGGCGCAACCTACTAAAGAAACTCCCGTAGTGCCCGGTGGAAAAAGTACAGCTACAACTTGGAGTTCCGCAACGGCAGGTTGTGCCTTCGAATCCGGTAAGCGAGTGATGTGGGCAACAAACCAAATCAATACTTCGAGAATGAAGTGGACGCCAGCTTTCTGACTTCTCGTTCGAGATCCTTGCGTTTGATCAGCGCCAGGACTTCGAGAGTGTCGCTACCGAGGTGAAAGAGGAGACGATGATGTAGTCCGACCTGCTGTCTCGAGATCTCGTGGTTGAGTTTGAGCCTCTTGACACCTTGGAATGCCGAAACGTCGCCGGCCGAAAGCCTTCCGATGAGCCGCAATGCCGCACGTGAAACGGCTTGAGGTAGGGCACCGAGGGCCTCCTCGAAATAGGCCGAGAACCTCGGAACACGTACCGGTTGCGAACCCAAGAACTCATCTTCGAGCAACAGTGCGTCTTCCGCACGCTCGGCCTCTGCCACGTTTTTGCGGGACGATGGCCCGGATTCCTCGGAGCGCAGATTTTCGATGTCGCGTTGCGCCTCTTGGAGCTCACGCCGCAGCCGATTGCGTTCGGAGTGACGTTCTTTGAGATCCGTTTTCAGAGAGATCACACGCCGGCGAAGCTCGGTCACCACAGCGTCATCAACAGGGATTTCCTGTCTGTTCTCCGGTTCGTCCACTTCGTTCTCGACTGTCGTTTCTTGGGCGCGCAACTCGAGTTTCTCGTGGAGTGTCGCAAGCTCTCCCCGAAGCCTGCGGATTTCGCCTCTTTTGGCTTCCAGGTTCTGCTGAGCCTCGGTTAGAGCCCTGGAATCCGATTCGAAATCATAATCTTCGTCATCAAGACGTTGGTCGAGAATTGCCTCTACGGGATCGTCGAGAGCGAGATCGAGCTTGTCCCTGGTCTCCAGCAAGGCGTCGAGCAGATAAGGGGCGTCCATGGTTTCCGTGGTGGAAATAACGCCGCGAGCTGCCAGAATGCCGAGCGCCGGATAACGACTGGCCAGGAGATCGTAGGCGAGCTCGACAAGCGTGAAGGAATGATCGTCTTTGAGGCCTTTGAGGGCTTCGGCCTCGATCATATCGAGCAACTGATCTTTTTCTTCATCCGAAGCCATCAGCAGGCGGGTACCGAGACTCAGTTTGAAGTCTCGTGGTTTTTTCTCGGGCGTCAACGCCAGGAGTCGTTTGACCAGTTGCTTGTCACTCCTATCGGAAGCCAGTTTTATCGCGTCCAGCCAGTGATACTCGAGCCCCTCCCTGATTCCGAGCTTTTCGAAGAATCGAACGGTCGCCTCGGGCTCATCGAATCGGATCAGTGTATTGAGCAGTAGCGGATGCCATTTTTCTTCTACCTTGGCAGGATCTAACCGCGCAACCTCGTAGGCGCGCATATTCAGAAGGCGTTGTTCGTTCAAATGTTTTTCCGGCTGCTCGCGCAGCTCTTCCAGTGTGACACCCGGAACGTCGGAAGATTGCTGGAGGCGCTGCTCGTCCTTGTCGATACAGCAGCGTTTGTATTTTTTGCCGCTCCCACAGGGACATGGATCGTTGCGGCCGATGCGTGCAACCGCACGTCTCACCGTATACCCCGAGGGTGTGATATGTTGCGGCTCATCTGGGACTTGGGTGAACACCGGTTGATTACATTCCGCGATGAGCCTGTCAGTGATGCTACGTTGTATATCGTGCGTGTCCGGTAGATCGATCAACTCGAGCCTGGATGCGAGATCGTCGTCCTCGAGAATACCGGCGAGGATCAGCAGCTCCGTCTGGATCATAATATCGTCATGGTAAATGCGCGCCACTGTTCGAGCGCTACGTAGCAGGCTTTTGGGCGCAACACCGTTGCGTCGCTCCCTGCACCAGATGCCGGCCGTGATCAGGAGAGTGGTTTTCTGGTCATATTTCATCGAGCCGCTTTCAACGGCGGCGACCAGCGCCTCGGCGACCTCGCCGGTGCAATGCATGGCCGCGGAGGCTACAAGTGTGGAATTGGGCAACATAATTGCGCCCTCTGCGAGGTGGCGGGCGTCGACTTGGCGGCCCGAGTCCAAGCTGGAAAAAAGGATATTGGCGAAGGCGATGTCGTCTCTGGCCTCGACGGTCTGGGCCAGGAGACGATCGAGCTCATCGTCGCCTGCAGGCAGGTGTGCGGCGAGCTCCCGCAGAGCAGCTCTATAGAATTGACACTTTTGTGCTCGTTTGATCGTCGATTGGGTCATCTCTCGGGATTCTCGCAAGAATGCGTCGAATGGGTCATCACCGGACGACCTGCGCGGGAGTAAAGCCGCGGCAGCAACACGCACCCGTTTCCTCGCCGCCGCCTCACCGCCCGCGTCTCGCAGTGGCGTGAGCGATGCGCAGGATCTCCTCTTCCGGTACCTGCTTTGGTGCGACGAGGCTGAGCCGGCCCTCGATACGCTCGAGAGACCCCTCCCGGACCAGGTGGAAGCGGCCCGGCGCCTGACCCGGCAGCCCCTGCACCGGATCGACACGGCAGGCCTGGAACATCGGTTTCAGCTTGTTCAGGGCGGTCTGTTCCTTGATACGCCCCAAGAACCACGCGCGGATGTTGTCGCGGCACTTGTAGTCCATGTCGCCAGGGCTCTGCGTGGCCAGCATCACTCCCAGACCGGCCGAACGGGCGCGCTTGAGCAGGTCCTCCATGGGCTCCTTGGTCGCCGGACGGGAGAGCGCCGGCAAATAGATGTCGGCCTCGTCGAAGAGCACCACCGCCTGCAGGCGGGGCGAGGGATTTCTGGCGATCCAGCGGGTCAGCTCCACCAGCAACTGAGCCACCCAGAACTCGATGTCCGGCTTGCCTCCCAGAAACTGCGTGCTGATCACCGAGAGCCGCGTCGTGTTCGGTCGCGTATGGGCTCCCAATCCGAGGAGCGCATCGATCTCGAGGGCCGGCGACCCCGACGCGAAGAGGTGCGACTTGTTGAGCTCGAGCCCGGTCAAATCCTGGGCCAGCCGGCGGAAGAGCCGGTTGTCGAAGGAGCTCATCCTGACGAGCAGTCCTGGATGCATGTCCTCGAGCAGGTCGATGATAGCTCTCAAGGAAACCTTTTCGGCCTCTTCGAACTGGCAGAGATGGACCAGCGCCGTCTTCAAAATCCCGCGGCAGTTGAGATCGCGGCCCTTGTGGCCGTAGCCCAACATGCCGCAGAGGCTGTTGGCGCAGAGCGCTGCGAGACGGTCGACGTCAAAGCTGCCCAGGCTCTCGGTTCCGCGAGGCAGCAGCGTGATCTTGAGAGGCCTACCTTGGGGGTGCCCCGGGGTGTAGACGTGCACGTCGGCCCGCCGCCACAAGCGCCGCAGCATTGCGGCCTGCGCCCCATCGCCTCCGTCCCCGGTTTCTGCTGGCGTGGCGTCGCGGGATGGAACAGCCCCCGTGCCTGCCTGCAAGCGCTCGCGCGCATGAACACACAGATCCCCCTTGCGGTCCACGAAGAGCGCCGGAATCCCGCGCAGCAGCAACTGCTCCACGATGTGCAGAGCACAGGTGGTCTTGCCGCACCCCGTGCCTCCCAGGAACGCCACATGGCGTATCAGCTCGCCTGTTTCGACCACCACATCCTCGCCGCTCGCCGTGCGCCCCACGACAATCGCCTCTGGCAGCGGCTCGTCGTGCACCGCACACTCCACGTTGTCACCTGCAGGTGCCGGCGCGCCGCGCCGATGATCCTCCGGTGAAATCTCGCCGGAGACATCTTCTTCGCCGCCGCCGCCGCCGCCGCCGCCGCCTCCGTCTTCGTCGCGGGGAGCGCGTGTCCCGTCATGCCGGTCGAGCCCCAGGATCAGGCCGAGCGAGCGCCGGCTGCACAAAGGCTTCCTCGCCTTCAGCCAGTCCTCGAATCGGGGCCAGCCGGCATGGTCGCGGCGGAACCGCCGGAAGCAGTGCATGGCCCGCCACTCGGAGTCCTCGATCACACAGCGGCGGCCGCCCTGCGCCAGGATACGGCCCAGGATCAGGGCCGTTTGCGTCCTCGGATTGGATGGAAACTCGGTGGAGCGTACGATCACGAGACGCATCCCACGGCAGCGCCCCTGAAGCGCCTCGATCTGTGCCTTGAGCCCGCCGCCTTGCGCGCGCTTGTTGCACACCCCAACGAGCAGACGCTCCCCGAGCCCCTCCACGTGCACAGTCGATCCCTCGGCCCGGCAGCTCAGCGGCTGGCCCAGCTCACCGGCACACTTCTGAATCGACTCGGCCAGGAGCGCGGCGAGCTGCTCGTCGCTGAGCGGCTCAAAGGGAATCCTGGGATTGGAGAGCGCGTCGTTCCAGAGCCGATCCCAGTTGTCGAGCCAGTCGCGACCCTGCAGATCGCTCTGGTCGGGAAGCTCCCTGCTCGCGGCATCCCCGGGCGCTGCGGGGGATCCCGGAACCGGCTCAGCCAAGCCTCTCAACGAGGCCTGGTATCCGCGGCACCAGTCGAGCACATCACGGGTGCGCAGGTTTTTCAGCTTCTTCAAGTCCGCATCGCGGAAGGGGTGGATCGGCCGCGCTGCATCGAATGCCAGATCACGATTCTCGTAGAGGAACCTCAGCCGGTACTCCACCAGCTTATGAATCTCCTCGAGCGAGCGCTGGCCGGTGAGTACTACCGGCTTTGGATCGTTCTCGATGCGGTCGACGGTCGATTGCACCAGACCGCGACGCAACTGCTCGTAGTAGTCCTCCAGGCAGGCGATGACCACCAGCGAGGCGGGTACGTTGTCGGTGAATGTCCGCAGCGAACCCATGGCCATGCGGAAGAGCTTCTCGGCGTCCTTCAGGTTGTAGATGTCCTCGAGCTGATCCACGCAGAGGATGAGCGAGGCGCCGCTCAGGGCGAACACCAGCCGCCCCAGTTGTTCGATGACCCGCGCCGGATCCTCGTCGCGGCACTTGGGAACGATGCCCCCCAAGGTGGCGCGGTCGCGCTCGGAGAGGTCTTCACAGCGGATGTACTTGAGAGCCAGATTCTTGAGCAGCGGATCCCCTGTTTGTACGTAGAAGAGAGCTCGGATCAGGTCGATGTCGATGCGGTTGAAGCGCGCATCGCCGACGGTGCGCTCCGCCAGGTGATGGATCAGCCGCTTGACCAGCCGCGGCTCGAGGTCCTCCTCGGTCAGGGCGAGAACCGCCGGGATCTGCCGCCCTGCGCTCACCTTGACGCGGCATCTGCGCACCGGATCGGCCTCGGCCAGCGACCTGCAGATGCGCGCGAGACCGCTGGCGGGTTCCATCGGCTCGTCGTAAGGGAAATCGAGGGAGTCGACCAGGTTCGAGAGGATGTAGCGGTCGTAGTTCTCGCTGTGCGTCGTGAGCTGGAGGTAGCCGAAATACCCCAATCCCCGCGAGTGGGCTTCGCTGCGGAAGGCGCGCATGAGATGGGTCTTTCCGGCACCGGACTCCCCCTTGATGAGCAGGATGCGCCCCGACTCGACCCCTGGCTGCGAGGTGAGCCGGTGGAGCACCTCCCTGAAAACCTCGCGCGCCTCGAAATGGATCTCCTCCACGTCGAAGGGGTCCGCGCACCAGATGTCGTGCCGGTGAGCCACGGAATGGAAGATCTCAGGGGCGTCGGGCGCGGCGCAGGCTTCCAGATAAGGATCGTGTGTCATCGCAAGGTCACCTCCATGTTATCCGTCCGTCTCGAACCGCTCCCCAGGCGTAACAACAGGCCGGGGTGTCGCAGTTGCGGCGGTGAGCCGCCGATCCACAGCGCCGCCGTCCTCACGCCTCCTCGATCCGCACGAAGTGGAAAGAGGCGTTCAGGTGCCGGATCTCGGACTGAGCCACGTCAGTGGGATTCATGGCCTCTACCAGGTCGGCGCGGCTCAGCTTCAGCAGCCCCCGCTGGTGGGCGGCCACGAGCCTCTCCTTCAGGTCGGCCTCCCCCTCGAGCGCAGCCGCCGGGTGGATCTCGGTGTACCGGCGCAACACATGGCTGATGAACACCTTGTTGCTCCCGAAGCGCCCGCTGCTGCAGGCCCGGGCGGCTTCCAGGATTTGCCGTGCAAAGAGCTCCAACGACGCCGTGGTCACCTGGAACGGCTCCGCACGGCGCTCGATATCCACGGCCGCCACCGCGCCGCCGCCGCCGCCGCCGCGCTCCGCCCCCGGCTCCGCACGGCCGCGCGGAGCCGTCCCATCCTGCGGCTGCGCCCCCTCACCATCCTCGCCGACGATCCGGCGCCGGATGAGGGCCAGCCGCAGCTCGCCGGGAGTGTTGTTGCTCGCGCCGGTCAACCCTGCGACGATTTGCTGCACTACCTGGCTGGCGCTTTGCGGACGCGGACCGCCCACCAACTGGTTCAGCAGATACTCTTTCACCACCTTGAGCGAAAAGGGCTTGTCCGTGCTGCGCCCGAGCTGCTGCCATAAAAGAGCGTCCTCGGCCTGCTTCATGGCGGGCAGCTCACAGATCGGCAGCTCGTGGGCTTGCTGCAGTACCGCCGCCTTGACGGTGGCGATCTTGGAGATCTTCAGCCTTTCCTCTCCACCACGCAGCTCTACTCCCAAGGCGCGCGCCACGAGATATGTGTCGCGCAGCTTGGCCCAGGTGAGCTTGTCAGGCAGAGCGTCCACCTGCAAATAAACCAGCGCCGCTCGGCGGCCGCGCAAGGTGAGCGCCAGCTTGCGGCTCCTTCCCTTGGCCAGGCTCTGGATCAGGCCGTCTTCGAGCAGATCGAGGCACTCCAGCTCGCACCGCGCGCGCCACGCCGACTCCTCCCAGCGTTTCTTGACCAGAACGAAGAGATCCTTCTGGAGCATTCTTGCCGTGAGCCCCGTCACGTCCGCCGGCAACAGCCGCACCAGAACGAGGCTCTGAATCGTGGTGATCGCCGGGGGCTCGGTGGGGTGGGGTGTCATGATCGATCTCCTCGTTCGCTCTCGGGACGCCGCAAGATCACGGCTTCACGAATGGTCTTCGAAATCGGCCCCAGGCGCAAGACCACGTCCTCGGCCAGAAATCGCAGCACCCAGAAACCGTCTTTTTGGAGCAAAAAATCCTTGTGCCGGTCGCGCCGGTAGGCCCGGCGATCTACGAAGTGGAAGGGGCCATCGACCTCGACCGCCACGCCTCTCGAGAGGCAGACGAGATCCACCTCCATGCGGGGCCGCGCGCCGAAGGGGATCGGAATGAGACCGTTGAGCTCGAAGAGGCTGGCGGTGTCGGCCATCGACTCGAGCCGCGCAAAGAGCAGAGCCTCCGCTGCGCTGCGTGCTCGTGCGGCCTGTTCGTCGCTTTCGGGTACCGGCGCCAGGTTGCGCTCCACAGCGACCAGATAAGCGCGCCACACCGCCACCGGCGCGCATTTGCCCTCGAGCCAAGCGAGCTGTTTCTCGAGCCGCTCGTCGGACTCGGGCAGCAGCCGGCGCAGCCGGACGATCGTCTCCGCCGCCGCACGCGTCGCACCGAGCTCGATGAGGCCCTCGGCCAGCACCGCCTTGGCGTGCGAGGCGGGCAGCACCTCCTGGAAGAGCGCCAGCCCGCGCGCATCGATCGTCAGCGCCAGCGACAGGTGTGGAAGGGCCTCGGCGATGCGCGCCAGGTGACGAGTGACCTCCTCGACCCACTCCGGCGAAACACCCTGTCCGCCAGGGGGGACCTGTAGCAGTGCCAGCGGGGCGTCCTGCTCTGGCCCAAGGATCCCTTCGACCGCCTGCCACCCCGCGAGCCAGGGATCGCTTGCCTCGGCGAAGAGCGCCGGCAGCTCCGCCAGGATCTGGTCGACAGAGATCGTTTGGCCCCCCGCTCGCCGTTCGTCGAGCCAGGCGGCGAGGCGTTGCACTCCGCGTTCAGTCTTTCCCTGTTCAGGTGATTTCGGTCCAGGTATTGCCTGCACCTCTGCTCCGGTCCCCATCCCGGCCCCGTCCGCCTGCCCGCTGGCGAGTGCGGCGGCGCGGCCATCAAGCGCGTCCGTCTTCCGGCCTTGGACCCGCCGCGTGATCCAGGCCCTGGCCAGCGCTTCCATCGATCCGTCACCGCTGACCGTGAGGGGCTCGCCGCCCTGCGCTAGGATCCAACCCTTCCACTGACGGGTCGCCTCACCGGCGGGCCCGCACAGAACGCTCACCGTGGGTATTCCCCGAGCGCGCCGCAGGGCATGCCGTTCGAAATGAGCGTGAAGGTCCATCGGCACTCCTCAGGCCTCTCGAAGCACAATGCCACTAACGAATCACTGTCTCAACTACCGGGACGGATCGCTCAACAACTTGTCGAGGCTGCTCCGCACCTGCTCGGCCAGGGGGCGGGGCGGAGCAGCTTCGAGGGCTTTCTCGAAGATGGCGATCGCCTTCTGCTTCTCGCCGAGTTGAACCAGGATCTGGCCGTAGTTGGCCAAGAATCCCGGGTTGTTGAACCCGAGCGACGCTGCCTGCCCGTAGTGCACCAAACTCTCGCGAATCTCCTTGCGCTGCCAGAGAACGGTGGCCAGGCGCGCGTGAGCCTCGGGCCAGTTGGGCCGGCGGTTGAGGGCGCTGAAGAACAGGTCGCGCGCCTCCTGCAGGCGGCCCGCATCGTGATCGATGCTGGCCAGCCTGAACGCCGCCAGGCTCTGCAGGGGATCGCGTTGCAGGGCTAGGTCGAAATGCCTGCGCGCCTCGGCGATCTTATTCGTGGCCGCGTCGCGCCGGTTGGATTGAAAGGCCTCGACCCCTTGGAGGTAGAGCACTTCGCCCATGATGGCGTGACCACCGGCATGACCCGGATCGTGTTCGAGAGCCTTGCGCGCGTACGCCTCTGCGGCGGCGCGGTTCTTTCGAAAGAGCTCGAACTCGGCTGCCCGCACGCGGAACGCCGCCTCGTCGGGAAATCGGTCCAGGCTCTGATCGAGGTAACGCTCGGCAGCGTCGGCACGTCCGGCCTGCACCAGGAGTCGCGGGTAGAGGTCGCCGGCTTCCTCGTTGAGCGGGGAGCCCTCCAGGATCCCTTCGACGAGCCGCAGCGCATCGTCGAAAGCTCCGAGGATGGCCCGGGCCTGGGCCAGGTTGACCAGGGCCTGGGTGTCCTCGGGAAAGCGTTCGCTGTAGCCCCGGTAGATCTCGATCGCCCGTTGGTTGTCACCAAGCGCCAGCAGGCAGTCGCCGAGCAGGCGCGTCGCCTGCGGGTTGTCGGGGTCCTCTTGCAGGACCTCATCGAGCAGCCGCCGCGTCTCGATTGCTCGGCCCAGCCCCATGGTCGTGCGCGCCTCGTTGATCTTGTCGAAGAGGTGCATGAGCTCCTTGGGATCCTCATCGCTCGAAGTGGGCCCGGTCGTGCCGAGCGGCGTGGCGATGTAACCGAGAGCACGCAGCTTGCGCAGGGTGTCGAAGTCCTGCTGCTCGAGATCGAGCGCCACCTCGTCGCGGATCACGGCGTCGCAGAGCGCTGTCAGCCGCTCGACGATCTCGGGCCGTGTTTCATAGAGGTTGCGGATCTCGCCCGGGTCCTGCTCCAGATCGTACAGCTCGGGGGTGGGGGCCCGGATGTAGGACCAGCGGTCGGTGCGCAGGCCGCGCAGATCGCTCCAGCCGTACTCGAGTGAGGGCGCCAGCGTCTCCATATAGGCCGCACCCGGTCCCTCCCGGGCCCCGGCCACGAGCGGCAGGAGGCTTTCCCCGCTGGCTGGGATTCGGCCTGGATCCAGGTCGAGGGCGTCGATCATGGTGGGGGCCAGGTCCTTGAGCCGCACCGTCGGCGTGATGCGGCGGCCTCGGGCCTGCGCTGCCTCGAGGCGCTGCCACTTTTCCGGCGGCACGAGGATGCAGGGCACCGACTGCGTGGCGCCGTAGATCAGCATGGAGTGGTTCAGCTCACCGTGCTCGTCGAGCGATTCGCCGTGATCGCCGACGATCAGGATCCAGGTCTTCTCCGTCAGGCCGAGCCTCTCGAGCCCTGCCACGAGGCGCCCGATGGCCCCGTCCATGAAGGCGATCTCGCCGTCATAGGGGTGCTCGAAGCGCCGGCGGAGCTCCTCGGGCGGCTCGTAGGGGAAGTGGGGATCGAAGTAGTGCACCCAGTGGAAGAAGGGGCTCTTGCGGTTCATCTCGATCCAAGCGAGGGCCTTGGAGGTGACCGCGTCGGCGGAGCGCTGGGTCATGCGCAGTCCGGCCAGGCGGTGGGTATAGTCGAACTGGTCGTCGTAGGTCTGGAAGCCCTGGTTCAGACCAAAACGCGCATCGACGGGAAAGGCCCCCAGCGTGGCGCCGGTGGCGTATCCCTCCTCGCGCAGCGCTTCGGCGACCGTGGTGTGATCCTCGGCGAGCACGAAGGCGTTGTTGTTGCGCACGCCGTGCTCGAAGGGATCGAGCCCCGTGAGGATCGTGGAGTGCGAGGGCAGGGTGATCGGCGTGGGGGCCACGGCGCGCTCGAAGAGAATGCCCCGCGCGGCGAGCCGATCGATCGCGGGGGAGGTCGACAGCGGATAGCCGTAGCACGAAAGGCGATCGCGACGGGTGGTGTCCAGCGTCATCAGAATCAGGTTCCACCGCTCTACCTTGCGCGAGCACCCGCCGCAGATCACCGAAAGTGACCCGGCCGGCAGCACCAGGACGAGCAGCAGCGGAAGCAGTCTCACGCACCGCACCAGGATCTCTTTATTCACGATCACTCCTCATTAGTGTTCAGCACTCAGTCTGGCACGAGCGCCGGAATTTTCAGGCAACCAACAATCAAGATTTCCTCTCGCCAAGACGCCAAGAGCGCCAAGCAGTTTTTGAGTTGAGGAGATCGATCATGGTCTACGAGAATCTCCCTATCGATGACCCGGGACTTCCATTGTTTCCAATTTTTGCGCTCTTCGCGGCTTGGCTGCTTTGCGAGCGACGATTCTCGAGGTATCGATGAGTTGATGACCCTTTGCTGCCACATCCAGGCGAACGGGCCCAGCCGATCACACCGCCGAGCGGTTCGAGGGATCGACCCGCCTTCGATAAAGACCCTGCACCACGCGGGACCGGATCCGGTTGTCGCTACCGGCTGCCCGGCTACTCGTTGACAAACTCGGCCTTCACCTTGGGGCCGTTCGTGATAAAGTTCTGCATACCGATGCGCGTGTCTTTGGTCAGCAGGCATTCACCGAAGAGATTGGACTCGTGGATCAACCCGCCGTAGAGGTTCATCTGCGCGCCCTCGAGAATCGCCTTCTGCATGATGCCGTCGATGCAGGTGGACAGGTGCCGAATGTCCACCTCGGGCAGGGCGTCCGGTTCGGGCAGCGGATTCTTCTCGATCGCCGGCACCATCACCTCGCCCTGTGCGATCCTGCGCGCCAGCACGATGGCCTCGTCGACCAGATCCTGCGCCGGCACCTCCTTCAGCACCAGGCCGTTCTCCGCGGCCTCGGCCGACGAGAACGGCCGTCCGGTGCGCAAGAGCGGCCAAGCCTTCTCGAGGCCGATGAGCCGCGGCAGGCGCTGCGTGCCGCCGTAGCCCGGGATGATGCCCAGGTTGGGCTCGGGCTGACCGGCCAGGATACGCTGCCCGGCCGCGGCCAGGCGGCAGGTGCAGGCCATGGCGAGCTCGTTGCCGCCGCCGAAGGCCAGGCCGTTCATGGCGGCCACCACCGGCTTGCCGAGGTTCTCGATCTGGTTGAGTAGGCCCTGCCCGCGTGAGGCGAGGGCGATGCCTTCCTCAGGAGTCTTGAGCGACGCCAGCTCGGTGATGTCGGCGCCTGAAACGAAGGCCTTGTTGCCGAATCCGGTGAGCACCACACCCTTGACGCGGCGGTCGGCCTTGATCAGATCGAAGGTCTGCTGGAGTTGGAGGATCACGTCGGCGTTGAGGGCGTTGAGCACGCGGGGACGCCGGATCGTGATCACCGCCACGTCGCCGGCGTCGCGCCGCAGCACCACGGGGATCGCCCAGGGCTGTCCCGACTCGGCCTGCGTGCGCAGGAACTCGGACACGGGGAAACCGGCGTACGTTCCGGCATACTCCTCCACGAGCGCCAGGGCTTCGGCGACGCCCATCTTGTTCATCAAGGTGAATGGCGCGCGCATGGCGAGCCCCATCTCCACCGCCAGATCCAGGTTGGCCACGCTGGTGATACCCGAATCCAGGATCCCGCAGGCCAGGCCGAAGAACGCGCCTAGTAACCGCCGCGAGACCGCCTCGTAGGTCCGCTCGTCGTATTCGACCTGCTCGTCGCGGCCTGCTGTCGGCCAGGGATCGCCTGCCGCCAACTGATTGTTGAGCAGCTTGGGAGCCTTGAACCAGGGCATGATCTTGGTGTGCATCTCGTCGAGCCCGTGCTGCGTGATCGGGTTGCCGCCGGTAAGATTCATGGCGGTGAAGGGTCCCACGCCGAGCCCGAGAGCTTTCATCGCGATGGCGTCGGCCTGCTTCACGTCGCACAACCCCTCTTCGACGCAGAGCGCCGTGGCCTGGAAGAGGCCCTCGAAGATCGGATCGACGGCGAAACCGTACCGGCTGCGCACGCGGATCGGCAGCTTGCCGATGAGCTCGTAGAAGGTCATCAAAAAGAAACTCAGTCCTGGAGCCGAATCGGCCCCGGGTACGATCTCGACGAGCATGTTGCGCTCGGCTGGGAAAAAATAGTGGATCACCACGGTTCGATCGTCGTGGGCGGCCTCGGCAAAGATGACCTCCGGCTCCATGTGCGACGAGTTGGAGGCGATGATCGTGTCCTCAGGAACGAGGCCTTCCACCTGGGCCACGATCTTGCGCTTGATGTCGAGATCCTCGGTGGCGGCTTCGATGACCAGGCTCGCGCCCTCGATCTGGTTGTAGTCGGTCGTGAAGTCGATGTTGTTGAAGATGGCGTCGGCTATCTCCGGCTTGAAGGCCCTCTTTTCAACACCCTTGTCCAGCTTCTTGCGGGTTTTGGCGGCTCCCTTCTCGAGTGCGGCTTCCACGACATCGACGACCACCACCGGCACACCGTGCTTGTGGAGAGCCTTGCTGAAGTAGAAAGCGATGTCCGGTCCGATCTGACCGGAGCCGATGACCGCGATTTTGTCGATCCTTCGGCCTGCTAGAGTATACGCCATATTCCAATCCTCCTCTTTTGATGTCCGGCTCTCGGACCGGCGGGCCGCCTGCGTCACGGGATGGATGAACACAAAACTCACATAAAGCGATCATAGAATAGGGGATCATGCCCGGTCAAGTCCGAGCCGCCGGTGATGCACGCCATTGCGCTCGAGTTCTGGTATAGGTGTTCTCCCCGAGCCCATCCCTTAGCGTGGGACACTGCATTGCCGCACCTTGGAGCAGTAGCAGTGCCCTTCGCGGCTGTTGCGGCTGCAGTGTCCCGTCTCGTGTTAGCATCGGTAGCCTGGTGAACAGCTCCATCTCTCCCGCATCATATCAGCAGCGGCAGGGTGTTCAGCAGCGGTGTGGCGCCGTACCTCCTCAAGAGAGATCTTCTTGATCGAAAACTATTTATGCCTTTTCTGCGGTGGTTTTTCGAACGAGCGTTCAAAAAATGTTGGCATCCCCTAAAGGGATCATTTAGAGTGGTCCCAGTACGTTCCCGGGAGGGCACGTCCGGGGCAGGCTCTTCGATCTCATCGGGGAGGTTCATCGATTGTTCAATCAAAGTTCAATAAAAACGAATCCAGGCGCGAGAGCGATGAAGACCTTTATGAGACCGACCAGCATGGCCGAGGCCATGCAAGCGCTCCTCGCTGGCGGGGGCCGGGGCGATCCGTCGCCCTCGGAGCGAGGTTTCGATTCCCGGAACGCAGGGGCATCCGATGCACCGGCCGTTCCTTTTGCCGGAGGCACCGATCTTCTGCTCCAGTGGAGGCGCTTGAACGTGCCGCTGCCGGAGCGGATCGTGGACATCAAGTCGATCGACGGGCTCACCGGGATCACGCTCCACGGTGACCACCTCGTCGTGGGGCCCTGCACCACGCTGGCCGAGATCGCGGTGAGCGCGACCTTGGGGCGGCATTGCCCCTTGTTGGCCGAAGCCGCGGGGGTGGTCGCCTGCCCCCAAGTGCGGAACCGCGCGACGATCGGCGGCAACCTGTGCAACGCCTCTCCCGCTGCCGACACGGCCCTGCCGCTGGTGGTGCTCGATGCACGCCTCGAGATCACCTCGCCTGCATCAACGACAGCTACTCCTTCTGGCACTCCTTCCGGCGGCGCACCCTCGGTCGCCTCCCGGGGATCGATCCAGCCCACGCGCCACGTCCTGACCACAGATTTTTTCACCGGCCCCGGCACAACCGTGCTGCGGCCCGGCGAGCTCCTGACCAGCATCGAGATCCCCGTGGACGATGTCGATGAACGGCGGACGCTTTACACCAGCTTTCGCAAGTTCGGCACCCGGCCCTCGATGGAGATCGCCGTGGTGTCTGTCGCTGTGGCGCTGACCTTTTGTGGCACATCTTCCGGCAGCCCCTCGGCACACCGCCAGGTGGAACGGGCCCGGGTGGGATTCGGATCGGTGGCACCCACACCGCTGCGGGCGCGCGCCACCGAAGCACACCTCGAAGGACGGCCTCTCGACGAACAAACCGTCTCCGCCGCCTGCGCCGCGGCCATGGCGGAGGTGAGACCCATATCGGACGTACGTGCCTCGGCGGACTACCGCCGCGAGATGGCTGGCGTCCTGTTGAGGAGAATACTGGACGATGCGAGACTCGATGCAGAACCCAGAAAAGCATAACATCACGTTCACCGTAAACGGTGAGAGGGTGGCGGTCAACGTGCCGCCCACAACGACACTGGTCCAGGTGCTACGCGACGAGCTGAGCCTCACCGGAACCAAGGTGGGGTGCGGCGAGGGCGAATGCGGCGCCTGCTCGGTGCTCTTTAACGGCAAGCTCGTGAACTCCTGCCTCGTCCTGGCCGGAGAATGCCAGGGTGCCGAGGTGCTCACCATCGAGGGGCTAGCCCGCGAAGGGCACCTCCATCCGATCCAGGAGTCCTTCGTGCGCAACGGCGCCGTGCAGTGCGGTTTCTGCACCCCGGGAATGATCATGTCGACCTACGCCCTGCTTGCCGAGAACCCCGCGCCCACGGCGAGTCAGGTCCAGCGCAGCCTGGAGGGCAATCTCTGTCGCTGCACCGGGTACCAGAAGATCGTCGACGCGATCCTCGAGAGTGCTTCCAAGCTGCGCGAGCAGGCCTCACCGGAAGCATCCGGCGCGGCCTCGCCTTCGGCGTCCGCCGGCACGGATGCTGCTCGCGTGGCAAAGGGAGACGACCATGGCTAATCTCATCGGTGCCCGGATCCCCAAGCTCGATGCTCCCGAGAAGGCCGCCGGCGCATCGCGCTATCTCCACGACTTGACCCTGCCGCGCATGCTCCACGGCAAGATTCTCTACGCCGGACGGCCCCATGCGCGCATCGCGGCGATCGACACCGCGGCGGCCCGCCGGCTTCCAGGGGTCCATGCCGTGCTGACCGCCGCGGAAATCCCTGCCGTGCCCTTCGGATTCGGTGGTGACAACACGGCGCTCAAAGGCGACAAGGTCACTTGCTACCGCGACGAGGTGGCCGCCGTGGCCGCCACCACCCAGGAGATCGCCGAGCAGGCGCTGCGGCAGATCCGCGTCGAATACGAGGACCTGCCGGCGCTCTTCTCTCCCGAGGAAGCCCTGGCCGAGGGCGCCCCCGTGATCCATGCCAGCCACCCTGACAACGTCCTCATGAACTACGACTACGCTCACGGCGAGATCGAGCGCGGCGAGGCCGAGTCCGCTGAGGTCGTGGAGGGCACCTTCGAGCTGCACCGTGTGACCCACTGTTGTATCGGGCCCTGTGTGGTGCTGGCGGCCTTCGATGCGTCAGGTCGGCTGACGATCTACTCGCAGACCCAGGTGCCCTTCCTCTATCGCAACGATATGGCCAAGATTACGGGCATCCCGGCGGCAAACATCCGCGTCGTCCAGCCGCCGATCTGTGGCGGCTTCGGCTCCAAGCTCGACGTCTACCCTTACGAGCCGATCTGTGTGCACCTGGCGCGCGCCGCCGGGCGGCCGGTGAAGCTGCTCTTCGACCGCCAGGAGGAGTTCTTCGCCTCGCCCACCCGCCAACCCGCGACCATCAGCATCCGTTCCGGGATCCGCCGCGACGGAATCCTGACCTTCCGCGACGTGAGTCTGCTGCTCGACAACGGCGGGCGCACATCCTGGGGCGCCACGACACCTTGGATCATGATCCGCTCCTTCTCGTCGCTCTACCGCGTGCCCCACGTGAAGGTGACCGGCCGGGTGGTCTACACCAACAATCCCTACGCCGGCGCCTTCCGCGGCTACGGCAACCCGCAGGCCACCTTCGCCATCGAATCTCAGATCGACGAGCTCGGCGAGCGCCTCGGTCTCGATCCGCTCGAGATCCGGCGGCGCAACAGCCTGGAACCGGGCGAGATCACCGGCCAGGGCATGAAGATCACCTCTTGCGGCCAGAAGGAGTGCCTCGACGAGGCGGCGCGTATCTCCCAGTGGGAGACCAAGCGCCTCGAGCTGCCGCGGCGGCGCGAAGGTTCGAAGCGCTACGGCATCGGCATGGCGTCGCTCTTTCACGTCGGCGGCGGCGCCAAGATCTACCGCTCCGACGGCTGCGGCACGATTCTCAAGATCGACGATTTTGGACGGGTTGCCCTGGTGACCGGATCCTCCGAGATCGGCCAGGGTTCGGAGACCGTCCTGGCGCAGATCGTGGCCACCGAGCTCGGACTGCCCCTCGAGGCCATCCAGGTGATCAACAACGACACCGATCTCACCCCCTGGGACGTGGGGGTGCACGCCTCGCGCACCACCTTCATCGCCGGCAACTCGGCCCTGCGCGCAGCGCGCGAGGCCAAGGCGCGGCTGCTCGCGACGGCGGGCAAGCTCTTCGACCGACCGCCGCAGAGCCTCGATCTGAAAGATGGGCAGGTGGTCGACTCGGGCACATCGGAGAAGTTCGGCTCGATCGCCAAGATCGTGCGCTCCCTGCACTTCGCCGGCCCGAACGAGGTGGTCGTGGTCTCGCACTACTACGAGCCGCCGAGCGATTCCGAGGACAAGGAGTTCAAGGGCAACATCTCACCCACCTACGCCTTCGGCACCCAGGTGGCCGAGGTCGCTGTGGACATCGACACCGGTTTGGTTCAGGTGCTGGCGCTCACCTCGGTCCACGACGTGGGCCGGGTGATCAACCGCATGGGGATCGAGGGCCAGGTCGAGGGGGGCATTCTGCAGGGGATCGGCTACTGTCTCAGCGAGGAGCTCAAGCTCTCCGAGGGGCGTCTGCTCAACCCCAACTTCACCGACTACAAGGCTCCCGCCGCCACCGATCTTCCCGAGACGCGCCTGCATTTCGTGGAGACTGCCGATCCCGAGGGGCCTTACGGCGCCAAGGGGATCGGCGAGGCGCCGCTCATTCCGGTGGCCGCGGCGATCGTCAACGCTGTGGCCCACGCCACGGGGGTCCGTTTCCGCCGGCTGCCGCTCGATCCTGAGAACGTTTTCATGGGGTTGCGTGCCGCCCGTACCTGCGGTGGCCAAGAAGCCGCCGCTGGGGATGGCGGTGGAGCCACACTCGGAGAGGGCTCATGAAAAAGCTGACAGTGCTCTCCCTGGAACAGGCGCTCTCGCTCTCCTACGCCACGCAGCGCTGCGTGCATCTCGGCTGGCGCGTGATCCGCATCGAGTCGACCCCCAAGGGCGGACGGCTGCCAGGAGATCCCAACCGCTATGTGGGCAAGGCCGGGTGCAGCGATGATCGGCGCACCTATTTCGTGGCGCCCAACGTGGGCAAGGAAGCTATCAGCATCGATCTCAAGGATCCCCGGGGCCAGGCCGTTCTGCGGCGGATCGTGCGCGATCTACCGGTGGACGTGTTCTGCTCCAACACCCTGCCCAAGAGGTATCACGAGCTGGGGATCGATTACGAATCGCTTTCCGCGTTGCGGCCCGAGCTCATCTGGGTGGGGATCTCGGCATTGGGCCCCGACTATCCCGATGTGCCCGGCTACGACCCGGCGCTGCAGGCGCTGCTCGGTTACATGGACCTCACCGGTGAGGCGCAGAGGCCGCCCCAGCTCTGCGGCGTGCCCTTCGTGGACCTGAAGGCCGGCGACGAGGCCTTCGCCGGCGTGTGCCTGGCGCTGGCCGAGCTGCGCGAGACCGGGCGTGGCCAGCGGATCGACGTGTCCATGGCCCAGGCCGCGGCGTCTTGGCTGCTGACCACCCTGCCGCTCCTCGATCAGGGGTACGCGCCCGAGGAAGTGCGGCGCAACGGCAACCAGCACCGCGAGTTCGCGCCTGTCGACGCCTTTCCTACGGCCGACGGCTTCATCTATCTTGCCATCGGCAACGATGTCCAGTGGCAGCGGCTGGTGGCCTCGAGCGGGTTCGAGACCCTCGAAAAGGAGGAGTGGCGCACCAACGCGGGCCGCAGACAGGATCGAGAGGCGTTGAGCGCGGCGCTGGCCCGGCTGACGGAACAGCGCTCCACCGGCGAGCTCTGGAAGCTCTTCGGCGCGGCCGGTCTCGTGGCCACGCCGGTGCAGAGTATCGGCGAGGTGATCGAGTATCCACCGGTCCGCGACGCGCTGCTCCACACAAAAACCTCCGATGGCCAAAGGGTCCGCCTGCCTCCGCCCTCGGTGGAGCGGGAGCATCTTCGCGAGCGGGGCCGGGAGCTACCCTTCGCACCGGAGTACGCGCGGGACAATGATCGCGTGCTAGCCGAGGCGGGGCTGAGCGGCGCTGAAATCGAGGAGCTGCGACGCGACGAGGTCATCACCTGAGTGATCGCAAGGCCCTCGGTTTCCGCAAGGCGATTGATGCACGACATAACAGAGCAGAACAATAGAGCAGGAAAAAACAGGAGCATTTGGCCAGGATGACCGTTAGCGGATCGTCTCGGCAGACACCGAAGGAAATCACACCGGTGTGAGCGAACGATCGATGGAAACACGGTCACCGTCAGGACAGGAAGGAGTAACCATGCTGCCAGGGGAAAAGAAATATCCCCACATCTTCTCGCCGGGGAAGCTGGGGAAGCTCGAGACCAAGAACCGGATCAAGTACGCCTCGACGGAAACCAACTTCAACTACCGTGACGGCTTCGTCTCCGACAAGGAGGTGGCCTACATGGAGGCTCAGGCCCGCGGCGGCGCCGGTGTGGTCACGACCCAGGGCGCCTACACCGATCACAGGGGTGAGGGCAAGGGTTACGTGGGTATGATGGGGATCAGTGACGACAAGTTCATCCCCGGCCTCAAGAAGATCGCCGATGTGATCCGCCAGTACGACGCTCGCTCGGTCCTGCAGCTCATGCACTGCGGCCGCGTCGGCGGCGTGCATCTCGACTACACCGTTGGGCCCTCCGTGGTGCCCCAGCGTCTGCCCCGCTTCCGGGAGCCCCGCGAGATGACCCGCGAGGAGGTCGAGATCTGCATCGAGGAACACGTGCAGGGAGCGCGGCGCTGCGCCGAGGCGGGCTTCGACTCTGTGGAGATCTCCGGTATCGTGGGGTATCTGCTTTCCAACTTCATCTCACCCTACACAAATAAGCGCACCGACGAATTCGGCGGCGACGTGAAGGGCCGGGCCGAGTTCGCTCGCCGCATCGTGGCCGGGATCCGCAACGAGGTGGGCGCGGACTATCCGATCATCATCAGGCTCTGCGGAGAGGAGCTGCTGCTCGACCGTGGTGGGAACACCCCCGAGGAGAGTCTGGAGATCAACCGCATCATCTGCGATGCCGGGGTTGACATGCTCTCGGTCACCGTGGGTTGGCAGGAATCTGCCGATTCGGTCATCTCCCGTGACATCCCCCAGGGGCACTGGCTCTACATCGCCCGGCGCATGACCGAGAAGCTGAAGATGCCCGTCTGTATGGCCTACCGGCTCTTCCAACCCGAGTATCCCGAGCAGGCTCTCAAAGAAGGGATCATCCAGTTCTGGGAGAGCTGCCGCGCCATGATCGCCGATCCGATGCTGCCCACCAAGATCGCCGAGGACCGCCAGGCGGATATCACTCCCTGCATCGCCTGCAACCTCTGCCTCGCCCGTCTCTTCCGCGACGCCGAGCTCAACTGCGCCGTGCGCCCATCGCTCGGTCACGAGAGCGAGCCGGAGTATGGCTACTACGGCTTCGCCAAGACCGCGAGCCCCAAGAAGGTCGTGATCGTCGGCGCCGGGATCGCCGGTATGCAGGCCGGTGCGGTGGCTGCCGAAAAAGGCCATCAGGTGACCATCTACGAGCAGCAGGATCGTGTCGGCGGCCAGACCGCCGCCGCGGCACACGGCCCCTGGGGGGACGCCGAGCTGATCCGTCTCGTCGATCATCTGAAGGTACGCTGCGAGAAGGCCGGCGGCAAAATCGAAACCGGTAAGACGATCACGGCGGAGGTCCTCGAGGATCTCGACGCCGATGAGATCGTGCTGGCCACCGGCGCCGTGCCCGACCGCGATCAATTCCCCGGCGGAGACCTGGGAAAGGTTGTCTCCTGTCTCGACGTCATGAACGGCACGGTCGAGATCGGCAAGCAGGTCGTCATCGTCGGCTGGAAGGGGGTCGCCATCTCGCTGGCGCTCTTCCTGGTGGACCAGGGCGGCTACGACGTGTCGATCGTGGGACCGGCCAAGAAGTTCGGGCTCGATGTGAATCCCTCCTACATCTGGCGCTACATGAAGAAGCTCAAGGAGAACGGCGTCAAGCAGTTCACCAAGCATATCATCGAGGAGATCACTGGCGAGGGCGTTCGGGTGCGCGACAGCGAGGGCAAGGAGGTTTTGCTGACCTGTGATACGGTGATTATGGCCAACATGGCGCCCAACAAGGCGCTCACCTCCAAGCGTAAAGAAGTGTCGTTCATCGGCGACTCGGTGATCACCCGCAGGGGGAATTCGGCCGTGCTGGACGGATTCCGGTACGGGATGAAACTGTAGATCGATCGGGACGATGATCAGCTCGACGACTCGAAACTCGAAAGAGATCGAGACCGAGCTCGAGATGATAGATGCCTGAAGGAGTAAGATATGATTCCACTCGTCGATGCTTTCAAGTGCAACGGGTGCGGGGTTTGCGTCAAGCGCTGTCCGCCGCAGGTGATCGGGCTGGTCAGCGAAAAGGCCGCCATCATCGAGATGCTCTGCGAGGAGTGCGGCATCTGCGCCGAGGTGTGTCCCATCGATGCGATCGTTTTCGAGTTACCTGTTTACGAGCCTTTCGCGGTTAGCCAGGCCTATCGCGCCAGACGCTGATCAGCGGTGGGTCTGCCACGTCGTCGCGCAACACCGAGTGTTGCGACGCAGCTCTGCAGGTGTTGCGCACGGCGGAGGAGAAGATCTGACGGAATACGACGGAATACGAAGGAGTGGTCGATGGATATTCCTGTAGAAAAGAGGTTCAAAGTCCTCTGTGAGATCGTAAGAGCGCAGCATTTCGCCTGGCGCGAAGCGGCGCTGGCGCTGGCTCCCGAGCTGGATCCGACGGAGCTGGGCAACAAGATGTGGGAGATCACCGGGATCCAGACCGGCAAGGCCTATCTCAAGCGGATCGATCCTGCCAAGCCGTTGCCTGCGCAGATCGCCGGCTCGATCGCCTGGTCGTCGATCTGCATGGGGGAGGACGCCAAGGTGGTCGCAGGGAAGGACGAAAACGAGGTCTTTCTGAAGCACGATGGCTGTCCCTGGTACAACTGGCACAAGCAGCTCGGCATCTTGGACGAGGATCGCCCGGGCTGTGACACCTGGTTCAACACCGCCGTGGACGAGATCAACCGTACCCTCGGTACCAACGTGAAGATCGAGACCCAGGAATCCCTGCCCGACGGATGCTCCTGCTGTCTGCGCCGCATCTGGATCGAGCCATGATCGGGCTTCCGGAAGGCGTGGTGGTGAGCGACGACCGCCCGTTGGAGAAGCGCTACCGCAGCGCGGTTGCCGGTCTAACACGCCGGGTGCGGCTACTCTACGACGCTATCTACGATCAATTTGGATCGGAGGGGCTCGAGCTGATCCGCACGACCAGCCGCTCCTACGGCGAGGAGATCGCCGGCCGAGCCCGCAAGATGTTGCCCGACGGCAGCGTCGCCAGTGTCGCCGATTTCGTGATCCGTGTGTTCAACACGATCGGCGGTGAGGGCGAGGTGTCCACCTACAACGACGAGCGCGTGGTGATCCGCGTTCACCGCTGCCCTTATATGTTCGACCGTCCCGAGATGTGCCTGGCCCATACGGAGATGGAAAAGGCGCTGGTTGAAAACGTGAGCGATGATGTCCGTTATTTTATCGAATGTTCGATTCCGGCGGGAGACCCTTATTGTGATCATGTGATCGAAAAACGCTGAGAGCTTGCGATAAAAAACGGGCCGGCGTTCAACGGCTCGTGTGTGAGTGCGGAGGGAAAGACCATGTCTGAAGAAAAGAAAGTCGCCTTCAAACCGATCCGATCGACAAAAAAAATGAAGGCCGTGATGGCCGATTACTTCCGGGAGCTGGACGAAGCCGCGCGCACGAAGAACCGCAAGATCGCCTGGTGTACCAGCGTTGGTCCGGCGGAGCTGCTCCACGCCCTGGGATTCCTGGTCTACTACCCCGAGAATCACGGCGCGCTGCTGGGCGCCTCGCGCATGGCGATGGACATGATCCCCGCGGCCAACGCGGCCGGGTATTCTCCCGACATTTGCTCCTACCTGACGAGCGACGTGGGAGCTTATATCAAGAAGGCGACACCACTGGCGAAAGCCTTCGGCATGGAAACGGTGCCCAGGCCGGATGTGCTGGTTTACAACACCAACCAGTGCCGTGACGTGAAGGACTGGTTTCAGTTCTACCGCGACGAGTTCGACGTGCCCTGCGTGGGAATCGACACGCCGCGCGGCGTGCACGGAGTGGATGAACACTGCGTCGATTTCGTGGTGGCGCAGATGAAGGCGATCCTGCCCACCCTGGAGCAGGCGGCGGGGATCAAGCTCGATCCGCAGAGGTTCAGCGAGGTGGTGGAGCTCTCCCTGAAGACCACCGAGCTCTGGAAGAAAGTGCTACGGAGCGCGACCTTCCAGCCCTCTCCGCTGACCTTCTTCGACGGTACCATTCATATGGGACCGGCTGTCGTGCTGCGCGGTGATCCACGTTCGGTCGACTATTACGAGACCCTCGTGGCCGAGCTCGATGAGCGCACGTCGACGGGGGTGGCCGCTGTCGACGGCGAGCGGTTCCGCGTCTACTGGGAGGGTATGCCGATCTGGGGCAAACTGCGCGAGCATGCCGAACAGTTCTTGAGCCTGAAGAGCTGCGTCGTGGCCTCGACCTACTGCAATTCTTGGATCTTCGAGGCCCTCGATCCCGAGCACCCGATGGAGGGCATGGCGCGCGCCTATACCGAGCTGTTCATCACGCGCTCCGAGGACTTCAAAGAAGGCTATCTGCGGCGTATGATCGCGGATTACGACATAGGTGGTGTGATCTTCCACGACGCCAAGACCTGCCCCAACAACTCGAACAACCGCTACGGCATGCCCGAGCGGCTCAATAAAAAGCTCGGCATTCCGACCCTCACGATCCAGGGCGATCTGAACGACCTGCGCTGCTACTCGGAAGAACAGACGCGCACCAACATCGAGGCCTTCGCGGAACAACTGGCGGAGCGGGTGTGAGTGAGCGCACCGCGCAGAGGTGGCCCGCTCATCGAATGCGGAGCGAAGGCTCATGGCCGATGATCGTGCTTTGACATCACGAGACGGGGCGGCCCGCCGGGTCGTCCGCGCTCTACCCCTGGTCCTGTTGCCCGCGGCGATCCTCCTGCAATGGGGCGCCTCGCTGAACCCGGTCCTGGTCGAGCGCGTCTATGCGCGCGGGGTCTATCCCGTGCTGGTGCGCGGGCTGGTCACGCTCACCGCTTGGCTCCCATTCTCCCTGGCCGAGTTGCTGCTCGGCGCGGCGATCGTGTGGATCGTGGTGCGGCTCGTGCGGACCGGTGTGGCGGTTGTCAAAAGACGCCGCCCCTTGACCAAGGTTTTGATCTCGGGCGGACGCGGCCTCCTGGCGGTTTGCGGTCTCCTGTACCTCATCGGCCTCGTTCTCTGGGGTTTCAACTACCAGCGCCAACCCCTGGCGGAGCGAGCAGGCTTCGATACCTCGCCGGTGGCGCAATCCGAGCTGGAGAGCCTGGGCCGAGATCTCGTCGTGTCCGTGAACGAGCTCCGCGGCCTGATGGCCGAGGATGGCAGCGGCGTCATGCGCCTTTCCGGTACGCCCCGGAAGGCCCTCGAGCGGGCGTCCCGAGGCTATGAGGCGCTCGCCGAGCACGAGCCCGAGCTGGTGATCCACGTTCGGGGGCGCGCGAAAGCGGTGTTCTCGCCGATTTTGTTGTACCTGCAAACGGGTGGTGTCTATGCACCATTCACGGCCGAGCCGAACGTGAGCATCGCGATCCCCGCGTGCGAGCTGCCCCTCGTGATCTGTCACGAGATGGCCCACCAGGCCGGGCTGGCATCGGAAGACGAGGCCAATTTCATCGGTTATCTGGCCTGTTCAATGCATCCCGACGCGGATTTTCGCTACTCCGGAACCCTGGTTGCGTTGAGGTATGTGCTGAGTGCCCTCAGGCGCACCGACACGAGCGTTCACGAGCGCCTCTGGGAGGCCTGCGATGAGGGCGTTCGAAGGGATTGGCAGGCGTCGTGGATTTTCTGGCAGCGTTTCGAGGGCAAAGCCAGCCGCCTCTCGTCACAGGTCTATGACACTTATCTCAAGTCGCAGGGCCAGGAGGGGGGCATCGCGAGCTACGGGCGGATGGTCAACCTGCTGGTGGCCAGGGACCGGATAGATCGATTACGGCGGGCTCGATGACAGATGTATCGCCGCCTTTTGGGGATACCTTCCACATCGGTGTAGATCGAGGCTCTTGCGCGGCCGTGCCGCACCAGTGTCTTGACAACGAGGTATGAGATGGCATGCTGAAATCTGGAACGATCGATGGGTGCAGGCGATGTCGAGCCGGGCCGGGCCGAGGAGCTCGATTACGAGAGAGTCGCCTCTCTCGAGTCAGTTTTTTTTGAGTGTTGGAAGTGATGGCGAGCGAAAAAAAACCGAATAGATCACCTTCGGAGATGGCCTCACCCGGCCCGATCTACTGCGGTGTCGATGTGGGGGCTTCCACGACCAAGATCGTGATCGTCGATGAGGGCGGCACGATCGTCGGCGCAGACGTTTGCAAATCGGGGGTGGATTACCAGGCCGCGGCGCGCACGGGGCTGGAGGCGACGCTCGCAGCGGCGTGGCTCGGCGAGGAGCGCATTTGCGCAACCTTCGCCACCGGTTATGGACGGCGCAACGTTGATTTCGCCGGCGAGACCAGGACTGAGATCGCCTGTCACGGCGCCGGTTGCTACCACTACTTTCCGCACCCCATCACGATCGTGGATATCGGCGGGCAGGACAACAAGATCATCCGCCTCGATAAGAGCGGAAAGCGCCTGAGCTTCAAGATGAACCGCAAATGCGCTGCCGGCACGGGAGCCTTCCTCGAGGAGATCGCCGTGCGTCTCGATCTGGATATCGGCGACCTGGATCGCCTGGCATCGAGTGCCGAGAAGACCGTGCACCTCAGCAGCTTCTGCACCGTCTTCGCCAAGACGGAGATCCTCTCCCATATCAGGCGCGGGGAGTCGCCAGGCGACATCGTGAAGGGTGCCTTCCAGTCGGTGGTGAATCGTGTTCTCGAGATGGAGACCTTCGAGGGCGCCGTGGTGCTCACCGGAGGCGTGGCGGCGCACAACTCGATCGTGGCGCAGCTCATGGGTGCGGCGCTCGAACGGGAGGTCCTGGTGCCGCCTGAGCCGCAGATTACAGGCGCTCTCGGCGCCGCGCTCTTGGCTAGAGAGAACAACAGGTAAGCGCGGATCCCGCGCATCGTGCATTAAAAGGAGGCGAACACATGCTGGACGCATTATTCAGGCCACGTGCCGTTGCGGTCGTTGGAGCTTCGAACAATCCCCTCTCCATCGGTCACATCGTGGTGGAGAACCTCAAGAATCACGCCTTTACCGGACCGATCTATCCGGTCAACCCCAAGCAGCCCGAGATCCTGGGACTCGAGGCCTATCCCTCGGTGCTGGAGATTCCAGGCGAGGTCGACCTGGTCAACATCTCGATCAAGAACACACTGGTGCCGCGGATCCTGGAGGAGTGCGGTCAGAAGGGGGTCAAGTTCGCCATCGTTCACACCGCCGGTTTCAAGGAGGTCGGCGGCGAGGGCATTGCCCTCGAGAAGCAGATCGTCGAGGTGGCCCACCGGCATGGCATGCGCGTCTACGGCCCCAACTCGCAGGGCGTTCAGAACTCCGATCCCGCCGTCTCGCTCTACGCCAACTTCACCTTTGTGCCTCAGAAGCCGGGCAACATCTCGATCCTGGCGCAGAGCGGGGGTGTGGGCGAAGTGCTCAAGATCCCGATCCACAACGCCGGCATGGGCACACGCATGTACGCCAGCTTCGGCAACGAGTGCGACGTCAGCATGAACGAGATCCTGCGATACTACGGCGAGGACGAGGGCACCAAGGTGATCCTGGTGCAGGTGGAGACCTTCTCCGATCCCGCCGGATTTCTGGAGATCGCCTCGGAAATCACCAGGAAAAAGCCGATCCTGGCCATCAAGGCCGGGCGCACCTCGGAGGGTGCCGTGGCGGTCTCGTCGCACACCGGCAAGCTGCTCAACCAGGACCGGATGGCCGACGCCATGTTCGCCAAGGCCGGCATCATGCGCTTCGCCGACCAGGACTGCATGGTCAACGCGGCGATCGCCTTTTCCCAGCAGCCGATTGCCCGCGGCGGGCGCGTGGCCCTGGTGACCAACACCGGCGGGCCGGCGATCCTGGCGCTGGACGAGCTGATCGACAAGGGGCTGCAGCTCGCCAAGCTCGAGGAGTCGACCAAGGACCACCTGCGCCAGAACCTCTACCCCATGGCAAGCGTCAAGAATCCCGTCGACGTGGTGGCCACCGCCACACCTGAGCACTACGGGCTGACGGTGGACACGCTTTTTAAGGATCCCAACGTCGACTCGGTGCTGGTGAACTTCATCTCGGCGCCTTTCGTAGATCTCATGGGCACCGCCGATCGACTCAAGGAGGCCTGCGCCACCTCGGAGAAGCCGGTGGTCTGCTGTCTCATGACGATCGAGAAGTGGTACCCGCTCATGGAGGCGATCCGCCACGGCGGCACCCCGGTCTACGAGTTCCCCGAGCATGCCGCGCGTGCGCTGGTGGCTTTGACGGAGTACGGCAAAATCCAGGGGCGCGGTGCCGATGCCTGTCCGCGCTATGAGGTCGACAAGGCGGGCGCGGCGGCAATTCTCGAGCCGCACCGGGGCAGCGGACAGTACCTGCCGCAGGCCGACGCCTTTCAGGTGCTCGCCTGCTACGGGTTGCCCTGCCCCAAGGTGGTGCAGGTGGACTCGCGCGAGGCGGCACTGGCTGCGGCGGCTTCCGAGGTGGGCTACCCCTGCGTGCTCAAGGTGGACTCGACCTCGGTGGTCCACAAGTCGGATGCCGGTGGAGTGGCCCTCGATCTCGGCGACGAGGCCGCGCTGGGCGTCGCCTATGACCGCATGGCGGGAGCTTTCCAGGACGCCGGCACGCGATTTGTGCTGATGGAGCAGAAGGCCCCGGGGCGCGAGGTGATTCTGGGGGCGATCGCCCAGGAGGGCCTCGATGCCCTGGTGAGCTTCGGCCTGGGCGGCATCTTCGTGGAGGCCTTGCAGGATGTGATCTTTCGCCTGGCGCCGCTCACCGAGCGTGAGGCCGACGAGATGCTCACCGCCATCCGCGGGCGCAAAATACTCGAGGGAGTGCGCGGCCAGCGGGGTGTCGATTTCGACCGCCTGCGGGAGTGCTTGATCCGGCTCTCCTGGCTGGTGAAGGACTTCCCGTTTATCGAGGAGATGGATCTCAACCCGGTTTTTGCCTATGAGGCTGGCGACGGCGCGGCCGTGGTGGATGCGCGTATGAAGGTCGCGGGCTCGTGAGTCATACCGTTCCGATCGTCATCGTCGTGGCCTACATCGGCCTGCTCTACGGGATCACCTGGTGGTCGCGGCGTTTGAGCCGCGGGCAGGGAATGCTCGGCTATCTGCTGGCCGGCCGCAACCTGCCATATGTGATCACCGCGGCGATGCTGACCGGCCTGGCCGTGGGTGGCGCCTCGACGGTGGGTGTGGCGGAGCGGGCTTACAACTGCGGCTTGGCCGCGGGACTCTACAACGCGGCATGGGGAGTGGGAGCCATTTTCGCGGGCCTCTTCGTGATCCATCGCGTGCGGCGGCTCGAGCTGACCACGATCCCCGAGCTCTTCGAGCGGCGCTACAGCGTCAGCGGCCGGGTGATCGGCGTGATCGGCCAGCTCGTGATCCAGGTGGTGATCACCTCGCTGCAGTACGTGGCGGGCGGCGCCATCCTGTCCTCGTTGATGCCCGAGGTGTTCACCCTGGCCGGCGGCATGCTGGTGACGGCGGTGGTCTTCGTGGGGATTACCCTCATCGGCGGCTTCTGGGCCGCCGGGCTGACCAACGTGATCAACGTGGTGCTGATCTACGTGGGCGTCCTGTTGGCCGCCGCCATGAGTCTGTATCATCCGGACGTGGGCGGGCTGAAGGGTCTGGTCGAGAAGCTGCCTGCCGAGCACCCAGGGCTCGGGCTGGGTGGCCTGCCGCTCGGTGTGATCGGCGCCTGGTTCATGGTGATGGCCGTGACCGCCCTGGGGACCCAGTCGGTGCTGCAGGTGGGCTTTGCCTCGAAGGATGGGACCTCGGCGCGGCGCGGGTTCCTCCTGGGCGGAATGATCATCCTGCCGGTGGGGTTCATCAGCGCGCTGATCGGCCTGGCCGCGGTGGTGATCCATCCCGACATCGCCGCCAAGCAGGCCTTGCCGCTCGTCGTGCTGGACCTCAACCCGGTTATCGCCGGCATGATCCTGGCGGGGCTCTGGGCGGCCGATGTCTCCACGGCCTGCGCCCTGCTCCTGGGCAGCGCGACGCTCACGGTGGATGACATCATCAAGCGCTTCGTGGCGCCCGATCTGAGCGGCCGCGGCGAATGGCTGGTTGCGCGCGGCACGGTGCTCGTGATCAGCGTGATCACCTTCATCATGGCCACGACGGTCTCCGGCATCCTGGAGACGCTGCTGGCCGGGCTGGCGTTGAATGCGGGTTACGCCGTGCTGCTCATGATGACCCTCTTCTGCCCGGCCCTCTGCCGCCGGGGGAGCGCCACCTGGACCCTGCTGGCAACGCTCGGCGGACTGGGGCTCTGGTACTGTTTGCCGCCGAGTGGTCGCGAAATCATGCCGCACCCCGTCTACATGACGCTGCTGGCGGCGCTGTTGTCGTTTTTCGTCGTTGCCGTTATCGATCGGCGCCGGGCCGGGCCGCTGCGGACGTCTGGCGTTGATTTTCAGGTTACAAACCCGCGCACATCCTGAGGGCGGCGCGCGATCGATCGCGCACGTGCTTCCATGGGGATCGCGGGATTATCGCCGGTTCTATCCGGGCTCCCAGTGGGCCCCCAAGAACATGAGACAAGGAGGTTGAAGACATGGGACAGATGGATTGGCTGCCGAAGGACCACGAGATCAAGAATCACGACCTGTGGAGCGATGAATATTTCGGCACCGAAGCGCCTTCGGTGATCTACGAGCTCAAACCGATCAAGAACCAGAAGGGTGATCCGGTGGAGGGGCTCTACAGCGCGTGGATTACACTCAACAATCCGCGGCAGTTCAACTCCTACACCACCGAGATGGTGAAGGGTGTGATCGCCGGGTTCCACAAGGCGTCGATGGATCGTTCCGTGGTGATGGCCGTGTTCACCGCTGTTGGCGACAAGGCTTTCTGCACCGGAGGCAACACCAAGGAGTACGCCGAGTACTACTCGGGCAAGCCGACCGAGTACGGCGCCTACATGGATCTCTTCAACGCGATGGTCGATGCCATCCTGATGTGCAAGAAGCCGACCATCTGCCGCGTCAACGGCATGCGCATCGCCGGCGGCCAGGAGATCGGCATGGCCTGCGACCTGGCGCTCTCCAGCGACCTGGCGCTCTTCGGCCAGGCCGGTCCGCGTCACGGTTCGGCGCCCGATGGTGGGAGCACCGATTTTCTACCCTGGTACTTGACCATCGAGGACGCCCTGTACAACTGCGTCTCCTGCGAGCTCTGGTCGGCCTACAAGATGAAGCGGCTCGGTCTGATCACCAAGTCCGTGCCGGTGCTCAAGGACGGAGAGAATTTCGTACGCAATCCGATGGTGATCGTCGACAAGTGGGTCGACGACGGCGAGATCGTCTACGGCGAGATGAAGAGCGGCGAGGAGCTCAAGGCCGCCAAGGCGCGGGTCAAGAGCCTGCCGGTGGACTTCGCCCAACTCGACAAGGAGGTCGACGCCATCGCCTGGAAGTTCACCAATCTGTTCCCCAACTGCCTCATGAAATCGGTCGACGGCATCCGCATGAAGAAGAAGTACTTCTGGGATCAGAGCAAGATCGTGAACCGTCACTGGCTGGCGGCTAACATGGCGACCGAGGCCTACATGGGTTTCAACGCCTTCAACACCAAGAAGATCACCGGTCAGGATGTGATCGACTTCGTGCGCTACCGGCAGCTCATCAATGAGGGACGCGAGATCAACGATGCCTTCATGGCCGAGGTGCTGGGCAAACCGCAGGAGTAATTTTGCCGCAGGGAATCGTTGATCTGCATCAACGCGGATTTTCAATACCGGGGGCTCGCGGTACGCGCCGAGGATCTGCGTGCCGCGAGCCCCTGGTCCGCTCATCCCGGGCGGATTAATCGGTTGCGAAGCGTCGTGGATGAGGGTATTCAGAAGTTCAGCAGTTCCGGCACGAGTGCCAGTTTTTCCGGCGCCTCAAGACACGATCATACTGCTTTTGCGACAGTCCCATCAGATGGCCGTGACGTCTGAGATGAGTATGAGCTGTGCGGAGAGCGTGCCTCGCACGCATTGAGATTCGAAGCTTTGAGAGCGTTTCGACAGAAGCGTAACTTCTCAGAGGGTGGGAAGTATTGTTTCCATGAGAGGATCTGCTGGATTTTCCAAACGGTAACCGAAAGACAAGGAGTAAAAAGATGCCTGACAAGGTCAATCCCGTTCCCGAGGGTTTTCATACCCTCAGCCCTCACATCGTGGTCAAAGGCGCCGGCGAGGCGATCGAGTTCTACAAAAAGGCATTCGGCGCCGAAGAGCTCTGCCGCATGCCCGGGCCCGATGGTACGTCGGTGATGCATGCCGAACTGCGCATCGGCAACTCGATTTTCATGGTCTGCGACGAGTTTCCCGATTTGGACGTGCGGTCGCCCAAGGCTCTGGGTGGATCGCCAGTGACCCTGCATCTCTACGTGGAGGATGCCGACGCCGTCTTCAACCAGGCCGTGGCGGCTGGAGCCCGGGCGGGCATGCCTCCGCAGGACATGTTCTGGGGCGATCGCTACGGCAAGCTCATCGATCCCTACGGTCACGAGTGGGGGATCGCCACGCACCTCGAGGATGTCTCGCCCGAGGAGTGTGCCAAGCGCGCGGCGACCGCTTTCGGCGGCCAAGGCGGTGCGTGCGAGACCGACTGCGGCTGCTGATCGGGGATTACCGGTGAGCACCAGATTCCGCGGCGACTAAATTCCACGTGCAGCGGCAGCGTGCCGAAACAGCCGCAGCACCGACTCGGCCGTGACGCGGAACCGATCGTTCGAGGCTCTTGGAAGCGATCCCGATAGTGACCCCGACCTCGATGTCAGAATGACCGGACCATAACCGATGCCAGAGCTCCCTGAGGTCCAGACCATCGTCGACGATCTGATCGCCGCCGGCCTGATAGGGCGGAAGATTACGGGGGCCGACGTGTTCTGGCCGCGCACGATCGCAACACCGTCACCACGCGAGTTCCAACGCGCCCTCCAGGGGCAAACCATCGCCGGTCTGTGGCGGCGTGCCAAGTTCATCGTCTTCGATCTCGCCCACGGTGGCCATCTGGTGATCCATCTGCGCATGTCCGGCCGCCTCGACTGGGTGGCGTCGCATGAGGAGCGCGATCGGCACGAGCATGTGATCGTTCGCTTCGCCGGCGGTTGGCAGCTTCGGTTTCATGACTCCCGTAAGTTCGGGCGCTTCTATCTGGTGCCCCGTACGGACGAGCTCTTCGCCGGCCTGGGACCGGAACCGCTCGAGGCCGGCTTCACCGCGACACACCTCGGGAAGCTGCTCGCCACTCGCAAGCGGCAGCTCAAGCCGCTGCTGCTCGACCAGGGTTTTATCGCGGGACTGGGCAACATCTACGCAGACGAAGCCCTCTGGGACGCGCGCATCCACCCTCGCCGCGAAGCCGCTTCTCTCGAGAGGCGCGAGGTCACGGCGCTGCACCGTGCGATCCGCAAGGTGCTGCAGCGGGGGCTTGCCAACCTGGGCACTACGCTCGGCACGGGAGCGGCCAATTTCTACTCTGTCGGGAAGCACGCGGGACGCAACAGAGATGGGCTGCGGGTCTTCAGGCGCACCGGGAATCCCTGTCCGCGCTGCCGCACGCCGATCGATAGGATCGTCGTCGCTCAACGCAGCACGCATATCTGTCCGGGGTGCCAGAGTTAGCTTTCGTAAACAGCCCGCCGTTCTTCGGCCGGCACATTCCCGCCACACCCGGCCCCTTCCTCCGCGTGGGACACTGCCTTGCCGCACCGCTCAGCAGAAGCAACGCTCTTCGCGGCGGTGCGGCTGCAGTGTCCCGTCCCGTGTCAGCAGCGGCAGCGTCGTGAGCAGCCCGTAGCGCCGGCCGATTGCTCGGATAAACCAGCTCGAAGGGTGAGAGCAATCCACCGCACGTCACGCTCGCCGGGTCATCCCGCCCTCCCTAAACCGGTCGGGCTACGGTTGGGGCTATCGCGATGAGCAGGGTGATCTATAATCGTGTCGCCGGATCGAACCAGCCACCGCACCAAAAGCCCTTCTTCCCTGAACTCTGAAAACTTCTACCGATGGCTATTGCGAAAAAGCAATGAAGAAGCCGAGGTAGTCCCAGCGGTTGGCAGCGTGGTACGTGCAGCGGTAGCGCCCTTCACGGCTGTGCAGCCACAGTATCCCTCCTCATGTTGGCAGCGTCAGCGTACCGCGAAAGTCCGCGCCGCCACTGACAGAATATGTGCTGAGTTGCCGCTGTTTTTGGTACATTACCCCTGTATTGAAAGTCGCGGATCTTATTTCAAAAACCCGGGAGATTGCCCTGCGGCGGTATCCCACAGTGGAAGGAGGAAACAGATGCGAAGAATCGATCGGATTGCAGGTATGGCGATCGTGCTGGCCCTGATGATCAGCGCCGCACAGGCCCAGGACGCGGGACGGCTGACGCTCGAGATTTCCGACTGCAACTACAACATCGGCGACAAGTCCATCTTTTATCAGCACGAGGGAGTCAACCTCGTCTCCACGGGGCTGCTGCCCTTCGATCCGGGGGCGGGATCTTGGGATTTCAGCGCCTTCGCCACGGGCACGACGGCCGAGGTCGAGCTGCTCGATCCCACCTCTTCGCCTGGCAACACCCATTTCCCCGGGGCGGACGGCTGCACCAAGAACAAGCTGGCAGGTACGGATCCCGGGTACACCTACGAGTATTTCACACCCACCAGCATGATGATCATGGGTCTGTATATGAAGACCTTGGGATTCATCACCGTCGTTGCCGACTTCCAACCCGACTCGGAAGCCTTCCGATTCCCCATGCAGGTCGGGACGACCTGGAGCGAAACGATCCACTACTCCTACGAAATCCTGGGTGTTACGGTCAACGTGACCGAGAATTACACCACGGAGGTTGTTGCCGAGGGCAAGCTGAAATCCCCTGACATCGGCTACTGGATGCCCTGTCTGGTGACCCGCTCCTATGGTGACTATCAAGACAACCTGGGCATGACCGAGAACTTCTGGAGCTACAACTGGGTGGTGCCCAACGGCTTCACCGGCGCCAACGGCGTGGTGAGCCTCATGTCGAACAAGGACGACACGCAGAATTTTACCAACTGCCGGTACGCGCTGGTTCTCGGCCCCACCAATATCACACCCAACAGCTACGTCGAGGATCTGTTCGTCGATGCGAGCACCATTTCGCGATCCGCAGGCGGAACTCTGAACTTCCTGCTCGACGCCCCCGTGAGCTACGGCGGGCGCGAGTACTTCCTGCTCGGCAGCGCCTCGGGAACCTCGCCCGGAACCCAGCTGCCAGGCGGGGCGACCCTGCCGCTCAACCGCGATCCGGTGATGGATTTCATCCTGAAGAAATACAACACGCCGGCGCTGCAGAACTTCCGCGGCCTGCTCGATGTCAACGGCCAGGCACAGGCGGTCCTTGGTGCACAGCAGGTCCCGCTGCCCGCGGGCACGACGCTGAGCTTCGGCTATACCACCGAGAATCCCTACGACTACCAGTCATCGACGGTCGACGTAGAGGTCGTTCCCTGATCGAAGAGTAATACGCTCTGGGGGAGGCGGGGCGAACGATCGGGATGCGCTTCGACGCGTGATCGCACCGCACCGCCATCCCTCACGGCAAGGCTGAGAAGCAGGCCTCGGTACCTGCCTCTCAACAGAAAAATGATTCGAATGATCATTCCGGGGTCTTTTATCCAGCCGAACAGCCTCCCTCACTTTTGACTTTCGCACACCTTTCTTTCTGCGTTTCTCGATCCTCAGATCGCCATTGGCTCTCTTGTTAGAGCGTTCTCCTCGATGCTGCCGCATGACAGACGTTGAAAGCCCCATTTTTTTGACTAGCTAGGTGCGAAAAATGCGATTCTAGTGCCAGTAGACACCCTGACTTGATCGCTTTTTTAGTCATCCACGCATCAATTCTTGCGGGATACATCGTGGTGCTTCATTTGTGATTTATCGTTTTTTAGACCTAGGGAGGATACAGTTGAGGAAAATCCATCTGATTTCAGGTATGGCGATCGTACTGGCACTGATGATCGGCGCCGCTCAAGCCCAGGATGCCGGGCGACTCACCATCGATATCGCCGACTGTAACTACAGCATCGGCGACAAGTCGAGCTTCTATCAACACTTCCAACACTTCGATATCGATCTCGCTTCCATGGGACTCCTGCCTTTCGATCCAGCGGCGGGGTCTTGGGATTTCAGTCAATTGACGATCCAAACGACGACCAGGATCGACGTGATCGATCCTGCAACCTCACCTGGGAACACCTTTTTCCCCGGTGCCGACGGTTGCACAAAGACAGAGCTGGCCGGATCTTATCCGGATTATACCTACGATTATTTGACCCCGACCAGCCTTTCAGTTATGGGGCTCTATTCGGAAATATTGCCGTACTTCATCATGGTTGCTGACTATCAGCCCGACTCGGAAGCCTTCCGTTTTCCCATGCAGATCGGGACGAACTGGAGCGAGACGATCCAGTATTCCTATAAAATCATGGGAAATCCCGTTGACGTGACCGAGACCCGTTCTTCAGAAGTGGTTGCTGAAGGCAAGCTGAAGTCTCCCAACATCGCCTACTGGATGCCCTGTCTGGTCATCCGCTCCTATCATACCTATCTGGACAACATGGGGTGCGAGGAGAAATACTGGACCTACGACTGGGTGGTGCCGAACGGCTTTTCTGGTACCTGTGGTGTGGTGAGCCTCATGTCGCACTTGGACGATGCGCCGGACTTCACGAGGTGTTTTTCTGCGATGGTTTTAGGCCTCACCTCGATAACTCCCGACAGCTGCGTGGAAGATCTGATGGTCGATGCGAACAGCATTTCACAATCAGCGGGCGGGACACTGAACTTTCTGCTCGAGGCACCCGTGAGCTACGGCGGGCGCGAGTACTTCCTGCTCGGCAGCGCCTCGGGAACCTCGCCCGGAACCCAGCTGCCAGGCGGGGCGACCCTGCCGCTCAACCGCGATCCGGTGATGGATTTCATCCTGA
>Ga0190284_1000246_pt1 | contig 37104 bp, 33 predicted proteins | sample 48691812_MG_FD_161668 | JGI IMG/M metagenome (GOLD analysis project Ga0190284, IMG submission 161668) | Hydrothermal vent microbial mat bacterial communities from Southern Trench, Guaymas Basin, Mexico - 4869-18-1-2_MG | ecosystem: Environmental > Aquatic > Marine > Hydrothermal vents >...
CCTTGGGTCCATTCGTGCGGCGTTTGCGGCGGCGGCGTTTGCGGCGGCGAGTCGGTTTGGCGCCCTCCGACCCGGCACCGGCGGGCTCGTCGCCGACGGTCTCGGTTTCTGCGCTCGGCGCACGGGTGGCATCGACATCCGCGGGCTTCGCGACAGGCTTTTGCCTATGTTTGCCGCTTTCGGAGGTCGGCGCGCCGGCGGAGGCTGCGGACCGTGTGTCCTGTGTGTCCTCACCGCCGGCCCCGAGAATATCTTCCATGGCGACGGAAACCGGAGTACCGCCATCCACCTGCAGTTGAAGCAACTGCGTCAGAATCTGCCGCGCGACCACAACGCCATCGCCGTGCGCCGTGCGGACCCGGGCACCAATCCTGGGAAGCCTGTCGTCAAGCTCCTCGTATGCAACATGCTCGTAGCGTAAGCAGCACTTGAGTCGACCGCAGCGACCGGAGACCTTCGACGGGTCCAGCGTGGCCTTTTGCATCTTGGCCATCTTCATGCTCACCGGCCGAAGTGTCTTTAAGAACATCCTGCAGCAGCACTCGCGCCCACAGGTTTCATAGTCGGCCAGCAGTCGAGCCTCGTCACGCACGCCCACCTGGCGCATTTCGATGCGGGTCTGGTATTCGACCGCCATCTCCTTGACCAGTGCCCGGAAATCCACCCGTCCCTCGGCCAGAAAATAAAAGACAATGCGCTCACCGCCTAACAGGTGCTCGCATTCCACGACTTTCAATGGAATCCTCAGACGGTTGGCGGTCGCCTGACAAAGCGCGGTCTTCTCCACCGTTCCGGCGCGGAGATGGTCGTTCTCGTGCAGATCGTCCAGCGTAGCCTCGCGCAGGATGCGTCCGCTGTGCGGTTGGCAGTATTCCGGTCCGCTATGGCGGATGTACTCCTGGACCTGTTCCCGGCGTACCGCGTTCTCGTTGCCGGGACAGGACAGCGCCACCCGTTCGCCGACCTCGATCCCCCGAGGGGTTTTGACCACGACCTTCGTCCCGCAGGCAAACTTCATGTTCGCCGGACAGGTGAACTCGCCGAGGTGATTCATGTGCCCATAGCGAACGGTGATGATCGGCGAAGTCGCCTTCGGCTTGTCGGGGCTGCGCGGCTCGCCACCGCCACCATCCTCGCGACCGTTCTCGGGAATATCCGGGCTTGTAACCATGCTGGTTACTCGACTAGCCTCATCCAACGCCGGAATCAAGCCGCAGCTCACGGCGCTGCATCTTGTTGTGTACGAGTGAGTTATGCGTCAAGCAGGCGTGCGGTACACCCCCACCTGAGCACCCGTCGCCGGAGCCTGGCTAGGTCACCGTGTTCAGTGCAACCTTGAGATCAGACTTACTCCGTAGTCCGACGAGCCTCTCCTTGATTTCGCCTTCCGCAAAGAGGATTATCGTCGGAATCGCACTGACCTGGTAACGGGTCGCCACCTCACGATTGCCATCGGTGTCCAGTTTGCCGACCTTGGCCTTGTCGGCGTACTCGTCGGCAAGCTCATCGATGACGGGAGTAAGCGCCTTGCACGGCGCACACCACTCGGCCCAGAAATCGACCAGCACGGGAATATCGGACTCGATAACCTCCGCCTGGAAATTGGCGTCTGTAAAGGTAAGTGTACTTGGCCCAGCCATGTCAAATCCTCAAAATCAGAAGGCGAATTCCATACCATTCCGGATGGGTGGATTCTAGATCGATCGTCCACGGAGGTCAACCGGCGCGGCGTAGGCGTCCGTGCGGCCCTAGTGCTTTGTCACGGCTGAATTGACGGGTGTGGGCAAATTGGGTGCCACTGGTGGCTTGCCCACCAGTGCCTTGCTTCTCGACGCTGCGTGCACAACACTGGCGGACAAGCTGCTAGTGGCACCCGCCAATCGAGGTGTGACAGAGCACTAGTCCGTCTTCACGCTCTTGAGACAGGCGACGAACGATTCCCTCCAACGTTCGACGTCCTCGGCGCGACCGAGCATCTTGACGAAATGCGGCCCGTGATCGTGCTTGATGATCGCAGCCAACATGCGGCGGCCGGGCTTGGCCGGGCGGACCGGGCCATCCATCCCCGCTCTGGGCCCGATGGCCTCCACGGTTCCCGGTATATCCGCCAGGACGATCTGCACGGTTCCGATCTCGAACCGCTCGACGGTGGCGACTTCCTCGGTAGACCGGCCGTCGGGCTGAACCAGCATCCCGTACCATCTTCGCAGGTTCATCTCGTCGCTGACCTTCATTCGTGGAAAATGCGTGACCCGCACGTGAAGGTCCTCGCCGGCGGTCTGCGCCGCGGGGAGACGGAAGACGGCCTTGGGCGCCATCCCCGGCATGCTCATGTTGACCGGGACCGTTTCGGGAATCCAGCCTTGGGGTATCTGCAAGGTGATTCCGTCCAACTTGGTCTCTGTCGGCTGGGGTGCCTTCGCGTCGCTGCCGCCATCGGTCACCGCGTCCGGACCGGGCGTCGCGGGTGGCGGCTCGGGCGTCTTGCCGCCGGGCGGACTCAACGCGCTCGCGTCGGGCACCGCGGGAGGCTCGGTTGCCGGAGCGGTCCTCGGCGATGCCGTCGGTGCCACGATCTGCGGCGGCGTCTCCCTCTCGCAGCCTGCCGACAAACCCGCAATGAGCAACACCAACGGCAATCTATACTGTGGATGCATGGTCTCGCACCTCATGGTTTGGAGGCAAACACCGTGCCCGGCGATCAGCCAAGACGTTGTGTACGCCGTGCCCTCAGATGACCTTAGCCAACGTCTCGCCGATGGTGGCCGGTGAATCCGATACGGCGATGCCGGCCTCTTTCAGCGCGGCGATTTTCGAGGCGGCCGTGCCCTCGCCGCCGCTGATGATGGCGCCGGCGTGCCCCATGCGTTTGCCGGGGGGGGCGGTTTGGCCCGCGATGAAAGCGACCACCGGTTTGGTGACGTTGTCACGGATGTACTGGGCGGCGGCTTCCTCGTCGGTCCCACCGATCTCGCCGATCAGAATCATCGCGTGTGTGTCGGGGTCCTTCTGGAACATCTCGAGCAACTCGATGAAGTTGAGCCCCTTCACTGGATCACCGCCGATACCGATGCACGTTGTCTGCGCGATGTCGCGGGTGGTGCACTGCCAGACGGCTTCGTAAGTCAGTGTGCCGCTGCGCGAGATGATCCCCACGTTCTTGCTGCCGTTCTGCGGCGGGCGGTGGATGTACCCGGGCATGATCCCGATCTTGCATTCACCGGGGGTGATAACGCCGGGACAGTTGGGCCCGATGAGCATCACCGCGCGATCATCCAGGAACTTGCGCACCTTGACCATGTCCAGCGCGGGAACGCCCTCGGTGATCGCCACCACCAGCTTGCACCCCGCGTCGGCGGCCTCCATGATCGCGTCGGCTGTAAACGCCGGCGGCACGAAGACCATGGTCGCGTCCGCGCCGGTCGCCTGCACCGCCTCGTGACACGTGTTGAACACCGGAAGGCCGTGCTCGGATTGCGTACCTCCCTTGCCCGGTGTTACGCCGCCGACGAACTTCGCGCCGTACTCGATACACTTGGCTGTATGAAACGCACCGGCTTGGCCGGTGATGCCCTGACAGATCACCTTGGTGTCTTTGTTGACCAGAATACTCATCGATCGTGGATCCTTCGTCGCAGGTACCAGTAAGTCGCCAACCAACCGCCGCCACCGAGCGCCGGCACGCAAGGACGCGGAGTATAACCCTCCGCCGGCATCTTCACCACTCCCCCGCGCCGAACCACGGCACCGGACGGAAGTTGTGCATCAAAGGGCCGGTCGATAGCATGGTCAGGCCCGGCGTAGCGTGGAGGTGACGCCCGCTGTGGGGTTGGGCGGGTCAAGCCCGTCCCGCAACGTTGCAACAGAACGCGTGCTCTTGGAGGAAATTCGATGACTCGACTTCGGAACAAGGTCCGCCCGCGCACCGCTTTCCGGGCTGTCGGCGCGCTGCTCATCGTGGCGGGATCACAGGGTGCGGTTGCGGGCACAGCCGTCCGCGATCATGCCATCACTTCCGACGACTACTTCACCATCGGCGTCATCAGTAACTGCATGACGTCGCGGGACGGCAGGTACGTGGCGTATACCGAGGCGCGCTGGGAGCCGCCCAACGAGAAACGCAACCTGGACCTGTGGGTCGTGGAGGTCGCCACCAAAACCGTTCGCCGGCTCACCTTCGATCCGGCGGCGGACTCCTCGCCCAAGTGGAGCCCTGACGGCAAGTGGATCTACTTCACCAGCAGTCGCAAGCGGGCGGGTGAGAAGAAACCACCCTACGACGGCCGGAAGCAGGTCTGGCGCGTGCGCGTCGACGGCGGCGAGCCGTTCGCGGTCACCCGCGTCGAGGACGGCATTGGCGGCTACGATCTGTCGCGCGACGGGCAAACCCTCTACTACACCCTCAGCGAAGAAGACGTGGACGGCGAATGGAAGGACCTCCGCAAGGAGTTCAAAGACCTGATCTACGGGCACGGTGTGGTGGAGTTCACGCAATTATGGAAGCTTGATCTGACCGGCTGGCGAGCCGAGAAGCTCGTTGACGAGAAGCGGGTGGTTCAGTCGTTCGCCGTCTCGCCGGACGAGAGGCGTATCGCCATGATCACGACACCCAATGAGCTTCTGATTACCAACGAAGGCCAATCGCGCGTGGACGTCTACGACACAGACGCGCAAACCGTAACAACACTGCCGGACAAACTGTGGCGCGACGACGCCCATTCGCCGTATGGATGGGTGCAAGCGCCGGCCTGGTCGCGCGATGGCGATTCGCTGGCGTTCAGCGTGGATTGGGACGGCTATCCGGCGGAGATCTATGTCGCGCAGTGGGACGCACCGACGGGCAGCGGGGACCCTGACCGGGAGGTCGCCATCCAGAAGCTCCGGCGTCCCAACCAAGTGTCCGTATCGGGCTCCCGCCTGCAATGGCGCAGCGATACGCACGATCTGTGCTTTGTCGCCGAGGATCACGCACGCGCCCGCGTATACTGCGTCACCAACGTCCGGGGCAACAAGCAGGGGCGAGCCCCGGCATTCACTCCGGGCGACGTGGCGGTGCACACGTTCAGCCTGTCGGATGCGGGTGATTCGCTGGCAGTGGTGATGAGCACGGTGAGCCACCCGCCGGACGTCTTCCTGCTGCCAACCGACCGTCCCCAACCACCGGACACGCGCCTGACCACCGTGAATCCGCAGGTGGACACTTGGAAACTGCCGTCGATTGAGGTGGTTTCGTGGACGGCGCCGGACGGCGTCAAGGTCGAGGGCATTCTGGAGTTGCCCCCGGACCGCGAACCGGGCGCCAAGCTGCCTCTGATCGTCGAACTCCACGGCGGGCCGACGTCGTCGTCCTTGCTGCGTATGCGCTTTTGGGTCTACGGGCGGGTGCTGATGGCCGCCCGCGGTTACGCCTTGCTGAGCCCGAACTATCGCGGTTCCACCGGTTACGGCGACAAGTTCCTCACCGACCTGATCGGGCACAAGAACGACCGCGACGTGACCGACATTCTCGCCGGCGCCGATGCCATGGTCCAGCAGGGCATCGCCGACCCGGACCGCCTGGGCGTGATGGGGTGGAGTGCCGGCGGCTACCTGACCAACTGCCTGATCACCAGGACCACTCGCTTCAAGGCGGCCAGCAGCGGTGGCGGCATCCTGGACACCGCCATGCAGTGGGGCATCGAGGACACGCCGGGGCACGTGATCAACTTCCAGCAGGGATTCCCCTGGAACCGAACGGATGAAATGCGCGCCGCCTCCCCCCTGTACGATCTGGACAAAGTGACCACGCCGACCATCATCCATGTGGGCGAGAAGGACCACCGCTGCCCGCCGGAACACAGCCGCGCCCTCTATCGCGCCCTGCACGAGTACCTCGGCGTGCCCACCGAGTTGGTCGTCTACACCGGCCAGGGCCACAGCCCCATGACCTACACCACCCGCAAGGCCAAGATGGCCTGGGACCTGGCGTGGTTCGACAAGTACCTGCCCGTCGAACTGGAGACGGAAGCCCAAGACGAAACCGGGCAAGGCAGCGCGGAGGAGTAGCGGGGCGGGTTCAGAAAACGACACAAGAGCCTACGCCGGATCGGCGTTTTGGGGTATACTCCGTGCTCGGAAGGCGATCTGCGTGATCGGGCGAGTACGATGCACGTCATCCTGGTATCCACGTACGCGTATCCCGTTGCGTTGGGGATGCGCTATGTCTCGTCGTTCTTGAAGCGGGCCGGGCACAAAGTCACCGTTGTGTTCATGAGTTCCAAGCATGACAAGACCGGGGTGGAATTCCCGCGGACCTTGCTCGACGATTTCATCGACTGCTGCCGTCCTGCCGACGTGATCGGCCTGAGCCTAATGACCAACAGCTTCTACCAGTCGCGCACGCTGACCGAGGCGCTGCGCAACGCCGGCATCAGTTTGCCCGTCGTCTGGGGTGGAACGCATCCCACGGTGGCGCCGGAGGAGTCGGCGCGGATTGCTGACTACGTTTGCATCGGGGAAGGCGAACGGGCGATGCTCGACTTCGTCGAAGCGCTCGAGTCCGACCGTGATCCTGCACGAACCCCCAATTTCGCCTACATGCGCGACAGCGTTCTGGTCAAGAACCTGCCCCACCCGCTGACCGACGACCTGGACGACTATCCGTTCCCGGATTACGAACTGGAAGATCATTGGGTTGGCGTCAAAGGAGCCCTGCTGCCGGTGCGTCCCGAACTGCTGCGGGGGACGCTGCGGCGCTATCGCATGTCGTCAACACGGGGGTGCCCCTACTCCTGCTCGTTCTGCAACAACGCCACGCAGATGCGGATTTACCGCCAGGCCGGTGTGCGACGAAACTGGGTCCGCAAACGCTCCGTCGAAAGCGTTATCGCGGAGATCGAATCCGTCCGCAACCGCTACCCCAAGATCGAAGCTGTCAACCTCATCGACGACCTGTTCCTTATCCGCAGTGAAGCCGAGGTGGACGCATTTGTCGAGGCCTACCGCCAGCGGGTCAACCTACCACTGGAACTCGATGCGTTTCCGAACACGGTCACGGAGGCGAAGATCGCCTCGCTGTCCCGGCTGCCCCTCGAACTGATCAGCATGGGCATTCAGAGTGGCTGCGAGAACACGGTGCGCAAGCTGTACAACCGCCCGACGCGGATGGAGACCATCGCCCGGGCCATGCGCATCATCTCGCGGCACCGGCTGCGGACCGAGTACCACTACCTGGTCTCCAACCCCTTTGAGACCGAAGAGAGCATGGCCACCACGCTGCGCTTCGTCGCCGACCATCATCGCGGACCGGCCAAGCTCCGCGTCTTCCCCTTGCAGCTCTATCCCGGCAGCGCCCTCTACGAGCGGGCCCGCGCCGAAGGCGTCATCGGTGAGCATCACGAACAGGCCTACCGGTCCGTCTATCACGGCAAGAAGCACATCAGGACGGCGCATTACCTGGAGATCTGGCTGCGGGTCGTGCTGGCCCTGCGCGGCGTCGGCGTGCCGTCGGCGCTGGTTCACCGCGTGATCGGTTTCGCGCTGCACCCGTGGGTGCGCAAGTGCATCGACAAACCCTGGTTCGCCCCCGCCGCGTTCTTCGCGTACCGCGCCGGAAGGACCCTCTACAAGAACCTCCTGTACAGACCCTTCGTCAGGCCTGTGGTCTCGCTGCGCCGACTGCGGCGAGGAGGCCGTGCCCGCATGCACGAACCCTGCCCCTTACCCGAGCAGCAGCCCTACCAGTGCCAATAGCCAGCAATAGTAGCAAAACAGGTGCAGCTTGCCTGCGCGAACCGTATGGAGCAGGACCTTCAGCGCCGCCACGCCGGAGACGAAAGCAGTAACCGCGCCGACGGCCAGGGGCCATCCGCCCATGCCGCTCGCCTCGCTCGCCGACAACTCGAAAACGTCCTTGGTCTTCATCAACCCGGCGCCCAGGATGGCCGGCGCGGCGATAAAGAAGCTGAACTCGCCCGCCCAGCGCCGCTTCAAACCCAGCAGCAGGGCCACACAGATCGTCGAACCGCTGCGCGAGACGCCCGGGAAGATGGCAATGCCCTGGGCCACGCCCACGAGCACCGCCCGCCACCAATGGAAACGCCGCCATCCCCGCTTGGGACGAGGCACGCGTCCGCTCGCCCACAGCAACGCGCCGGTGAAGGCCAACGCCACGGCAATCGCCTTGGGCGATCCGAAGGCCGACTCAAACGTGTCCTTCCAGCACAGCCCGATCACCGCGGTCGGAATCGAAGCCAGAACGCCGTATGCGGCCATCCGCCAGGCGACCCGCCGTCCGCCAAAGGAAAGGGACGTCTCGCGAATCAGGCGGTTGAGATAGCTTGCGAACGTGGGGGCGAAGACCACCCCCACGGCGACAAGCGTGGCGATGTGGGTCACCACGTCGAAGAACAGCATCGTGGGTGAATCCGCATCCAGGTCCATCAGATGCTGCGTCAGCGCCAGGTGTCCGCTGCTGCTGATCGGCAGAAACTCGGTCAGTCCCTGAATGAGGCCGAGGATCGCGCCCTGGAGCGTGGAGAGGTCATTCACGGTAGCGACGCCTCAAGCAGGATGTGTTTGGCCCGGCGAAGATAGGACACCACCGAAACGATGGTGACAACCACCGTCAGCCAGACCATGACCGGAAGAATCCACGCCACCGAGGCGTTGTGCCGCAGCGCCGCGGGGTGGGCAACGTAGAAGATGACGATCGGAACGGTGGTGCTCTGGAGCCACATCTTGGCCTTTCCGGACATGGAGGCCCCGAACGATTGGCCCTGCGACTCCGAAAAACCGCGCAAGCCCGAAACCAGCAACTCGCGACCCACAATGACGATCACCATCCAGGGGGCGATGCCGGTGACGTTGACGCCTTCGCGGTTCACGAACCCCGGCCCGAGGAACAGCACGAAAGCCCCACAGACGAGGATCTTGTCGACGAACGGATCCAGCACGCGCCCAAGCGAAGTGACCTGGTTGCTGCGGCGTGCGAGATACCCGTCAAGCCAGTCCGTCAGCGCCGCAACGATGAAGAGCACCGCGCAGCCGTCAAGCAGCTTGCTGCGCTCTTCGATGACTTCGTATCGCGCCAGCAATGCCATGAAAACGATCGAAAGGAACAGTCGGGCGATCGTGATCTGGTTGGGAAGATTAATCTTCATAGCATGAGCAATCGTCACACCGGCGTGGCGGTCAGGTCGTAGTCCCGCCGGCCTGTGCACCGCACCGTGATCATTTTGCCGGGCGACAGGTTGCAATTCGCCAGCAGCGTGAGGCTGTCCACTTCCGGAGCTTGCCCCGCATGTCGCGCGGGCTGAAAACCGTCCTGCTCAACGCCGTCCACCAGAACCTCGAAACACCGGTTGACCAGCCCGTCACCCAGCTCAAACGCGATCCGTTGCTGGGCAAGCATCAAGCGCCGCACACGCTCGTCCTTGACCTCGGCGGACAGTTGTTCCGGCATTCTCCCCGCGGGCGTATCGGGCTCTAATGAATACGGGAAAACGCCCAGCGCATCAAATCGGAACGTGGTGATGAAATCGAGCAATTCGGTGAACTCGGCCTCGGTCTCCCCCGGGAAGCCCGCGATCAGCGTCGTGCGGAGGCGAACGCCGGGAATCCGTTCGCGAATCCGCCCGAGCAGGGTCTCCGTCTGTGCACGCGTGATGCGGCGGTGCATGGCCTCGAGTATCCGGTCGTTGATGTGCTGGAGTGGGACATCGACGTAGTTGACGACTCTATCGCTCTCGGCCATTGCGTCGAGCATGGCGTCGGTTAGCGCCGACGGGTAGGTGTACATCAAGCGCAGCCAACTCAGCCCCTTGATGCGGCTCAACTCGCGCAGCAAACCGGCCAGACCGGGGGCATAACCGAGGTCTTGGCCGTATCCGGTCGTGTCCTGCCCGATAAGCACGATCTCCACCGCACCGTCGGCAACCAGTTCGCGGGCCTCGCTCATGATCACCGAGGGCGGCTTGCTGCGCATCGTGCCGCGAATGGCGGGGATTGTGCAGAACGTGCATCTCCGGTTGCACCCCTCGCTGATCCGCAAGTAGGCGTAATGCCGCGGAGTGAGGCGCAGGCGCCCGGTGTCCAGGGCGACAAACGGGTGGTAATCATGCAGGAAGGCGCAGGGTTTGCGTTTGGATCCCTTTCCCGTAGCGTCAGCCAGCACCGCCCGCACGACGTCGTCCCGGTTGTGCACGCCGACCAAGGCGTCGATGCCGGGGACCTGCTCGTGCAAGGACTCGCCGTCGCGCTGGACCAGGCATCCGGCGACCACCACGCGGCGGAGGCACCCGGTCGCTTTCAACGCCACCATCTCGCGGATGGCTTGCGTAGCTTCGTCGCGCGCCTCGTTGAGGAATCCGCAGGTGTTGACCACCGCGACGTCAGCGTCGGCCGCGTCATTGGTCAGCACGCACCCCGCCTCGGCCAACTGGCCCAGCATCTTCTCGGAGTCCACCAGGTTCTTGGCGCACCCCAGCGCTACGAAGGCCACGCGTTTGCTGACGGGTTTGGACATGCCTCGCACTTTCACTCCTGACATCAGGCCCATTCGGCCCGCGAATCGTATGATTGGGCGTCCTCGGGACGACGTCCTCAGACGTCACGAACCAGATGATAATCGAAACAGCCTCGTAGCTGAATAGTCACCAGTTCCCCGAAGTTGATACCGCTGCCGGTAGACTTGGCGATCTTTTCCGGATTAGCGGGCGAGCGTCGGTTGTAGATATCGGTTTGTTGAATCCGGCGCGAGTCCCGGCGCAGAATCTGCCCGCATGTGCGCAGGATTGGCGTGGTCCGATATGTGAAGTCCGTTGCTGGATTGGACGATAATACTCCTGGTTATCGGACAAACGGGACCGGTCGAAACCGTGCTAACTTGCTTCTTCCGGCGCGGGATTGTTCCGATGAATCCTCTGATTCGCTGATGGACGAGCCTATAATCAGGGGGGTGTTCCCTGACGGTTCCTACCGACTGGAAAGGCGCATGCGGTGTTAAGAATACGCCCGATTATCGCGAGTGGATGCCTCCTGGCAGGATTCCTGTTGGGCGGCTGGGTTCTGGTGGGCTGCCAAGAGCCGGTGGCCAGGGTCGAACCGGAGTTGATCGATGTGCCGCCGCCACCGCCGCCGAAACCCTTACTCGCTGCCTCGCGGGATCAGCAGATCTCCCACTTCGGCGAGCTGCCCGACCGAGGAGGCGTTCCCTATTACACACGGGCGTCATCGTCGCTGCTCCGCCACACGTTTTCCGAAGAAGGGGCGGATTACGATCCGAACCTCGATGCCGAAGGGGAGCGGATGGTGTTCTGCTCCACGCGGCATACGCCGAATCCGGACCTGTATATCAAGCACGTCCTGGGGACCGCCGTCACGCAGTTGACTTCCGATCCGTCATCGGACCTCCACCCGGAGTTCAGTCCGGATCGTACCCGCATGGCGTTCGCCAGCAATCGATCCGGGAATTGGGACATCTGGATCGTGGGGATCGATGGGCAGCAGCCGATTCAGGTAACGCAAGGTCCGGCCGACGAGGTGCATCCCAGTTGGTCTCCCGACGGAAAGCGTGTTGTGTTCTGCAGCCTTCCGCCGGGCGGGGGGCAGTGGGAGCTGTGGCTGGCCAACGCTGAAGCCGGCGCCACCAAGCGGTTTATCGGGTACGGCGTGTTCCCGGAGTGGTCGCCCATCGACAACAAGATCGTTTATCAGCGTGCCCGTGAGCGCGGCAGCCGCTGGTTCAGCATTTGGACACTCGAGTTGGTGGATGAGGAGCCGCGGTATCCCACGGAGATCGTGTTCAGCGCCGACTTCGCCGCCATTTCGCCCACCTGGAGTGCGAACGGCGAGCGACTGGCGTTCTGTGCGGTGGCCTCGACCCCGCCGGCCGATGCCGACTTCGCCACGGCGGACGATGCCTCGGACATCTGGGTCGTCAACGTGCAGGGGACTGACCGCGTCCGTCTGACGGATGGGCACAGTCGCAATTTCGGTCCGGTCTGGTCCCTGCAGGGACGCGTCTTCTTCACCAGCACGCGTAGCGGGCATGAGAACGTGTGGTCGATCATGCCGCCGACGGATCCGAGCAGCAGATCCGATACACCCGGTTCGCTGACGGAGAACTGGCTGGAGACGCCACCCGAGGCCGGTCCGCCTGCCCCGGCGACCACGCCCGGATAGAGCCTGCGGATTGGCGTAGGGAAAACGGCAGTTCAAGGACTGTGTGTGTTTGGACGATGACACCTGTGGGAAGTGCACAATGGGAGTGCACGGCCCAATAAAGACCGTCTGATAGATTGGAACGTCGGACGACGGGAGAAACGATGGGATCACGGAAGATCCGACACGCGGCGGGACAGCGGATGTGGTCGTGGGTGCCGATGGCAGCTGCGGGCATGGTCGCCCTTGGGGGAGTCCGATGCGCTCCTCAGACCGTCGAGCCGGTGACCATCCCGAACCACACGCTGGGGTCGATGACGGTCGCCGTCGCTCCCGCGCTGAATTTCAGCGGGGCAAGCGATTTCGACCCGAGTTCAGTCGCCGACCTGATGGCCAGCGAGCTGAGCTACCTGGAGGGAGTGAACGCAATTCCGGTCAGTCGTGTTTTGGCCGTGCTGGCGCGCCAGGGTCGCCAGGAGGTGGGATCGCCAAGCCACGCGTTGGAAATCGCCGATGCGTTGGGCGCCGACGCGATCCTCGTTTTTGCGGTGACCGAATATGACCCTTACAACCCGCCGATCGTGGGAATCGCCGCTCAACTGTACGGTTTTCGGCAAGGGGATTTCCTCGGGAGCCTCGATCCGATACTTGTCGCGCGACAAGCGAGGCCCTTTGCCCTCTCTGCTCGCGTGTCCGCCACCACCCCGCTCGCGCAAACCGAGCGAGTCTTCGACGCCTCGCACGGATTCGTCGTCGAGGACGTGAAAGCGTTTGCCGCGCAGCGCAAGGAAAACCTGGGCCCGTGGAGTTGGAGAAGGTACCTCGCGAGCCAGCGCCACTACGTGAGGTACTGTTGTCACGCGACGATCAAGGGGTTGGCTTTCGGTGGTGATTTGTCCACAGTTGCGGTTCTAAACGTGCGATAGATACATGTGATGAACGTCATCAGGCAGCTATCACTGGCCAAAGGAACGGAGCGATTCGTTTTCCGCTACGAGGCGGGACACGAAACCGAGGTGATCGATTCGTTCGGGCGTCTGGCCAACGATAGAGCCTGTCGGTTCGATTGGTTCGACGCCGCGGTATTGAGTTACCAGATGGGGCGGAGGCTAGAGATGGAGCTCGATCAGATCGTCGTGTAAGGACGCGAGGGTGGGCGCTAACACGCCGCTTGGTCGTGACCTGGCCAAGTTCGACGCAGGGTATTCGCCGTATGTAGTATGCGATCATGATCGAAGTGTCATTGATAAGCGAGTTCCTTAATTACCTGAGTTTCGAGCGCCACTTCTCGCCTCATACGGCCAAGTGCTACGCGGCGGATCTCAAGCAGTTCTGCGAGCATTTGAGCGGGGGCGCGGCGCCGCCACGCGACGCGGGCTCGGGAACGCCGGCGTATGCGGGCGGCTATGGCGGCGAGCCCTCGACGAACACGGCCACCGTCGTCAGCACCGACATGAAGCAGAAGCTGATCGCGATGGATACGGAGCAGATTCGGCGTTACCTGACGCACTTGGGCAAGCTGGACTACTCCAAGTCCACCATTGCGCGAAAGCTGGCGACGCTGCGAAGCTTCTACAAGTTCTGCCTGCGCCGGGGGCACGTGCAGGCCAATCCGCTGGCGTCGATCCGGACGCCAAAGCAAGAGAAGCGCCTGCCCAAGTTCCTGGATCCGCAGCAGGTCGCCACCTTGCTCCAGACCCCCGACGACAACACCCTGCTCGGCGCGCGCGACCGCGCCATGCTGGAGGTGATGTACTCCACCGGAATCCGGGTCAGCGAGCTGGTCGACCTGAACATCGCCGACGTGGATTCGCTGGGACAGTCCCTTCGGGTCAAGGGCAAGGGGCGCAAACAACGCATCGCACCGATCGGGCCCACCGCGCTGGCGGCGATCAGCAAGTACACCGAAATGCGCCGGGCCGATCCGCGTTCCGCAAACTTCAACCAGGAGGCCCTGTTCGTCAATAAGCACGGGCAGCGCTTGAGCACGCGGAGCGTCAGGCGAAAGCTCGACAAATATCTCTCTCAGGCGGGACTCGACCCCTCGATCAGTCCGCACACGTTGCGGCACACGTTCGCCACCCACATGCTGGAAAACGGGGCGGACCTCCGTAGTGTGCAGGAACTGCTGGGTCACCAGTCGATCTCCACCACGCAGGTGTACACGCACGTGACGGCTCATCGCCTCAAGGCGGCCTACGACGAAGCCCATCCCCGATCGTAGGGGACAACAGAAGTCGCGATATCTTCTTCCAGCAACACCGGCATCGGCGATCAGCCCGTGCCGGTGTTGTCGTATCCGGCTTGTTCTCGGCGCCGGTCGGCCCATCCGCGTGACTTTCGCCGAACTGCGACCATGGATTCGTCGATACGAGTGATAGGGTTGCACCGCGCGAGGTGCGCGGTCGCTGGGCCCGCGGTGATTGGTCCGAGAGGAGTCTCATGGCAAGCACATTGCGCATTGGCCTGTTCAGCACCGAGGCGGATCAAAGCGAAACGCTCAGGGACCTCATCGCGCGGGTCGACGGGCTGGATATCGCACTGGACACGGGTCGTTGGGAGGAGTTGGAGACCGTGCTGGTCGAGACCGCGTTGGACATCGTGCTGGTCAATCTCGACAACGACGTCGAGTTCGGCAAGCAGATCGTGCAGCGCATCGTGCAAACCGTGCCCGATATCAGCATCATCGGCGTAAGTGCGCGGACTGATCCGGCGACGATCATCTCGGCCATGCGCGCGGGCTGTTCTCAATTCGTCTGCTCGCCCGTTGACGCGGAGGATTTCCGCAATGCCGTCGAGCGCATCCGTTCGACGCGACTGGCCGTGCCGCACGCCTCCTGGCGAATCTGTGTGGTCGGGGCTTCCGGCGGCGTTGGCGGTACGACCCTGTCGTGCAATCTCGCCATGGAACTGGCCCAGTTGACGCACCGAACTTGCGCGCTGCTGGATCTCGATCTCGAGTACGGTGACGCCGCATTCGCGTTCGATTGCGAGCCGAAGTTTTCTTTGGCCGATCTTTGCGGAACCGGTTCACCGATCGACCGCACAATGGTGGAGTCCGCCGTCCCCGAGCTTCCCTGCAACGTTGCCCTCTTGGGTCGACCGAACGTGGTCGCCGACGCTCGTGTAGTGACCCCGGAAGGGGTCGAGCAGACCCTTGGAGTCCTCGGGTCGATGTTCCCCTACGTGGTGGTCGATCTGCCGCGGGCGTACAGCTTCTTGAGTTCGGTGGCGCTGAACGATGCGGATCTGGTGATGATTGTGGCGCAGCTCAGCATCCCCAGCATCCGCAACGCCTCCCGAGTGTTCGACGTGCTGCTGGACATGGGTGCCCAGGAGAAGAACATCCAAATCGTGCTCAACCGCTGCCGTGCGGAGCATCAGCGCGTGACCACCGAGGATGTGGAGCAACACTTCCACCGTCCGGTGTTTGCCATGATCCCCAACGATTACCGCCGCGTTACCGCCGCGTTGGATTTTGGGCATCCGATTATGGCCGACGCTCCCAACAGTCCCGCGCGTCTGGCCATTCACGAGTTGGCCAAGACAATTGCCAGCCAGCATCGTGGCGGAGAGAAGCCGACGGCGACCGCCGCCAACAAGGGATTGCTCAAGCGCTGGTGGGGGGGCGGCAAGCGAGCAGCGGAAGCCGACAAGGCTTAGAGGGTGTTTGAAAAGATCGTTCGTCTCTTGTACCGCCGGCATCCTGCCGGCCTCGCGGGCAGAATTGCCGGCTGGAAGCCGGCGGTACGGGCTTCTTAAACACCCTCTTAGATGTCGAATGACAATTCGATGCCGACTTTTTGTGCGCCAATGGTGTCGGTAACGTGCGTCACGTAGGCGGGGACCCACGGGTCGGTCTCTTGGTGCCGGATATGCACGAGGGCATTGAGGCACAACCGCTTCTTGGACACCAACCCGATTCCTGCTTGGCTGATGTCGCGGCTGACAACGTAGAGGATTTCGTCGTCCACGAGCAGTTCCATCTGGCAGTTCCACGTATACCGCGTGTCCCTGCGCTTGCCTTCGTAGACATCTTCTTCCCCTTCGCACATCGCGATTTCCAGCCATTCCCCTACGGTGGTTCTGAGATCGATGGCGTTTGCGTCTTGCGTCTTGGCATTATTCATACAGGTGACCTCCCACTTTGCACCTACCTGTTTATATCGAAACGAGGCGGGCGAATCTTGAGTGTCCGCTGGCGGCGGCACGCTCCGCAATGGCAGCAACAGGGGGGATGCCCCGTTTGACCGAATAGACAGTTGAGTTGGGCGAATCCGGTGATAATCTTGGGGGCGGCGGACAGGGCGGGTCTACCTGCGGTAGGTAATACGACCGCGGGACAGATCGTAGGGCGAGACTTCGACCAGCACCGTATCGCCCGGAACGATGCGGATGTAGTACTTTCGCATCCGCCCGGACAGATGGGCGAGGACCTTGTGCTTCTCCCCGTCGCCCAGGTCAGATTCGACCAGGAACATGGCATTGGGCAGGGCCTTGACGACTACCCCCTCAAGCTCCGTTGCTTCCGCACTCGACATACAAACCACGCTGCTCTTAGCGAATCGGGACGCCGCTGCCAATCGAACAATACCACACGTATCCGGCATCGACTTCAAGACACCACCACAGATTTGCTGTCGGGAACCCGCGCCCGAGACAAACACTCCTTCGTAGCGTCAATCCCAAGTATAAACCACTCCGTTCGATTAGGCAAGGCCCCCCATGCGGTGGCTCACGCGTTCTCAACCCGGTTGTCCCATTGGGTCTCGATCTCGGCCAACTCCGCTCTGGTTGCTCGGAGTTCCGCCTGGAGATGCTTGGCAGCCTCCGGATCGCGATAGACCTTCTCATCGGCAAAGCGGGCGTTCAACTCCTCGATCCGCGCTTCCCGCTCGATCATCAGGTCCTCGAGTTGTTCGATGGACAAGCCATCATAGTGGGATAACTTCGCCCGATCGCCTGGGCGCGACCTCTTCTTCACAGGGAGGGGCGTAACACGTGGGGCATCGGTTTGGCCGCGGGCCTTTTCCGCCTCGATCGCCTCGATGTACGCGGTGTAGTTGCCGGGGAACAGGCGATGGCGACCGTGTTCCATAACCAGTAGCCGTTCCACCGTGCGGTCAAGGAAGTACCGGTCGTGGCTGACCACGATGATGGTGCCGTCGTATTCGTCAAGGGCATCCTCCAAAGCCTCCCGCGAAGGAATGTCCAGGTGGTTCGTGGGCTCATCGAGGATCAACACCTGCGGCTCCGCCAGTATCAGTCTCGCCAAGCGAACGCGACTCTGCTCGCCGCCGGAGCACTTCTCGATGGACTTGAACACGTCGTCGCCGGAGAACAGAAACCGTCCCAAAAATGAGCGGGCCACCTGTTCCGTCATCGCCGGCTGCACCGCGCGAACGGACTCGAGGACCGTCGTCGATCGATCCAACTCGGTGTGTTCCTGGTCGTAGTAACCGACCCGAAGGTTCTCATACAAGCGAACCACGCCCTCGTCCGGCGGAACCTGCCGCATGGCGATTCGCAACAGCGTGGTCTTTCCCGTCCCGTTCGGCCCGGTGATTCCGAGTCGATGTCCTTTGTACACGTCGAACGTGAGTTGCTCGAATAGCGTCTTCTCGCCGTAGCGTTTGGCCGCCCCCTCGCAACGCAGGACCATCTGCCCTCCGGATTGGGTGGGTTTGAAAAGCATCCTCGTGTGGCGTCGAGCGGTCGGTTTTTCCCGCACGAACTCGCCGGCGGCGATACGTCGCTCGAGGTGTCCCAGCCGTCCGCGAGCTTCTTTGCTCCGCTGGCCGGCTTTGTGTTTGGTGATGAAATCACGCTCTTTGTTGATGTAGGCCTGGTCGTGCTGGTAGCGGCGCTCCTGGGTCAGGCGGCGACGCTCCTTGGTGGCGACGTAGTTCGTGTAGTTTCCCGGACAGGAAGTTACAGCGCGGTTCTCGACTTCGATGACCCGGTCCGCCAACCGGTCGAGAAGATAACGATCGTGCGAGATGATCACCGCCCCGCCGTGGTGACCGGCCAGGAACTTCTCCAGCCAACGGGTGGCATCGATATCCAGATGATTGGTGGGTTCGTCGAGCAGCAGGAGTTGCCGATCCTGGAGGAGCAACTTGGCCAGGGCAGCCCGGCATTTCTGCCCCCCGGAAAGGGCGGACACCGGCAAACGATAGTCCGCCTCCGTGAACCCCAGCCCCCCGAGCACCTCGTTCAGCCGCACCTCCAGATTGTGTCCGCCCGCGGTCTCGAAGCGAGCGTGCAGCCGGTCATACTTGGCCATCAGTTCAGGCAGGCGAGGCTCGTCGTGGTAAACGGCGATTCTGTGCGACAGGTCGTGCAGCGCTTTCTCCATCGCCAGAACGTCGGCAAACGCATCCGCCACTTCCTCGTAGAGATTTCGGTTCGAGTCCAGCCGCGGCTCCTGCTCCAGGTACCCTACCGCCAGGTCCCTCGAGCGCGTGACCGTGCCCATGTCCGGCTCGACTTCGCCGGTGATCAGCCGGAACAGCGTCGTTTTTCCGGCACCGTTAACGCCGACCAGCCCAGCGGTCTGCCCGGATTGAAGCTCCAGGCTGATCCCCGCGAGCACCACTTGGCTCCCGAACTGACGGGTCACGTTTTGCAGAACGACCGAGGCCATGACCCTATTCTAGACGCTTCAGGCCGCTTCGGGGAACAGGAGAATCGGGTTTCGCGGCAGACACCATAAACCGTTTCTGGTCGCTGTCCCTTTTCGCCGGCTTGACACACAGGCGGGATTGTCTTATAGGACCGGGTGGTTACTGGTGGCTGCCCGTCGGATACGGGCGGCAGAATCGGGAATCCGGTGAAAGTCCGGTACAGCCCCGCTACTGTAACCGGGAACGAAAACTGCAATCGACCATTGCCCGCCAGTGGCGGGTGAGAAGGTGCGGCCAGTAGTAGTCGGCGTAGCGCCGACGAGCCCGGAAGTCAGGAGACCGGCCAGGGAAACCGCTTTCGTTTGGGCCAGCGCCTTCGCGGGAAGGTCGGATGGTCGTTCCCACGTCCACTATTTCGTGTTGCCTCTTCACCGGCGCCAGACCGTGCGCGGTGATTGCTGCGCGATTCGGCCGGGCTGTTTCGTGAACCGACTCTTCACTCGCATGCGCTGATTCCGGTTGACAGCTCTCGTCAGCCGGACACATCCGGAGTCCTCGACTGCCGACCGCGGCGGCGGGCGGGTGCTTGTGGATGTGACAGCCCGACAAGTCTCTCTCGGAGGAGGTGACACATGGGCAAGGCAACGTTGTTTGCGGGTGTACTATTGGCTTGGGCGTCGACAGCGGACACGGCCGTTGCGGCACTCACTTTCGCGCCGGCGACGGGCTACAGCGCGGAGGAAGTGTGGGCCGGTACCGACGCTTCCCACTTCGCCGTGGAGAACGGCAATTTCTACATCCTCGGCGCCGAAGAAGTGGCAGCGGACCAATTCCAGAACGTCGTCAGGGTGTTTAACGGTACGAGCACGATCGAGATCGGCAGATCACCGGTCTACACCACGAACACGTATTTCCCCGACGCCATCACCGTGGTTGATGGTGAGGTTTACTGGGCACACGCACGGGGGCATCCCTCCTACGACGCCAACGTGTACAAGACGTCGTTCAACGGCAGTGCGTGGGAGACCACCACGGTCCTCGACGAATCGGAGGGCATCGGTGCCTTCAGCCTGAGCACCGACGGGAACGGTGTATTCGGCGTCGGTCTTGACGACGCCGGAAGCAACGTGGCCTTCTTCTTCGACGACGCCGACCAGTACGACGTCTTCGCCGACATCCCCGGTGACGGCAGCGGCGGATCGGGCTTCGATCCGGCGGGCAACTTCTTCGCCGGGGCCTGGAGCGTGGGCGGCGATTACATGTCGCACATGTACGAGTTCTCCGCCGAGCAGGTGGGCGACCGGCTCGACGGTACGCAAGCGACGCCCTACACCGCCACCGACGCCATCGACGATCATTTCGTTCCCGGCAATGCGTCAGCCGTCATGGAGAGCGATGGGGCCGACCTGTTCGGCACGGAATACAACGCGACGTGGACCGGGACCGATCCGTATGCATTCGATCTCGACAGCGGCGTGTCCACGTCACTGGGTACGTTGTCGGGCGCTGACACGTCGGTCTCCACGGACATGTACTATCGTGATGGTGACGTTTTCTTCATGGGGAAGAACGACTGGGTTTCCGGCGGCGAGGCCGTGATCTATCGCGTCGTGCCCGAACCGACGTCGTTGTGTTTGCTGGCGGGCGGCGCGCTGTTGGGTTTGCGGCATCGGTGCAAACCTGAGCGCAAGAGGTAAGGTGCGATCCGGAAGGGAGCGAGGCGCGGCAAGCGTGATCGTATCTGCGCTCACGCTTGCCGCCGACTCCCCGGACGCACATACACGTGAAGTGGGAGCTTCTAATGAAAGAACGCAGACTAACGGTACAGCGCAAAGTCTTTCCGTCGCCCCCGTTGGGGGCTTGGAACTCTGCTGTTTGCCGACCCAGGGCTCGCTCCGCTTCGCCCTGGGCTTTATTCCGTCGCCGCTTTGCGGCTGGAATCAGGTGGACAAAACGACTTACCAGGCGGACAAGACGACTTTACGCTGTACTGCTAATGCCGTTCTGCGTGACGGCATGCCTGGTCACCGTCACCACTGTTGCAAGCGCCGATGGTCCATTCGTCGCCACGGTCATCGACTTCGACCCGGCGCCGGGACAGTTCGTCAACGATAGCCTGTACGACGAGCCCGCCAAGGCGGTGGGCGCGCCCCTGGGTGACAATCCCCAAGAGCCGAACAACGACTCACTGGTATCGCTCGGCGGGTTTGGCGGGTCGATCACCTTGGGCTTCGACCATACCGTGCGCGACGATCCGGCCAATCCGTTCGGCCTGGACGCTATCGTGTACGGCAACGCGCATTGGGTCGGCGGAGACCCGAACCGCAAGTGGGGAGAGTGCGGTTTCATTGAGATCAGCCGTGACGTCAACAGCAACGGTTTGGCCGACGACCCCTGGTATCTGATTCCCGGTTCGCACATCACCGATCTTGCGGGCCAATACGAGGTGCAGACCTGGGACGACGACGTCGGCGACCCCACTTATCCGCCGGATCAAGTGTGGTGGATACCGCCGGGGCACACCGGGACCTGGACCACCGAGGGTTATCGCCTTCCCCCGGAAGTCTTTGAGACCATCATCATGGAGAATCCCAACGGCCCCGATGCCGAGGAGGAAGGCGTGTTCGGGTACGCCGATTTCTCTCCCACGCAGGGCCTTCCGGATGGCGAAACCGCCGAGGCTTTCTATACCCGGCCGGACAACCCGTTCGAGGTCGGCCTCACCCTGGACTGCGGCGGGGGTGACGGTTTCGACATTGCCTGGGCCGTCGTTCCGATGACCGGCGAGCCGGCGTATCTGGACGGGTTTGATTTCGTTCGCATTACCACCGGCGTGAACCATGTGGTCATAGACCCTCCCTTCGGCGAGCTTTCCACGGAGATCGATGCCATCGCCGACGTGGCTGAGGGGCAATTCGGTGATGCCGAGAATGATGGCGACATCGATCTGGATGATTACGCGATCTTCAGCGGGTGCATGATCGGGCCGGAGGTAACCGCACCAACGAGCCCGTGTCGCGTGATGGACTTCGATCAGGACGACGACGTGGACCTTCGAGACTTCGCACAATGGCAGATCGTGTTCTCCCCATCCTAGTCGCGTGGCCTGGCAGTACAGCGCAAAGTCGCGGGTTTGTGTGTAGCGGCCGGCGTCCCCGCCGGCCGGACGGCCTGCGAGACGCAGGCCGCTACAGAGTGTTGGCTACCTTGCGCTGTCCTGCCGGATGTCCACTTGGTGGGTGGCATGGCCAAGCTCGCCTTCATGCCAGCGCGAGCGTTTTCGCCTGCGATGCGAGGTCGCCCCACAATCGGTCATCGCCGGACACGCTTGGCCATGCCACCCTCCGATCGGCCTTTACGTTGGTCGAGCTACTGATGGTGGTCTCGATCATCGCCTTGCTGCTCAGCATCCTGCTGCCGAGTCTGCGACATGCTCGCGAGCAGGCGCGCACGGCCGTATGCGGTTCCAACATCCGTCAACTGGCCATTGCCAATACCACCTATGCGTGCGATCACCAGGGACGTTACTGTCCCGGCGCCGCGGGGATGAAAACCGACAATTTGTACCGCTGGCACGGGGCCCGCGGGCATGATGATGAGCCTTTTAACCCGCGCCGTGCCCCGCTGGCACCGTATCTTGGGGTCGATGAGGCAATCCGCGCATGCCCGTCGTTCGGCGACTTTATAGAGGAGGGCGGCGTGGCATTTGAGGAAGGCAACGGCGGGTACGGGTACAATCAGGCTTACGTCGGACGCGTGTTACGCAAGTCTGTCAACGGATCTTTCCAGGTTGTTACGGATGAGTACGGCGTTCTGAGTGCCCGCGTGCGGCGTCCCAGCGAGACCGTAATGTTCACCGACTCCGCATTCGCGGCGGGTGCCGGCGGCGTGATCGAGTACAGTTTCACCGAACCACGCTTTCATCCGGAATGGCTCCATCTGCACGCCCGGGCCGACCCCTCCATCCACTTTCGTCACTGCGGCAGAAGCAGCATCGCCTGGTGCGACAGCCATGTGGGCCAAGAAGCCCGAACATTCACGTGGCAGAGTATCGCTTACCCGGACGGGAATCCTGAAAGAGAGAATATCGGGTGGTTCGGTGCGCGGGACGATAACGGCTACTTCAACCTGGAGTGATCGCGCCCGGTGGTCCGCCCACCTCGACGGGTGCCGATCCGCCGCTGGATCGCGGTATTACCGGGCGCAGGGCGCCACCGGCCCTCGTGCGCGGATGGAATACGTGGACCGAGCGCGGTTCTTGCCTTTGGCCGAATTCAATCGTACGTTTTGCGCGGGTTCTTGGCACAACTTGCGGGCGGGGTCGCGGGATACCTCGGTCGCGCGGTGCGCGTACGGTAGACACACCCAGCCGCAATATGAACCTACACTCCAATATCCCGGGGACTCCCAGCGAACATCAATGCGTCGGACCACGACGGGCACGACCAGCTTCCAGCCGGTACCACGGGCCACGATCCGTAATACGGCGTCGTAGCGGATCAGCCCACAGTCGTTGCAGGAGGGAAGAGAAGCCATGGCCGATACTCACGCCTTCGAACGCGGCGCATGTGCGGTGAGCCTGCCGCCGGGAGCCCCCAAAATCCGCATCACCGCAGGGATGGGAACGGTGCACCAGAAGACGTGGAACCTACGCCGACCGGCAACACTTATCGGGTCATCGACTGCCGCGCACATCGTGCTTCTGGAGGAGACCGTCAGCCGTGCCCACTGCATCATCGTGAACACCGGACGCGAGGTGCTGCTCAAGGACTTGAGTTCGATGAACGGGACGCGATGCAACGGCCACTCTGCCGACCTCGTCGCCCTCAACGACGGTGACGTCCTCCGGTTGGGGGACACGACCATCCAGGTCGCGGTGCAGACCATGAGGGAGGGCCTCGAAGGCACCGACGCGGGCAGCGTATACCAGGACCCGCTGTTGCTGCCCGAACCGGCGGTCTTGCACACGTCGGGTTCTTGCGAATCCCGGTCCGTCAAACGGGCGGTGACGATCATCGGGCGTCGGATGGGCGTTGCGATTCAGCTTGATCATCAGGACGTCGCGCCCGTGCACGCGGTTTTGATGCCTATCGGTCGGCAGTTGGCCGTGTTCGACCTTTGCAGCGCCACCGGCACGTGGGTCAACGACCGGCGTGAAACGCTGCGGGTGCTCGATGCGGGGGACCGGCTGAAGGTGGGTCCGTTCGAGATGGTCGTGGCCAAAGCAGCGGGCGACTCGGCACTCGCCTCCTTGGCAGCAGAGGCCCCTGATGTCGGCATCGATGACCACAGTCTCGTGAGCCTGCGCAGTGAGTTGCAGACCCGAGCCCGCGAACTGGACGAACGGGAAGGACAGCTCGAGAAGCAGAAGGCGGCCCTGGAGACTGCCCGCGTGGCGCTGGACAACGATCACCGCGCGGTTTCGCAACAGGCACTGGCCCTGTGGGAAGCACAGGCACAACTTGAGGTCGAGCGGACGCTGCTCCACCAGAAGTATGCCGCTTCCACCGGCAAACCGGATTCTCTGCCGGATCTGTCGCGGATTGGGCCGGTCCGGGAGACTATTCGTCCGGGCGGCGTGAGCGCCGCGCCTTCATTCAGCGCAGCATGGCCAGTCCCGTGATCCTGGCTTCGAACACCAGGGTGCCGTCCAGAAGGGCTTGTGTCTCGCAGACGATCCTTCGCGAGCGGTTCTCGGCCTCCCGGCAGAGGAGCAGCAAACGCGCCGGAGGAACCACCGCCCCGCGGAATTTGCAGTCGTCGATTCCGCCATAAGCGATCATGCCCTCGAAACCGTCGATGTACTTGCAGACGTAGGCCGACAACTGGGCAACGGCTTCGAGCATGAGCACGCCGGGGAAAATGGGCATTCCGGGCACGTGGCCACGGGTCCACCATTCGTCCTCGCGCACCTCGCGAACCGCGACGGCGATCCGTTCGACCGGATCATGGTAGCAGATTGCGTCCAGTTGTCGGAACTCAAACTGCTGCGGAAGCACCCCGTAGATATCGTCCCGACTGTAGAGCACTTGGTCGGGGTCGATCCGCGACAGGTCCAATAGGAGAGGTGGGGGCATGGCGACACGGGACTCCTGTCAACCCAGCCTGTCAGCAACAGACCGCGCACACCTGCGGCGGACTGGTTTCCGACGCTTCGGGGCAACCGCCGGTCCGGTTTTGGCGAAAAGCTAGCTCGCAGGCTGTTCGACGCGGACCTCGAGGATTTTCTTGCGAAGCTCCTGGGCAGACGTCTTGACGTCCTGCATGGTCTTACGCACGCGGGTGCCCGCCGCTTTGTTCCCGCCAGAGGCCTTGGCTACATCTTCCGCCGCGGATTCGACGAGCTGCTTGAGACGTTCGTATTCCTCCATCTGCCGGCTCCTTAGGTTTAGCGCCAGAGTTGATAATCGGTTTCTCAGAGCGAAAGGGAGTCTAGCAGAGCCCAGAGCAGTAGGCAAAGCGCTTTTCCGGCAAAAACCGCAGTTCTTGGGCCGTGCGCCATGATTTTTCCCCATCTCCGCAGCTCGCTGTCATCGCATTTACCCGATATTGCCCAGTTTACCGGGCCACACCTGCGCTGTCCGGTGTCGACAGCCCCCCTCCGGTGAAGCCTCCGATGGAACTGGGCACCGTTTGTGTCAAGCGTGTCGAGCGTCGGGTCCGATATCCCGATATCCGGGTACGCCAGTGGTTTTCTCGAGTTCTTGCGATTCGATGTCAATACCATGAAACGGAACATACTGAGGCATGGATGCCTGGCTCTTCTCATGACGACGGTGTCGTTGCAAGCCGTCCCCCCTCCCGCCGACCACGATATCCAGAAAGCCCAGTCGCGGCGGCTCGAAATCGACTACCAGGTGAATGAGTCCGCGTTGCCGCTCACTCGGGTGGAGCTGTGGTACACGCGCGACGGCGGCGAAACGTGGCACAACTTCGGACTGGACGAAGACCGCCAAAGCCCCATTCAGTTCGATGCCGCCGAGGAGGGGCTCTACGGGTTCTGTTTCCTGTTGGAGAACAAGATCGGATCATCGGGCGACCCGCCGCAGCCGGGCACGACCCCGCAGCAATGGTGTTTCGTGGATTACACTCCCCCAATCGTACAACTGCACGCGGTCCACGTGGAACAGCGCGATAGCCTGCGCCCGCGGCTGCAGATTCGCTGGACGGCAATCGACGGCCACTTCGATCCCAGACCGATCGAACTCTCGTACCGGATCGCTCCGGACGGCGAATGGGCCCGGTTTGCCGAGCGCCTGTCCAACACCGGGCGCTACGACTGGTTCCCCCCCGAGCCACTGGAAGGGCGGGTCGTGGTGCGCCTGACAGCGCGGGATCGGAGCGGTCACCGGGTGAGCGCCGTGGCGCGGGCCGTCGAGTTGGTCAGAACCGCCGCCGGCGACGAAACCACTCCGCCGACAGGCGAAGTGGGCAACGACGAGCAGCCCGCCGATGCGATGAGCAAGGCGGACCGCAAGCGGGCGGAGACTTGCTTTCGCCGGGGGCTCATCCACAAGGAACGCGGGGAATATCGGGTGGCGGCCGCCCGGTTTCAGGATGCCTTGGCAATCAACCCGCGGATGCCCGAGGCGCTTGTGAATCTGGGGGAGACCCTGTACTTTCGCGAACAGTATGCCGAGTCGATCGAGTCCTTCCAGTGGGCGACCAAGCTCGAGCCCGGATGGACGGAGGCACGGCGTGGTCTGGTGCGGTCGCTGATGGTGATCGGGCATTACGAAGACGCTTCGGCCCAACTGGCCCGCATTCTGAGCGACGCCCCAGAGGATGCGCAGGCGTGGTTGACGTTGGGTGACGTGTCCATGTCGCGAGGTGACGAGCTCATGGCACGCGATAACTGGCAAAAGGCCGCCACCGTGGACCCCAAGGCGGAAGACGTAATCGAGCGGGCCACTGCCCGGTTGGAAAGTCTGCGGCGAGGGACGGTTGTGGCGGGTGTCTCGGGGAGGTAAGCGTGTTGGCATCATCGGCATCGATCTGCCCGGTCACCGTCGTGTACGGAGCGGAACCGCTGCTCAAGCGAGAGACGGTTTGCGAGCTGGTTGCCGGGGCGCTGGGCGATTCGGCGGACTCGCTGGGACCGTCGAAATTCGAAGGCGACCGCGCGGAGTTGGCGGAAGTCCTGGACGAGGTGCGTACGCTCTCCTTGCTTGGCGAGATGCGCGTGGTCGTTGTGGAGGACGCCGACGGCTTCATCAGTCGGCACCGTACCGCCCTGGAGCGGTATTGTGCGGGCCCTTCCGATTCGGGTTGTCTGATTCTGGTGTGCAAGTCGTTCCCCGCGAGTACACGGTTGTCCAAGGCGGTGAAGAAGCTGGGCGGGGTGATCAAGTGCGAGGCGCCAAGGCGAGCGGCACTGTTTGCCTGGATCGACGAGCGGGCCCGCAATGTCTACCGCAAACGAATCGATCGGGTCGCCGCCAGCCGCCTGCGCGATTACGTGGGCGATTCGCTGGGCATGCTCGATGCGGAGTTGAGCAAGCTGAGCACCTACGTGGGCGCGCGGTTGAACATCGCCACCGCCGATGTGGACGCGCTGGTGGGCAATATCCGCGAGCAGACGGTGTTCGCGATCACGGACGCCATGGCCGAGGGCGATGCGAGAACCGCATTGCACCACTGGGAGCGGGTGCTGGCCACGGACCGGGCGGTGCCGGGGCGCGCCATCGGCGGGCTTGCGTATGGCATCCGGCGCCTGTTGGACGCGCACGATGCGGTGGCCAACGGAACGTCCGTGCACGCCCTGGCGCGACAGTTTTGGACCGAGCCCGCGGTTCTGGAGCGGCGTTTGAGCCGCGTGTCGCGCCGCCGGCTCGAGGATCAGTTGTGCGACCTGCTCGAAGCGGACGTTGCCAGCAAGACGGGGCTCAGTGAAGTAAGTCGGGCGGTTGAAAGGTTCATCATCAAGCACGTGTCGGCCGCGCGCCGAACCGGAACAGGAGGCTGATCGTGATACGGCTCGGGCAACTCTGCGCACTGGCGCTGGCGGCGGCAACAATCGGCTCGGGTTGCACGAACGTCGATGGCAAGTGGGTGCCCCGGCAGAGCGCGGCGGCGCAGAAAAACAAGACGGACAGAGCGATCGTCACGGGACAAGACGTCCCCCAGTCGAACGTATCCACACCTCCGGAGGCGGAGGCCGAGGCGGCGAATCCTGATCCTGATCCGTCAGGTGACGCGCTTGTGGACGATTCCACCGAGACCGTGGCTGACTTTGTCCGTCGCCTGCAGATGCAGCAGGAGTCCGAGAGCGACGCGGAGGTGGACACGGTTGCGGCGGCACAGTCGTTGGACACGGATGATATCTTCGCGGGTACCGCGAGCACGGCGGCCAACATGGGCGTGGCCGTCCCCGAGCCCGGGCAGGAGAGCGTATTCGACGTCGGGCCGAAGAGACCGGAGCAGGCGACCGAAGCCCCGCGGATCGAATCGGTTTCGGTCGTCAGCGCGGTCCCCGGCCTGAACGAGGAGATCGAGGCCAAGACGCTCAGTGCCAACGAACCTCTTGACGCAACCACGGTGGCGGAAGAGTTCAGTATTCGCAAGTACATCAAGATGCTCGAGGAGGCGTTGTGTGAACACCCGTCGGACGTGAACCTGCAATGGCTGCTGAGCACGATGCACCTGGTGATGGGGGAAGAAGAGAAGGCGACGGAACTTTCGGATGGGATCTCCGTCGAGCCGGCCGAACTCCTGCGCGACGCCGTTCGACTGTTTGCGGACATGCGGCAGTTGCTGGTGGACCCGTCGCACCCGGCGGATGACACCCTGGCGGCGTTGGAGACGTTGCGCACCAAGCTGCGCGACCGTTCGGAACTGGAACTGCCGGTCGTCGCCTTGTGCTCACGGGTGCGGACGTTCGGGGTCTACGATGACATGCCCGCGGACCAGTTCGTCGCCTTTCAGACCAACCGCGCGGTCGTCTACACCGAGGTCAAGCACTTCCTGTCGCACAAGACCGAGGAGGGGCAATACGAAACGCTGCTGGCCGGTCGCCTGGAACTGCTGTCCACCGACGGGCATTTGGTGTGGCACCATGAGGAGGATTCCATCAAGGAAGTCTCTCGACAGCGCCGCGAGGATTTCTTCCTGGCCCAACTCGTCACCTTTCCATCTGACTTGGCCCCGGGGGACTATGTCCTGAAGGTGATGATCCAGGACCTTCTTTGCGGGAAGGCGAACGAAGCCCACGTCGAGTTCACCGTCCGCCAGCGGCAGTTCACCAGCACAACGCCCTGACGCGGAAGCGGAAGGTCATTGCTCCGGTTCGGTGTGCCGCTCGGTCCACCAGCGAATGAACTGTTCGGAGTCGTAGTCCTTCAGGCGAGAGCGGACCAGCGCGACAATGTCCTCCACGAGGTACGCTTCTTCCGGTTGCTTGAGGATGCCGACCTCTCTGCCCCAAAGGCTGATCGTGAGAATCGTGCGATTGTCCGGCCCGTGCGTACCGCGCACGCGCAACCCCTCGCGATCCAGCAGCAGTTTCATACCCATACGCACGTATTGCACACGCTCGGGGAGGATAGGCTCCAGGTCGAGCCCGAACACCTCGCGGCCTACACTGGCCAGGGCGGCCTTCTCGATGAAGGCGGGACCGTTCTCGGGAGGTACGGCGATGAGATCGACGTCTGCGAACTGAATCACGTTGTCGACGATCGCCAAGGCATTGATGCGCACCTCCAGCCGCCCGGTAACCACGCCGTAGCCCAGCAAGTGCGTTAGCGCTTCGAGCGATACGTCGGCGGCTTTGCCGCTCAGCCTCACGTACTCGAGATCGTGATTCGCGTATTCCAACTGGTGGACGGTGAAATCGATCCGCCCGTTGAGCCCCGGCTCCCGAAAGAGCGGCGCGAATTGGGCCAATTGCAGATTCAGCAGTTGTCCCGCGAAACACAAAGACTGCAATTGCGTTCGGCTGTCCGGTCCGGGAGCGAACAGGGCTCGATCGATGGTGACGTCGACACGACCCGTGAACGGACCTCCGATGACTTGAGCGGTCAGCTCCTCGAGGCAAGCGCCGGTCAGCGAACCTCCGACTTCCACCGTCCAGTGCGGCTGGGCTGCGTCGCGGTAGGTGATGCGTCCTGTGAATGTGCCCGCGGTCACCGGGGTGCCCAGCAGCGAATCGAGGCCCAGGGCTTGGAGAGGGATTGCGCCCACGCGGATCTCCGCCTGCTGAAAGACCATGCCCTCGCCCGGCGTGAACCGCGCGGAAATGTGGATCGGCTCATCGACCGTCGTGTCGTTCAGCCGGTCAGCGGTGAGTATCGCCCGGCCTCGACCTTCCTCGAAGAAGATGACGCCGTTCGCAGCCGGCGCGGTCATCGCGAAGTCGGCATGCCGCCAGCAGAAGTCAACATTGTGAACATTGACCTCGGTCAGGCGCAGGGCGGCGAAATCGTGCCCGAACCCGGATTCGAGCAGGCGCTGGTAGTCCTCGGGCGTCCAGTGGCCCGCACCGACCAGCAGCCACCCATCGCTGATGTCCAGAGCGAAGCTCTCGGTCGAACCCGTGTGCTCCTCACGCCAGACGGCGTAGCCGAGCTTGGCGATCTGCGTTTCGCGCTCGGGCAATCGAACGGCGATGTCGTCGAAGCGGCGACCGGAGAAGGACCACGGCGTGACGGCCCCGATGTCGAGGTCCATCTTCAGTTGCCCGCTGAGATCGGCGGTGATACGCTCGCGAAGACCGCGACTGCGAAGGTGCAGCGCGTAGCTGATCGTCGAAGTCAGCGAACCCAACACAACGACGATGGTCACGACGAGCAGGATTTTCCGACGTGTAAGCATTGGGCAATGTCTATTTGCGAGCGGCGTAACTGCGCCTCTCGTCACCCACCCTTGGAAAGAGCCGTAGGCTTCAGCCTGCGCGATCTCTAACGTGGCTTGGCGCCTGCTGAAACCGGAAAGCCGCGCGGGCTGAAGCCCGCGGCTCGGTTTGTTTTGGCCAATCTAACGCTGTCATATTAAGCCTTCGCTTGCGCTCGGGGCTCGAACGCGGGGGCGCCGATGCACGCACGGTCACTCAGTCGCCCAACTCGCGCGCCTGCCTCAAGTAGGATGCGTAGGCTGCTCGCACCTCATCCAGCGTGTCGCCGCCGAATTTCTCCAGAAAGGCCCGCGCAATCTCAAACGCCACGACGTTCTCCGCCACGACGCTGGCCGCCGGAACGGCACAAACGTCGCTTCGTTCATAGTCGCACCGAGCCGCCTGCCTGGTGACCAGATCGACGCTGTCCAGGCCGCGAACCAGCGTGCTGATCGGCTTCATCGCGCCGCGGACGATTAGGGGTTGTCCGTTGCTCATGCCGCCTTCCAGGCCGCCGGCACGGTTGGACCGCCGCGTGAACCCGAGGCACGCTGTTTCGCGGAGCGATGGATCGTAATCGATCTCGTCGTGGACCTGACTGCCGGGGAGCTTGCCCAACTCGAATCCGCCACCGATCTCCACGCCCTTGAACGCCTGGATCGAGCCGACGGCCCGCATCAGCCGCCCGTCGAGCCGGTCCTGCCAGCGACTGCAACTGCCCAGCCCGGGACACAGACCGTGGACCTGCACTTCCACCCAGCCGCCGATGGTGTCGCCGTCGTCCATGGCCTGACGAATGACGGCGATCATGTCGTCCACGACGACCGCATCCGGGCAGTACGCTTCGTTGGCATCGCGACGGGCAGTCAGTTCGGCGGGTGACGCCTGGGCGTCTATCCCGGCGACCACCGGTCCTATGCGGCATACGTATCCCACAATCTCGATGTCAAAGACGTTGAGCAGGCAGCGCGCGATTGCCCCGGCCGCCACACGGGCAGCCGTTTCGCGGGCCGACGCACGCTCCAGCGGCGCGCGACAGTCCGTGGTAAGCCACTTCAGACTGCCGGCCAGGTCAGCGTGCCCCGGACGCGGGCGATGGACGGGCGGCGCGTCGTCGATCCGCCAGTCTTTGTTTGCGATCTGAACCGCGATGGGCGAGCCGATGGTGACGAGCTTGCGCACACCGGAAAGGATATTCACGCGGTCTTTCTCGATGCCCTGGCGCCCGCCGCGTCCGTACCCGCCCTGACGCCGGGTCATCTCCCGGTTGATGCGGTCAACGTCCAGCGTCACGCCGGCCGGCATCCCCTCGATCAGGGCGATCAGCGCCTGCCCGTGCGATTCGCCGGCGGTGCTGTAGCTCAAATGCGCCATGTTGATGCCCGTATCCCAAGGTACGTGCCACGCCCGTCAGGAACCGGTCGAGATTTTGTCCGCTCCCTTATGGTTGCGGCTCGGTTTGGCAGACGGTACGCGCCGTTGCTCACGCCGTCAAACGTTCCACGGCCTCGCGGTACTTGGCGGCGGTGTTGCGGACGATTCGCTCGGGCAGCTCGGGGCCGGGCGGCGTCTTGTCCCAGCGACCGGCTGCGATCAGTTCGGTCAGGTAATTGCGCACGTATTGCTTGTCGAAGCTGTCCTGGTCGCGGCCCGCGGCGTAGTCGTCCGCCGGCCAAAAGCGGGACGAATCCGGGGTCAGCACCTCGTCGATCAGAAGGTACTCATCCCCCCGCCGGCCGAATTCAAACTTCGTGTCCGCGATGATGATCCCGCGCGTCAGGGCGTACTCCGCTGACCGGGCGTACAGCGCGAGGCTTCGCCGCCGCAGCGATTCCATGACCTGTCGCCCGGCGATGTCGCAGGCCCGCTCGAAGCTGATGTTCTCGTCATGGCCTTGGTCCGCCTTGGTGGCCGGCGTGAAGATGGGTTCGGGAAGCTTGGCGCACTGGTCGAGCCCGGTGGGAAGCTCCACGCCGCACACGCGCCCGTTTGCCTGGTACTCCTTCCATCCGGAACCGGCCAGATACCCGCGGACCACGCACTCGATCGGCACGACCTCACATTTGCGGCAGCGCATGGTTCGCTCGTGGAGCTGGTCGGCGTACGGTTCCAGGCCTGCCGGCATCGCCCCGTCGAGCGTGTCGATCAGGTGATGGGGCATCGCATCGGCGAGCTTCTCGAACCAGAACCGGGAGATGCCGGTCAGCATGGCGCCCTTGCCGGGGATTGGGGTCGGCAGGACCACGTCGTAGGCACTGATTCGGTCGGTGGCGACCAGAAGAAGCTCGTCGCCCAAGTCATAGACGTCGCGCACCTTCCCGCGCCGACACGGATAACCACCAAGCGTGGTTTGCGTTACGATCATCGCGTTGGACTCCATTGCACTCCCATCGCCCGGCTGACGGCGCCCTCGCCGCACACAAAAATGTGCGAATCACCACTCGACGGAGACGGCCAAAACCGCCATAATGGACTGCGGTTTTAACCGTTCGTGCGCAAGAGACAAGGGGGAGTATTCCGGCAGGTGCGGTTTACAGGCGACTTGCATCGTAGCCCGTTGCTCCTGTTTTCGACGATAATCCCTTAGCGCAAAAGGCCTTCCATGCTGCGGTTTTCTGTTTCCGCCGACGGGCTCTCAGCCGACGATGTGGATTTGTCCGGTGCTTACCTGGTCGGCAGCGACGCCGTTCCGCTGCGCGCGGGAATCGAGCTGCGCGACGGGTGCATCGTATGCGACAAGCGGGCCACGGGTCCGGCCGCTCTGGTTGTCATGTGGCCGGTGGGGAAGTCCGGCAGGGTTCTCCTGCAAACCACACGCCTGCAGGAACGCGATGAACCCTACCTCTTGCAGGTGGAGTTACTCCGCGGACATCTGATGCGCCTCTCGCACAAGCGCGAGGAGTGGAGCTTGGCGGACTGCGAGCTGACCGAGGCGCAGGCCCGCCAGATCGCCGAATGCCGCGATACGCTCATCAAGTCGTTCAAGGCGGACGATCCCGCCGACGCCGCGGCGATCGCGCAGGCCGGCCTCGAGCGAAGCGTCGCCCTCGGGGAGGAGTTGGCGCTGGACAAAGCCGCAAACCTGCTCGATCGTCGTCGCCAAGTGGGCGGGTTCGCCAGGCGGGTCTTCGGCTGTGCGGTTGACCCCGATCAGACCGGCGAAGCCGCCTTTACGAAGCTCGCCGGCGCTTTCGACTTCGCCGTCCTGCCCATCTCCTGGAAGATGGTGGAGCCCAGCGAGGGCAAGTTTGATTGGAAACCACTCGACACGTGCGTCAAGCTGTTGGTCCAAAACCGGATTCCGATCAAGGGCTCCGGTTTGGTCTGTTTCGCTCAGGAGTCCATCCCCAATTGGTTGTACATCTGGGAACGCGACTTCGAGACCATTCGCGATTTGGTTTACGAGCACATCCGCCGGATCATCAGCCGGTACGGCAACTCCATTCAGGTCTGGGATGTCATCAGCGGCATTCACGCAACCTGTTGCTTCACGCTCAACTTCGAGCAGTTGATGGAGTTGACCCGCATGTCGGCGGCGATCGTGCGGCAACTGGCGCCCCAGTCCACCATTATCGTCGATCTCGTCGCCCCCTGGGGCGAGTACTACGCCCACAATCAGAGGACCATTCCCCCCATGCTCTATGCGGACATGGTCGTCCAAAGCGGAATCGACTTTGACGCCTTCGGGCTCCACACCTACTTCGGCATGGGGACCAATGGCATGCAGGTTCGCGACCTGTTTCAGATATCCACAATGCTCGACCGGTTCGCGGTGTTGGGCAAGCCGCTCCATATCACGGCAGCCCAAGTCCCCTCCACAGACGTCGGGAACCCGAACGACGCCTGGAAAGGAGAGATGTCACCGCCAACCGGCGGCGTATGGCATAGTCCGTGGGACGAGAACGTCCAGGCCGAGTGGCTCAAGGCGTTCTACGAAATCGCTCTCAGTAAGTCCTTCGTGGACACGGTGAGTTGGCGCGACCTGAGCGATCAGGGGGCGCACTACCTGCCCGGCGGCGGGCTACTCCGCGCGGATCTTACGCCCAAGCCGGCCTTCGAGCGTTTGTGCGAACTCAGAAACAGCATCATGGGCGGACCCGTCCCCGGGTCCCAACTCCCGCGCAAACCCTCCATCTCGCGGTGAGGACTGCATAGGACAACGTTCTGGAGACAAGAACACCTCCATCCAGGGCACAACGGCAGAAAGAAGCGGATCGGCTTCGCCGACTCCGCGTCACCGTGGCCGTGGGGCTTGTGGGGCTCGCGCTGGTGGCGGTCGTGCGCTTCGTCGGCACTATCGCGGTCGAGGATCTCACGGGAGCACAGGGTGGTGGTAACCTCATCGAGGGCCGGCTGAACCCCAACACCGCACCGTGGTGGGAGTTGACCTCCCTGCCGGGCATCGGCGAGACGAAAGGCAAAGCCATTGTCGAACACCGGGCACAGGTCCGCGCGCAGAGGGGTGATCCGGACGCAATCGTATACCGCAACGCCGCCGAGCTCGAGGCGGTCAAGGGCATCGGCCCCAAAACCGTTGCTCGCATTACGGGCTATCTGATATTCCCGGGCGATGGGATGTGATTGTCGCGAATCCCTTGCACACGCGCTGCCGCAGCCGCGGGGTTCGCGAAACACGACACTACGCCTTCGCCGTGGGCCCAGGAAGCTGGGCCAATAGCTTCGCTACCTCTTGGAAGCCGTCGGCACCCGTTGCCAGAACGATGTTGAGTACCGAGTTCACCACGTCGAGAAACTCGAGCATAGCCTCCAGCCGACGGCGATACTCCATCGCATCTTCGCGTTTGTGGCCCCGGAGCTGTTTCCAATCGGCGTCGATCATCTCGTGGCAACGCTGAATGGTCTCCAGGATCGGTTCCACCTCACGGCGGCGGCGCTCGCGCGACAGGGTCTTGAACATCTGCCAGACGTCGGCCTCGGCCTTGAAGTACTCCTTGCGGTCCCCGCGCACGTGCATACGTTCGACGAGCCCCCAGCGAGTCAGCTCGCGAAGGTTCATGCTCGCGTTGCCGCGAGAGATTTGCAGTTGCTCCATGATGTCGTCGGTGCACAACGGTTTGGCCGAGACGAACAGCAGCGCGTGGATCTCGGCCATGGTCCGGCTGATCCCCCACGACGCCGCCATCTCGCCCCAACGGCGGATGAAGAGGGCTTTGGACTGGTCGATCACGGATTCGCTCATGGCGGCACTTTCAATATCGTTTGAAAGGATTGTACCTTCAACGCGAGGACAACGCAACATGCCGCACCGCGAGCACCCGAGCCGTGAGGCTCAAGGCCAGCCCTGTGTCGGTACAAAAAAGTTCCCAGGAGGGAACCGTCTTGCGAACAGCCCCCCCCTGGGAGGGAGAGAGAGAGCTCGATGATAACGCCCGTTAGTCGGGCCTGGTCGCTCGTAAGGCCCAGGCGAGGACTGTCCGTGCGGACAGCCCAAGCCTGGGCGGGAGAGAGAGCGCTATGATCGTCCCGCCGCCTCTCTGCGGCAGCGGGCGGGATCTCCACTTCGTCGCAACCTTCAGGGCGACACGCCGGTGAGCACAGCCCGCTCGCTACGCCCGCGACGCTAGCACGCTTCCTTCGGACGGTCTTGGCGTGCTTGCCACGATTGCTCCTTTGTCAGCCGGGCGACCGATTCCAGACGATCGACGGGCACGATCAGGGGGGTATGGATACCCGCCACCTCGACAATGGCGAAGTGGTTCTCCCGGTTGCACCCGTCGCTGAAAAACACAATGTTTCCGGTCACCCGCAGTTCCGGGCCGATTCCACGGAGCGTATCTGCAAGGTCGGGACATACGGCGTCCTTCAATTGGACAATGACCGTTTGACCGGAAGTAAGCTCGCTCGGTTGCACTGGCGTTTCCTTTTGCGGCGTACGAACTCATGCTCGCCTCTCCCGACACCAACCAAAGTGGCAAGGCGTGTGCCATCAGCCGATTGCAACTGCAGCCTCCTGCCTCCTGCGGCGCAACGCCATATGTGACAATAGGTTACAGGCGACTCGACGTCGCCGACTTGAGGAACGCCAGGAACTGCCGCCACGCACAGGTGTGCTAAACCTGGCACGTTTGTATCGGACGAGTACTACATATTGGGACCCACTACCGTGTTGAACGGCTCTGGACACGCCTCAAGGCCACTACTCGGTCGTGTGCTATCGTTGGCGCGCCTGTACAAGCTATGGCACATGCGTCGATGCACGTGCGACGGCGTCACGTGGCAACGCCGACGATGCCTTCAGCCAAGCGGAGGCTGCCCAGGACAATGTCGTAGACGCCGGCGCTGTCGCATCCGGTGCACAGCATGGCAAACAAGACCGTCAAGGACAATAGGCTCTTTTTGATGTCGTGGACTCTCATTATCTTTCTCCTGTGCGCCGGGATAAACCGGCGGGGTGTTGTGAATGAAAGAGTCATACGTTGAAGGGTTAGCGGCCCACAGCGGCCCCGAGTCATGCGTCGTTGTCCGCAAGGGCAGGGGCGAAGCGTTGAC
>Ga0190284_1000248_pt1 | contig 36976 bp, 35 predicted proteins | sample 48691812_MG_FD_161668 | JGI IMG/M metagenome (GOLD analysis project Ga0190284, IMG submission 161668) | Hydrothermal vent microbial mat bacterial communities from Southern Trench, Guaymas Basin, Mexico - 4869-18-1-2_MG | ecosystem: Environmental > Aquatic > Marine > Hydrothermal vents >...
CAAGGGCATGGTGGAGGGAAAGCTGTTCAGCGCGGATTGTACCAGTTGCGCCCGGTGTCTGAACGTCTGCCCGCACGACCTCATCCGATATGGATTCGCGTCCGCCTCTCCAGGCGGTGGCTTAGAGCATTCTCAATCCAACTGTAGCGGCCTGCGTCCCCGCAGGCCGAGAGTAGAAGACGTCCGGCGAGACGCCGGACGCTACGTTTGGACTGAAGCTGCTCTAGTCGAGGTCGCTTGCAGCCAACCCGGCGGGTTGCTCGGGCGGTGGAGGGCCCAGGCCGGCAGAGGCGTGTTGGGCCTGCTTAACAACAGGGCTCGGCCAGAGGAACAGGAGGAGCATGGCCACGCTGCACAGGACGAAGCCGAGCCGAAGAGGCTGACCCGCGGCGGGCTCCGTCTCCACAAGCGGTTCGCGAAGATAGCAGGCACCGGCGATTCGCAAGTAGTAAGCCGCGGCAATGGCAGAGTTGATCACGCCGATGACAGCCAACACGATCAGCGGTCCGCGGAAGACATGATCGTCGGCCAGTGAGAAGGCGCTCGAGAACACGTACACCTTTCCGAGGAACCCGGCCGTCGGCGGAAAGCCCATCAGGCTGAATGTACATACCGTAAGTGCCAGCGCCGCGCCCGGGTGACGACGACTCAGACCGGTCAAGGCGTCGAGTTCCTCGACGGCTTCGCCGCGGACCTGCAACGCGGCCAACACCGCAAATGCGCCAAGGTTCATCACAGCGTAGACGGTGATGTAGAACAGCATGGCTGTTACGCCGTCCCGCATGGGGCCTTCACCGGCTACCGGACCGACGAGCACGGCGATCAACATGTAGCCCGAATGCGCGATACTCGAATAGGCGAGAATGCGTTTCACATTGCTCTGACGCAGGGCCAGCACGTTGCCGACGGTCATCGTCGCGGCAGCGACAAACCACATCAGCCAAAGTGCCGACTGCGGCAAGGTCCAGTTCATCACGGAGAAGAGCTTGACGATTGCGACGAACCCGGCGGCCTTCGGGAGGAACCCGAGCAGTCCGGTCACCGGCGACGCGGCGCCTTCGTACACGTCCGGGGCGTACACGTGGAATGGGACGGCCGCGATCTTGAAGAACAGGCCGGCCAATGCCAGCAGCAGGCCCACCAGCGCGAACGACGGCAGTGCCTCCATCCGGCCGAACACGACCGACATCGCTTGGCCCGAACCGCCCTGGAGCGTTGTGGTCCCGGCAACTCCGTAAAGGAAGCTGAAGCCGTACACCATCAGCGCGGTTGCCATCGCCCCCAGGAAGAAGTACTTGACGGAGGCCTCCGACGCCCGGGCATTCTCCCGGCTCAGCGCGATCAAGACGTAGGTCGGGACGCTGACCAACTCGATGGCAAAGAACAGAACGACCAGGTCGTCAGCCCCGGCCGTCAACATGAGCCCGAGAATCGAGAACAGAATCAGGCAGTAGAACTCGCCGCGCTCCTCGGTCGTCGGCACGTGCCAGTTCACCAGCAGAATCAAAATGCCGATCGCCAGCGCGATGCAGCGCACGTAGAGCGTCAGAGCCGTAAGCTGCATGCCCGGCGGCGAGTCGGCCGGATCGGGACGCCCCGACGCGATCGACGCCACCAAGGCAATCGCCAGCGTCGCCACCGCGATACCGGCAGCACTGTCGCGCGCCGACGCCGCCCGCCCCACCCCGACAAACAGAGTGATGCACGCACCGATGGCGACGATCAACTCAGGGACAAGCTCAGTCAGGTACAGACTATTCATTCGCTCTGCCTCTGTCCGTAATCAGCTCGGCTGGGGCTGCGGCTTCTGGGGCCTGTGCCAACTCAATCTGTCTGTGGGACCGGCTTTCCAGCCGGTCACGACGGGCTGGAAAGCCCGTCCCACACTTCTGGGACAGTCTTTCAGCCGTCACTGTAGCATCTGGAGTCTGCACCAGCCGAATCTCGTTGGCCGGCGCGTCCGTTGCTCGCGTCGCGACGATGTTGGCACGAATCGAAGGTTCGAGCGATTGCAACAGCGGCTTCGGCCAAACGCCGACCAGTAGACACACGAGCGCGATCGGGGCCAGTATCCCGATTTCGCGTTTTGTCAGATCCGTGGTAAGCCCGCGCGAGGTGTCCGGCGTGTGCGGCGGCTCCTTCAGCGGGCCGAACAAGATGCGCTGACACATCCAGAACATGTACACCGCGCTGAGGATGATCCCGGTCGCCGCGGGCACGACATACGCATAGCCAAGCGGGCCTGCTCGAAGACCGTCGACTGTTCCCGCCGAAGTGGCCGTACCCAACAGCACGAGGAACTCGCCAATGAACCCGTTGAGCCCCGGCAAACCGACGCTGCTCAGCGTAAACACAATCAGGAAGAACGCCATCCAGGGCATCTGCCGGGCCAGTCCGCCGATCGCGTTGACGTCCCGCGTGTGGTAGCGTTCGTAGATCATGCCGATGACAAGGAACAGCGCCCCGGTCGACAGCCCGTGGTTGAGCATGTACACCACCGACCCGCTCAATCCGGCGATCTTCAGGCTGAACATCCCGAGTATGCAAAAGCCCAGGTGCGCCACGGACGAGTAGGCCACCAGCTTCTTCACGTCTTTCTGCACCCACGCGGCCAGCGATCCGTAGATGATTCCGATCACGGCAAGGGTGGCCATCAACGGTGCGAACGCGACGGTCCCCAGCGGCAGAATCGGCAGGCTTAGCCGGAGGAAGCCGTACGTGCCCAGTTTCAGCAGGATGCCGGCGAGGATCACACTGCCTGCGGCCGGAGCCTCGGTGTGCGCCAGCGGCAGCCACGTATGTACCGGGAACAGCGGCACCTTGATCGAGAAACCGGCGGCGAACGCCAGAAACAGCCACCACTGAATGTTGCCCGGGATCACGTTCTCGCCGGCCATATCGGTCAGGGCCTGGATGCTCATCGTGAACACCCGGTCGGGGCCGTGGGCGTAGCCGTAATGCGCGATGAACAGCACGCCGGCGAACGTCAACACGCTGCCGGCGAGAGTGTAGATGAAGAACTTGTTGGCCGCCCGCCGCTTCTCCGGTCCGCCCCAGATTCCGATCAGGAAGTACAACGGGACGAGCGTGAACTCGAAGAACACGTAGAACAGCAGCAGGTCCCTCGCGCAAAACACGCCCAACATGCCGACTTCCAGGAGCAGCATCAGGACGTAGTACTCTCTCACGCGCTCGGCGATACCCGTGAAGCTGGCCCAGATCGCCAGCGGCGTCAGGAACGCGGTGAGCACGAGCAGCCACAGACTGATCGCGTCCACGCCCACGCGGTAGCTGATGTCGATCGAGTTGTCTTCACCAAGCGACGGCGAGAACCACGGTACGTGCCGTTCGAGCACGAAGCTTCCGGTGCCCGCGGGATCACCGTCGGCCTGGTAGTACAGGATGATGGCGATGACGGTCAGCAGGAGTGTCAGCAGCGAGAACCCGAACGCCGTGCGCCGGATCCGTGTCGCTCCCCACCCGCGGCTGAGCAACAGCATGACCGCCGCCAACAGGGGAGAGAAGATCACGAGTGTCAGGATCCAGGTGCTCAACGTCGCACGCTCCGACAGCTCACGCTAGGCCATCAGCATCAACAACAGGATGACGGCGAACCCGGCCGCCATCGTTACGGCATAACCCTGCAGCGACCCGCCCTGGAAGCTCTTGAGCATAATCGCCAACAGGCGCGGGATGGCTGTCACCAACCAGAGGATGCCATCGATGAAGTATTCGTCGATTCCGAACGCCAGGCGACCCCCGCCGCGCAACGGCCGAATGACCGCGGCGTCGTAGATCTCGTCCACATAGTACTTGTTGTACGAGAGGTCGTAGGCCTCCGGCAGAGCGTTGGCTACGCGATTGGGGATTCCCTTGCGTTTCACATACAGCCACCACGCCGCGAAGATGCCGAGAATCGCGAGTGCGGCTGAGAGGTACATGAGCCCGTGGCCGCCGCCTGCGTACTCGGTTTCGTGATCGGCTGCGGCAACCGCATGCCCCGCGCCACGCTCAAACGCAATTACCGCCGGATTGAGAAACTCCTCGAACGAACCGCCGGGCTCGAAGCAACCGAGGAACCCGCCTCTCTCGAACTCCACGTTGGCGTATCCCGCGCCGATCGCGCCAACGGCAAGAACGCAAAGCGGTACAAGCATCCATGCGCCCGACTCGTGCGCGTGGACTCCCTCGGGCACTCGTTGCGGCCCGTGGAACGCCCGGAACACCATGCGGAACGTATAGAACGCCGTCAGGACAGCCGTCACCAGGCCGATCATGCCGAGGATCGCGTTGTGCGCAAACGCGCGGTGGATGATCTCGTCTTTGCTCCAGAACCCGGAGAGCAGCGGGAAACCCGCGAGCGCCAGCGCGCCGATCCAAAACGTCAGGCACGTCCAGGGCATGATGCGCTTGAGCCCACCGAACTGCCGCATGTCGATGATGCCGCCCATCCCGTGCATCAGGCTGCCGGCAGCCAGGAACAGCAGGGCCTTGAAGAACGCGTGCGTGTAGAGATGGAAGATGGCCGACGTAGCCGCGAACACACCGACGCCGAGGAACATGTAGCCGAGCTGGCTGATCGTTGAATACGCCAGTACGCGCTTCATGTCCTGCTGCGTCAGTGCGATCGTTGCGGCGTAGAGCGCCGTCACCCCGCCGACGACCGCAACCACTGTCATGGCCAACGCCGACTGGGTGAAGATCGCCCCGCAGCGGGCGACCATGTACACGCCGGCTGTCACCATCGTCGCCGCGTGGATCAACGCGGAGACCGGCGACGGGCCTTCCATCGCGTCGGGCAGCCAGACGTACAGGGGAAGCTGCGCGCTCTTGCCCACGGCCCCGCAGAACAGCAGCAGCGCGATTGCCGTGAATCGCCCTTCCGTAAGCGGCACCCCGGAGGCCGTCTCACCCGCTTTCGCCATCGCAAAGACAGTTTCGTAATCCAGCGCGTTGAACGTCAGGTAGATCAGCAGGATGCCGAGCCCGAACCCGAAGTCGCCGATCCGGTTGACGAGAAACGCCTTCTTGGCCGCTGCCGCCGCCGACGGCTTCGTGTAGTAGAAGCCGATCAGCAGGTAGCTGCACAGTCCAACAGCCTCCCACCCCAGATACAGCAGCAGGAAGTTGCCCGACAGAACCAGCGCGCACATCGAGAACACGAAAAGCCCGAGGAACGCAAAGAACCGCTCATAACCTCGCTCGGGGTGGCCGTTCTCGCGCATGTAGTCGCGGGAGTAGATGATGACGAGCAGCGAAACGCCCGTCACCGTCACCAGCATGATGCACGTGAGCGGGTCGATCAGAAACACGACACGGAACCACTTGGCTGCACCGCTCGCCGCCTCCGCTCCTGTGGCGATCCATTCGTACACGGAGACGACCGCCGTTACGGAATGACTGTTGGTCGCCTCGACGCCGCGCACTTGGCCCAGGAGGATGAACGAGCAGATGACTGCGCCGAGCACGCCGAGGATCACCGGCCAATGCGTGCGCCCACGCAGCACGGGGCGCCCGAGCGCGCCGGCCAACGCCGCCCCACCCAACGGTAGGAGCAGGATCAGAATCCCGCAGGTTCTCAGCGTCTGTTCATCCATCGTGCGCCACGTGCTCCGCTTCCCTCTGTGCCTTCGTGCCTGCGTGCCTTCCCCTTCTATCCACGCATCGCCGCCCAGGCTTCCGAATCGAGTGTGCCTTTTCGACGGTGCAGCAAGACGACCAATCCGAGAGCGAGTGCCGCCTCCACAGCAGCCACCACCAGGAGGAACAGGGCAAACGCCTGTCCCTCGAGATGATTATGCATCCGTGCGAACGCCACCAGGTTCACAACCACGCCCTGGAACATCACCTCCGTCGAGAGAAACATCACGATCAAGTTCCGGCGGGCCATGAAGCCGACCAGCCCGAGGGCGAACAGCGCCGCCCCGATCACGATGTAGTGGCTGGTTACCGGTTCGGGCATTCGTCCTCTCCATCGAGCGGGCACTGCCCGCCACCGTACTTAGAACGGCTTCACCTCTTTGCCGACCTGTCCGATTACGACGGGTGACTCGCCTCGCGCTTCGGCCGGGAGCTTCTTCTTGACCAGGGCGATCGCGCCGATCATGGCTACCAGGAGTAGCACGCCCGCGACCTCGAGTGCGATCACATACGGTCCAAGCAGCGAACGCCCCATGCGAACCGTGTTGCCCGGATCGTCCTGGGTCGGGGTGTCCTCCGACGCGGCGTCTCCGGCCACGTTGGCCGGCATGGTCGCCTTCGGCTCGCAAGCCGCAACCGTGCCCATCGCGTTCGGATCGGCGATGCGCCCGGCGACAGCAGCCATCGAGGCAAAACCGACGAGCACCGCGACGAACGGCTCGCGAGCCCGCGTGTCGTATTGGGCGCTGCCGGTCTGCTGGGCCATCATGATCACGAATACATATGTCACAAGAATGGCACCGGCGTAAATGATAATTACCGCGACGGCCAGGAACTCCGCGTGCTGCAACACCAGCAGTGCCGCCACCGCGACAACCACGGCCACGAAATACACCGCGCTGTACACCGGCTTCGGGTGCGTCACGACCCGAGCGGCCGTGAAGATTGCGATCGCTGCGAAGATGTAGAAGAATACGTTGGTGGAACCCGAGTCCATCGCGCGCGCGCCCAGCAGAATCAGCCCGCCCACGATCGCGCCGAGCCCGAGTAAAAGCCCGGCGACGCGCGTGGACGCCGGGTGAGGCTGCGGCAGCGCCAGGTATAGCCCCGCCGCGCCAACGGCGAACAGGCCGTACAGAAGATAGGCAACGATCGGACTCAAGCGGTCGGTCCCTCCTTTGCCGGGTCAGCCGCGGGCCTGGCAGCCGACCGATCAGCGGTCGTCGGGTAACCCGTGATTCTCGGGCCCTTTCGCGGTTTGATGTCCTTCGTTCGGTCGTAGACCTCGAGCAGTTTCTCTTTGTCGAAGATCATCTCTTCGCGGCTCTGCCCCACCAAATCGTGCTCGGGAGTCAACTCGATGGCGTCCACCGGGCAGGCCTCTTCGCACAGGCCGCAGTAGATGCAGCGCAGCTCATCGATGTCAAACCGAACCGCGTACTTCTCGCGGTCGTCCCAGGGTGCTTCCCCGGCCACGATGTGAATGCAGTTCACGGGACAGGCCGTCTCGCACAGGAAGCAGGCCACACACGCGGCGCGCTCTTTGATCTGCCCGTCGTTGTCGCGATACTGTTCCCTGTTCAGCCGGTGCACGCCGCGGTAGTTCTCGACCCGCAGCTCGCGCTTCTCCTCCGGGTACTGTACGGTGAAGGACTTGCCGCTGCGAACGACCTTGCCCATGTGCCGCATCGTGGTCTTGAAACCGTCCCAAATGGGCGCGTAAAACCGCTCGGCCGTGCCCAGCGGCGATTGCGTCTGATCAAGATTGAGTACGTCTTCGTTCTTCATTGCGCCTCATAATCCCGCAGCGGTCCCGGTCGCGGAAGTGGGCGGCATGTTGTCCTGCCGGCCGGTAACAATTACTCCCCGTGCTCGCGCCCGCAGGCTGAAGATCACGGCCACTGCAACAACGATTGCGTTGCCCACCCAGCACAGCAGCACTTCCTGCCACAGCGGCAGTGCGTCGCCACCGATGAACACGACCACGGTGGCCGCGCCGGCTACGCCCATTCCGATCGGGACCAGCTTCTTCCACGCAAGCCGCATCAACTGGTCAAAGCGGAACCGCGGCAGCGTCCAGCGGATCGAGATGTACACGAACATGAAGAACGCCACTTTGCCGCCCAGCACCATCATCTTCAGCAGCATGGCCCAGATCGACGTGGCTTCCGGCTGCAACCAGGGAATCAGCGGAAGATGCCAACCGCCGAGGAACATCACCGCGATAAACGCCGACCCGATGATCATGTGCGCGTACTCACCGAGGAAGTACAGCGCGAACTTCATCGAGCTGTACTCGGTGAGGTATCCGCTGACCAGCTCCTGCTCGGCTTCGGGCATGTCAAACGGCATCCGGTTCGTCTCCGCGAACGCGGTCGTCAACACCAGCAGAAACGCGATCGGGTGCTTGACGATGTGCCAGCAATGCCCCTCGCCCACCTGGCTCAGAACGATCTCCTCCAACCGCACCGAGCCGCTGGTCAGGACCACCACGAGAATGGCCAATCCCATCGGCACTTCGTAGCTGAGCATCTGCGCGGCACCGCGCATCGCGCCGAACAGCGAATACTTGTTGTTGCTCGCCCAGCCGCCGAGCACCACGCCGTACACGCCCATCGCCCCGACACCGAGCAGATACAACAACCCGATGTCCAAGCTGGCCGCCTGGCAGGCAACATCCCAGCTTCCGTCGCCATCGAGGTCAACCCACCCTCCCCACGGGATGACGGCCACCCCGACCAGGGCAACGACAAACGTGATCGCCGGGGCGAAGATGTAGAGCGGCTTGTCCACGCCGCCCGGGATGATGTCTTCCTTCAGGAAGAACTTGCCGCCGTCGGCGATGGGCTGCAGCACCCCGCGCCACCCGGCCCGGTTCGGCCCATACCGATCCTGAATCCACGCCGCGATCTTCCGCTCGAAGTAAATGGAGTAGGCCACCGCGAGCAATAGGACGCCAATCACGACGGCCGTCAACGCGGTGCTGAAGACGAGCTGGTTCTTCAATGCCTCGGTGACGGTCTCTAGCATCGTTGCCGACCTCGCGTTTCCCCGCGGAGCAGGGCCGGGGGAGTGGAGAATGGAAAATGGAAAATGGAAAATGATCTCGTCAACTGCCTTGCGATTTCCCAGCACACGCCGTTGTCCGTCAAGTGCAGCGCCACCTGGATGCACCGATCAGCATAAGCAGCCGTTCGAGGCAGAATATCCGGGGACGCTGATTCAGGAGACATTTTCCATTCTCAATTTTCCATTTTCCATTTCCTAGTGTTGGTGCACCGGCAACGAGGGCGATTCCTCTACGCTGCCGAACACCGTGATCTCCTGTGCCATCCTCTCGCGGGCCCGCTTTGCGTCGTAGAGGCCCGCGTAGCCTGCGATCTCGAAGAGATACTGACCGTCGCGTCTTGCACCGTCGGGCGGACTGACCGCTCGCTCGAACGGCTGAATCTTGCCTGCATGGTTCATGAAGCTGCCGTCGCGTTCAGCGAACGCACACGCGGGCAACACCAGAGTGGCTGCTGCCGTCAAGTCGTTCGGGAACATGTCCTGCGCAACGAGGAACCTGATCTTCCCGACCGCGGCCTTCAGCTCCTTCGCAACCCACGGCTTCGGATAGCCGCCGACAATCCACGCGGCCGAGAACGCACCGTCGCCGCCCCTCTTGCAGAACTCGTCGAAGGTAAGCGTCGGCCCGCCGGCTTCGGAGATGATCAACTCGACGCCGCGGCGGTTCGGGCATTTCTCTCCGCGGATCGTGAACTTCACGTCGTCGCCGGAGGCGCCGACGGGGAACATCTGGTCCAGTTCTTCGGTGGGTACCGGACCCAACACCAGAGCGGCCTGCGGAGTGAGTCCGCGGATGAACTTGACCAGCAGCCAAGCCTCTTCGCACGCCATCATCGGCGATAGGACAACCGCGACCTTCCGGCTCCTATCGGAGCCATGATGGTGGCCCCCAACCTTGCGGACGATCTCCTCAAACCGAATCCGCATGATTTCCGGTATGTTCTCCCACGCCGGCGTCTCGACGGCCCCACCCCGTCGCAGAGCCGGACTCACAATGCGACTCTCGTCCTGGACGCACTTCCAACCAAACCGCCCCTCATCGCACATCCACGAGTCGTTCACGCCGGGGTTGTAGCGCGGCTTGAGACGGTAGACGACGTCCTCATTTGAATCGACGTAAACCGCGCAACCCGTGCTGCAGCCGGGGCAGACCGACTTGGCCCGGTTCAGGAACCACACGCGTTGCTTGAATAGGAAGTCCTTGTCGATCAGGGCGCCCACCGGGCAAATGTCCACCACATTGCCCTGTAGTGGGTTGTCGAGAGGCCTGCCGGGAAAGACGTCGATCTCGTTCTCGGCGCCGCGGTTCGTGACACAAAGCTCGCCCGTGCCTGTGACCTCCCGCGTGAACCGGACGCAACGGGTGCACAGCACGCAGCGATCGCTGTAGAGCAGCGTTCGCGGTCCAATGTCTTTCTTCGGCGCCTTGTGCTTCTCGTCGTGCATGCGCGAGGTCGGCTCGCCGAATTCGTAGCTGTAGTCCTGGAGCAGACACTCGCCGGCCTGATCGCACACCGGACAGTCCAGCGGATGGTTGAGCAGGAAGAACTCCATCGCCCGCTTGCGAGCCCGGTCAATCTTCTCGGAGTTGAAGCGAACCACCATCCCGGCGCGCACCGGCGTTTGGCACGCCGGCATCAGCTTCGGCGACCAGTCCATCTCGCCGGTCTTGGGGACCGGCATCTGCATTTCCATCAGACAGAGTCGGCACGACGCAACAATGCTCAGTTCCGGGTGGTAGCAGTAGTGCGGGACGCAGACCCCGGCGTCCAGCGCCGCCTGCAGGACGGAAACGCCCCGGCGGGCATCGACCTGAACACCGTCTATCGTGATCTTGGGCATCGCGTCGTCGCTACTCTTGTTCCGCTCGCCGCCCCTCGCTATGAACCCACCGCAGCCAGGGACCGCCGGTGGTTTTCACCGGCCGAGCCCCGGACGTAGCCCTCCAGTTCGGTTCGGAACTTCTCGATCAACGTGCGGATCGGAAAGGCCGCACCGTCTGAGAGGCCGCAAATGCTCAAACCCGGCATCATGCCCAAGTTGGCTGCCGTTTCGTACAGGATGTCGAGGTCTTCCTTTCGCCCCTGACCGGCCTCGATCCGCCGGGCCATCTTGTACATCCACGACGTGCCCTCGCGGCACTGCGTACACTGCCCGCACGACTCGCTCGCGAAAAACCGCGCGATGTTGCGGAGCACCAGCCGGATGTCCGTGTCCTCGTTGATCACGACGGCGGCAGCCGTTCCCAGTCCGAGCAAAGCGTAGTTGGCCGGGTCGGTGAAATCCATCACCATGTCCAGCTCGTCGCCAGTGATCACACCCATCGAAATCCCGCCGGGCAGAACGGCCTTGACCTTCTTGTCGCCGATCATGCCTTGGCCGAACGCATCACCATAGATCAGATCGCGCATGGTGATGTCCATCGAGTCCTCGTAGCAGCCGGGACGGTTCACCGGACCACAGACACAGAAGAGCTTCGGTCCATAGCTTCCCTCGTGGCCGATGCCGCGGAACCAGTCCGCGCCGCGCTCGATGATGTGCGGCACGTTGCACAGCGTCTCGACGTTGTTCACCACGGTCGGCTTGCGGAACAGTCCCTCGACGGCAGGGAACGGCGGCTTGATCCGCGGCCAACCGCGCTTGCCCTCGATCGATTCGATCAGCCCGGTCTCTTCGCCGCAGATGTATGCCCCGGCCCCACGGTGAATGTAGACGTTCATGTCGTAGCCGCTGCCGAGAATGTTCTTGCCGAGGTATCCGGCGGCGTAGGCTTCGTCGATGGCGCGCTGGAGAACATGGAAGACCTCGTGGAACTCCACGCGAAGGTAGATGTAGGCCGTTTGGGACTGCGTGGCGTAGCCCGAGATGATCGTCCCTTCGATCAACTGGTGCGGGTCGTGTTCCATCAACACCCGGTTACTGAACGTCGGCGGCTCCGACTCGTCGCCGTTCACACAGAGGTAGGTAACCTTGCGATCGGCCGGTAGGAATCCCCACTTTACGCCGGCAGGGAATCCTGCGCCGCCGCGCCCGCGAAGCTCGGCGGCTTTGACCTCTTCGGTCACCTGCTGCGGGGACATCGTCTCGAGTGCTTTTTCCAGGGCCTTGTACCCGCCGTGGGACTTGTAGACCGCAAGGGTCTCCGAGCCCTCGACTCCGACGTTTCGCAACAGTAGCGGTTCGTAGTTCGCCATTGTGAGCAGAACTCTAGAGCTATCAGCTATCAGCCGTCAGTCCCTCGTGCCTGATGCCTTCTTACCGCGTTCCGTCGTACAGATCGCTCCTGGGGATATCCAGCTTGTCGTTGTTCGGATCGGCCAGCAGGGCCGGCACGTCTTCCGGTCGGACCCGACAATGCTTTTTCTCGTTGATCAGCACGCAGGGCGCGTGGTCACACTGGGCCAAGCACTCTTCCGTTGCCAGGCTGTACCGCCCATCCGGTGTCGTCTCGTGTTCGTCGATGCCCAGGTGCTTCTTGAACGCTTCGAGCACTTCGCCCGCGCCCAGCACATCGCAGGTAATGCTGCGGCAGGCCAGGATCATCTTTCTGCCCCGCGGGTGTGTCCAGTAGTGCGTGTAGAACGTCACCACTTCGAAGACCTCGGAGGGCGTGATCTCCAGGACCTCCGCGATCTCCTCCATTGCCTGCCAACTGAGAAAACCGAGCGTCTCCTGGCTGATGTGCAGCGCCGGCAGCAGCGCGCCTTTCTTCGTCTCGTAGCGATCGAAGAACGAGCGAATCTTCGCCTTCAGCGCGTCGCTCAGGACGGGCGCGGCGTCCTTGTCCGCCGCGGACTTGTTGCGATCAATCGTTGGCCAAGCCATTAACCCATGTTCCGTCCCACATTGACAAGATCCGTCCCGCACTGGCAGCGTCTAACGATCCAACTCTCCGGCGATGACGTTCATGCCGCTCAGCACCGCGACCACGTCGCTGAGCTGGTGCCCCACGATCAGTTCCGGGAAACACTGATAGTTCACAAAGCACGGAGGCCGGCACCGCGCCCGGTACGGCGTCCTTCCGCCGTCGCTCACCAGATAGAACCCGAGCTCGCCGTTCACGGTCTCGTTGGCCCCGTACACCTCACCCACCGGCGGTGTAAAGCCACGATTCGTCATCACCTGCTCGAAGTGGTGAATCAGCCCTTCGATACCGAAGTAGACCTCGTCCTTGTTCGGCGGCATCTTCTTCTCCGCCGCGAGCACGTCCACCGGTCCGGGCGGGATGTTGTCGGCCAACTGCAACACGATCTTGGCCGACTCGCGCATCTCGGCCAGCCGCACCAGATACCGCGCGTAGCAGTCGCCGCCTTCGCTGACCGGGACCTTGAAATCCACGCCCGCGCTGCCCTTGCCGTCCCAGTTGTCGGCGTAGCACAAATACGGCTCGTCCTTCCGCAGGTCGCGGCGGACGCCGCTCGCCCGGGCGAGCGGGCCGGTCAGGCCCCAGTTGACCGCTTCGTCGTGGCCGATGTACCCGATGCCCTTGGTCCGCTCAACGAAGATCCGGTTGCGGGTCAGCAGCTTCTCGAAGTCCTCCAGCGCCGGAGGAAGAATCTCGCTGCAGAATCGCTTTGCCCGCTCCGGCCAACCCGGTGGGATATCCTGCGTCAGGCCGCCCACGCGCGTGTAGCTCGTCGTGAAGCGGTGGCCGCACATTTCCTCAAACAGGTCGTAGATGTACTCGCGCGGATTGAACAGATACATGAACGCCGTGTATCCGCCCAGGTCCAGCCCGGAACAGCCGACGCACACCATGTGATCCTGAATCCGGGCAAGTTCCGCGATGAGGGTTCGGATCGCCTTGCACCGCGGCGTGATCTCGATGTCGAACAACCGCTCGCACGCGTGGTGCCACGCAATGTTGTTGGCCATCGGCGAGACGTAGTTCATCCGGTCCGTGATGACCACGTACTGGTTGTAGTCCAGGTGCTCGCCCAGCTTCTCGAACCCGCTGTGCAAGTACCCGATGTGCACCGTGCAACTGACCACGCGCTCCCCGTCCAACTCCAGAACATGCCGGAGCGTCGTGTGGGTCGCCGGGTGCTGTGGACCGAGGTTCAGGACCCAAACATCACTCCCGGGCGACTCGGGAGCATAGGTCGCCGGTCCGTATTCAGGTGTTGTCGTCGGTTCCGACGCCATACTCGTCCGTCTACGTAGGGTCCGCTCAGCTACGCGCTGTCGCGCCGTATGACCTCGAAGTCTTCTCGCTCGCCGCACCCGCGAAGCGGATAGTCCTTCCGCAACGGATGCGCCTGGAACCCTTCCCACGTCATGATCCGCCGCAGGTCGGGATGTCCCTTAAACTTTACGCCGAACAGGTCCCACACCTCGCGCTCTAGCCAGTTGGCCCCTTTCCAAATGCTGACAACCGACGGCACCTGCGGATCGGGGGCGTTCGCGAAACACTTGGCCCATAGCCGGTGATTGTGGATCGTGGACAACAGGCAATACGTCACGCCGTACCGGTCACGAGCGTTGGGGAATTCGGAGTAGTCCACACACGTCAGATCGCAGAGTTGGTCAAACCGGCAGCGATCGTCATCGTGCAGGAATCGCATGACCTCAGCCAGCCGCTCCGGCGGGATGCGGACGTATATCTGGTCCGATGCCTTGCGCGAGCCCCGCTCAATCAGCGGTGCCGGCGCAAAGTCCACGCCGGCAAACCGCTCACGCAACGCAGACAACACACTGGAGACATTCGTCGTCATCGTTTCTCCGCCGAGCCAATCCTGTGGGGCTTCACGCCCTCCTCGTCCACAATGCGCTGGATTGCCATCAATCCTTCGAGCAGCGTCTCCGGACGCGGTGGGCAGCCGGGAACGTACACGTCCACCGGCAAGAACTGATCGATCCCCTGCACGACGGCGTACGTGTCGAACACGCCGCCGCTGCTGGCGCAGGCGCCCATGCTGATTACCCACTTCGGCTCGCACATCTGCAGGTAAATGCGCTGAAGCACGGGCATCATCTTGATCGCCACCCGCCCGGCTACGATCATCAAATCGCACTGCCGCGGTGTGAAGCGCATCGCCTCGGCGCCAAACCGGGCGATGTCGTACCGGCTCGCCCCGGTGGCCATCAGCTCAATGCCGCAGCATGCCGTCGCGAACGGCATCGGCCACAGCGACCAGCGACGTGCCTGATTGACCGTGTACTTGCGGATCAGACCGACCAGGTAATCCAGTCGGGTCGTCAGAATGTCGTCCTTGCCCGTCAGATGTGGCGCACGCACACTCTGGCCTAATCCCATCGGAACAACCCCTTCCGCCACGCGTACGCATACCCCACCAACAGAATGGCCATGAAGATGGCCATCTCGACCAGCAGAAAGCCCTTGCCCAGCGCTTCGGCGCCGCCGAGCGTGATGGGCTCCCCCTTCACCGCTGCCCGATAGAAGACCGGTGCCCACGGCCACAGGAACACCACTTCAACGTCGAACAGGAGGAACAGCACGGCGACGATGTAGAACCGAACGTGGATGCGATGCCGGGCGCCCATGACCGTCGGCACGCCTGATTCGTATGGGCTGTCTTTGATCGCCCCCCGGCGCTTCGGACCAACCAGATGACTGAGCAGCAGAATCAGCCCGGCCAAGAGCACCGCGAAGCCAATAACAACGAGAACGCCCGCATAGGGTTGCATGATCGCCGCTGGGAAGAGAAGTCCGCTCAATGCACGACTCCGACCTGCACCAACACACGGGCGAGCCAGGACCTCGTCACCCCACTCGGTGGCGCCCGGAAGGCAACCTGCCCACGACCGGTTGGGTCGCCCAACTCTAGTGCCTCGGCGTGAAAAAACAAGCGCTATTCCCAGTCGAGCTCGCCCCTGCCATCCTCTGCTTCGGGGTCTTCGGTCATTCTCCTCAGGTCCAGCAATCGGTTCAGTTCGTTGTCGTCCAGGAGGTTCTTCTCGTGCGCCAGGTCTCGAACCGGCACACCCCTGGCAAGGGCCTCTGGGCGCCGTCGGCAGAAATCACCTGTCGTGTGGACCCGCTACTCCTTGAACGCCCTGAGGATCTCTTCGCTGGAAGGCATCCCCCGGCGAGCGAAAACGATCGTGCCCTCCTTGTCAATACCGTACACGGTCCGCTTCGTCGCCAGCGTTCCCCTGCAGCCGTACGCAGACACGACATTCTTATCTCTGTCCACGAGAAGACGGAAAGGGAAGCCGTGCCGATTCACGAATCTCTTGTGCGACGCTGAATCTTGCGGATTGATGCCCAGGACAACAACGTCGTCGTTGGTGAACACGTCGAACGCATCGCGGATGCCGCACAGCTGCTTCGTGCAGCCAGGCGTGTTGTCGCGAGGATAGAACACCAGCACGACGTTCTTCCTCCCTCGGAACTCATCCAACGTGGTTACGCTCTGGTTCTGGTCCCAGAGAGAGAAGCCCGGTGCCTTCTCGCCCACCTTCAGCAGATGCGAGGAGCTGTTCCGTTTACGTTCCATTCTCTCACTCCAACCGGTTACCCGCAGGCTCTGTGTATCCGGCGGCGACTCGCATGCCCCTTAGAGAGTGTTTGAAAAGATCGTTCGTTTCTTGTACCGCCGGCATCCTGCCGGCCTCGCGGGCAGAATTGCCGGCTGGAAGCCGGCGGTACGGGCTTCTTAAACACTCTCTTAGGGAAGCTGTGGAGGTTCGATGACCGGATAATCTCCCGAAAGTGCCTTGAGAAACTCGACCAGATCTTTCCGGTCTTGTTCGGTCAGCATAGCCCGTCTAACCCCTTTCATCATGGACGAGAGGTGCGGATTGTCCTTGCCACCATCGGCCATCAGTGCGACGGCGTCCTCGAGCGCCTTGGCGCTGCCGTCATGGAAGTACGGTCCGGTATCGACGAGGTCACGCAGGTGGGGAACGCGGACCTTGCCGAAGTCGCGGTCCTTCTTGGTGACGTCGTGTCGTCCCGGGTCCGGCTTCGGTTTGTCGGCGTCGACACCGGCGTTGTAGTACCGCCCGTTGCTGAAGGTCGGCGGCGTGTGACAGAGCACGCACTTGCCCTTCTTCACGAATACTTGCATTCCCCGCTTCTGCCCATCGCTGAGGGCCGTTTCGTCGCCCGCTTTGAAGCGATCGTACGGAGAGTTACCACTGAGTATGGTTCGCTCGAAAGCCGCGATGGCCTTACCGATGCCATCCTTCGTAACACCCGTACCGAAGACGGTCTGGAACCGTTTGGTGTATTCGGGGATCGCCGGAAGTTCCTTGACCATGTCTTCCAGTTTATGGCCCATCTCGATGGGGTTCTCGATCGGCCCCAGAGCCTGTTCCTCGAGCGTGGCGGCTCGACCGTCCCAGAACTGCGCGCGATGGTACGCGGAGTTGATTATGGTGGGCGAATTACGCGTCCCGATCTGGTCCTTGATGCCCTTGCTGGTCGCGCGTCGCTCGGACCAGCCCTCTTTGGGGTTGTGGCATGTCGCGCAGCTAATCGTACCGTCCTTGCTCAAACGCGGGTCGAAATAGAGTAGCTTGCCGAGTTCAATCTTCTCGGGAGTCATCGGATTGTCAGCAGGGACCTCAACCGGTGGCAGGCCTAGCGGCACGGCTGGCAACGCCGCGGCGCCTTCGGCCGCCGATGCAGAGTTCTGCTTAGCGTCGGTTGCCGCATCCACGGTCGGTTGAGGTCTGCCATAAGCAGTGACTACAGACAGAGAACACAGTATCCCTGCCGTGAGCCAAACCAGGATTGTTGTCGTTCTGAAATTCATGAGATGATTCTCCTTTAAGAGCGTGTCTCTTTCCGAGCCGCGCCCGTGAGGAAGCGGTCCGGTTTCGGGCGCGAAAACCGCTCCCTTACGGTCGCGGCTCGGTTTGGCGCAACGCTTCTCAAACACCTTCTCAGTAGCTTTCCTCTTCAACGACCACCTTGCCGGCGAATACCTTGTAAATGTAAGCGCTGTACGCGATCACGATGGGCATGCCGATCAGTGCGATGACCAGCATGACCGTCAAAGTGCGCGGCGTGGACGAGGCGTTGTAGACCGTCAGGCTGTTGGCCAGGTCAAGGCTCGAGGGCGCCATCCTGGGAAACAAGCACACGGCGGCAAGCCCCATCACCGAGACAATCGTGACCGACGATGCCAGAAACGAACGCAGATACTTCCCGGACCGGATGGCAATCGGAACATTGACGGCGGCGGCCAACAGCAGCACCAGAAAAGCCCAGAATAGTGGCTTGCCCAAGGCGCCCTCGAAGAGGAACGGAGCGGCGAAGAACGTCGCCGCGAACGCCACCAGATAGAGAATGAGGAACACCACCCAAACGCCCGAGGCCCACCTTGCCATGCGTTGCTGCAAATCGCCTTCGGTCTTGACGGTCAGAAACGCCGCTCCATGCATGGTGAACATGGCCAGGCTCAAGACGCCGATCAGCAGCGCATAGGGATTGAGCAGCGAAACGAACGATACGTTGGCCACCCCGTCGGCGTCGATCGGAATGCCACGCAGGATGTTGCCTATCGCCACTCCGAGCAGAACCGCGGGAAGCAAGCTACCCAGCCCGAAGGCCCAGTCCCAAAACCGCCGCCAACCGGGACTGTCCACCTGACCGCGGAACTCCAACGAAACGGCGCGGAAGATCAAGGCCAACAAGAGCAGCATCAGCGCCAGGTAGAAGCTACTGAATACGGTTGCATAGACGATCGGGAACGCGGCAAACAAGGCGCCGCCGCCGGTCAGCAACCAGACTTCGTTTCCGTCCCAGAACGGTCCGATCGCCCCGACGTGGATTCGTCGTTCGCGTTCGTCGCGGGCAAACAGGTGCAGCACGCCGACCCCGAGGTCGAATCCATCAAGAATGGCATAACCGCCCAGCAGGACCCAGACCAACAGAAACCATGCCGTGTTCAGGTCCATCAGTGCACCTCCTTGGCGGTGAGCGACTGAGGCCCACGCTTGATGATCCTGGCCAGCGTGTAGACGTACAACGCACCCAGCGCAACGTAGACCGTGCCGAACATGATGATCGAGAAGAGCACCTCGCCGCCGGTCACGTTCGCCGAGTACGCGTCCTGGGTCTTCAGCACTCGATATACCACCCAGGGCTGCCGGCCGACTTCCGCCACGATCCATCCGACTTGGCAGGCAATCAACGGCAGCGGGATCGCCCACGGAAGCAGTCTCAAGTACCAGCGCGTGTCGAAGAGCTTCTTGCGGTACAGCAGAAACACACCCAACAGAGAGAGGATGATGAAGAGCGTACCCAGCCCCACCATCGTGTGGAACGAGACAAACGTCAACACAAACGGGGGTGTCGGGTGGCCCGCTTCGCGAAGGTCCTCGATGCCCGGCACGTGCGCGTCCATATCGCCGAATGCCAGCAAACTTGCCATGCCAGGGAGTTCGATCTTGAGATTGAACTGGGGCGGTTCCTCTGAAGGTACGCCGAATACTGCCAGTGGCGCACGCGTCTGCCCGCGGATCAGTCCCTCCATGGCTGCGAACTTCTCCGGCTGCGTGCGGGCTACCTGTTTGGCGGACCAGTCACCGGTCGGAAAGGTCGCCAGCAACGACGCGACCAAGCCGAAGATAAGCGAGAGCTTGAGCGTTTTCCGGGCTACCTCCGCCGCATTGTTCTTGACGACGAGGTACGCGGAAATGCCGGCCACGAGGAACGCCCCGGCGATCAGACACCCGTCAACCGTGTGCAAGAACCGTGGCCAGGTCGAGGCGTTGAACACCGCCTCCGCGAAGCTGGTCAGTTCCGCACGACCGTTGCGAATCTCGAAGCCGGCCGGCGTCTGCTGCCACGAGTTGGCCACGATGATCCAGAACGCCGACAGTGTGGAACCGACCGCCACCATCAAAGCCGAGAACCAGTGCACGCCCTTGGAGACCCTCTTCCGCCCGAACAGATATAGGCCGAGGAAGGTCGATTCCAGAAAGAACGCGAAGATAGCCTCAGCCGCCAACGGCGCTCCGAAGATGTCGCCAACGAACTTCGAGTATTGGGCCCAGTTCGTACCGAACTGAAACTCCATCACAATCCCGGTAGCCACACCAACCGCGAAGGTTAGCCCGAGGATCTTCCCGAAGAACTTGCCCGCGCGTACGTAGTCCTCATCACCGCGCTTCCAGCCGCGCCACTCCATGATCACCAGCAACCACGCCAGGCCGATGGACAACGGAGGGAACAGGAAGTGGAACCCTATCGTGAGGGCAAACTGCAAGCGAGACAGAAACAGAGGGTCCAGTTCCATATCACGGTTTCCTATTCATCGAGCACGCTTTCATTCCTACCCCAATCCGACATCCAGCGCCATCATGATGGCAAAGCCGATCATGGCACCGGCGGTGGCGAAATCGCTAAAGCCGTTCCGCTGGGACTCGGGGATGAGCTCCTCCACCACCACAAAGATCATCGCTCCGGCGGCGAAGGCCAAGCCGTAGGGCAGCAGCGACTCCATGGTCATCACCAACCATGCGCCGAGTACGCCGGCCAGCGGTTCGACCACGCCGGACGCCTGCCCGTACATGAACGCCTTGAAACGTCCAAGACCCTCTCGCCGAAGCGGCATGGCCACCGCCAGACCCTCCGGGAAGTTCTGCAGGCCGATACCGATGGCCAGCGCGATGCCGCCCAGCGTCATCTCCCTGGCCATGGCTGCGTCCGCTGCCTGCGCCACCGCGCCGAACGCTACCCCGACGGCCAGCCCTTCGGGGATGTTGTGCAGGGTCACCGCCGAAACCAACAGGATGCTGCGATGCCAGGAGGTCTTGATCCCCTCTGCCTCCGAGGTCTTGAGCCCGAGGTGCAGGTGCGGCAGGATCTTGTCAACGATGTAAAGGAAGAACCCGCCGGCCAGAAAGCCTACGGTGGCCGGCTTCCAATCGCCGCCCGACATTTCGATGGCCGGGGCCAGCAGCGACCAATAGCTGGCGGCAATCATGACCCCCGCCGCCAGGCCGAGCATTCCGTCCATCATTTTCTGATTGACCCGCTTGGCAAACAACACCGGTGCCGCGCCGGCCGCCGTGACAAACCACGTAAAGAGCGTGGCGATCAGCGCCTGCGTGACCGGATGGTACTGCTGGAAGAACTCAACGAGCCAATCGTCCATGACACACCCCTGGAGGCTGACTTACGGCGTGTGCAAGGAGCCCTATCCGAGCCGTGCCCGTAAGGAAGCGGTCCGGTTTCGGATGCGAAAATCGCTCCCTTACGGTCGCGGCTCGGTTTGTCACAACGCCTCTCAAACCCCCTCTTATCCCAAGCCTACGCGACCGCGCTACTCCTTCGGCGAGAAACTGTCCTTACCCAGACCGCAGACGGGGCAGATCCAGTCGTCGGGGATATCCTCGAAAGACGTTCCAGGTTCGATCCCATTCTCGGGGTCGCCCTTCTCGGGGTCATAGACGTATCCACACGCGTCGCATTCATACTTCTTCATCTTCTTAGTCTCCCACATTGTGATAGAGTCGGTCACGGATCACCGCAAAGCCTCTCGCCCGTCTTACGGCCGGAGGCTACCTCCTTCGCCTTCTCGGCCAGCAATCTCCCAGCCGCACGGCACTCATCCAGCACGGCGGCGGTTGGCCGGAACTGCGCCCTGATCGGCTCGCGCAGAACCTCCCACTTCATCCCCTTCATGTCCTCATCCACCGTTTCCGCTCCGCCCTTGCTCCAGCCGTACGAGCCGAATGCCAGAGCGGTCTTGTTTGCCGGCTTCAGCCCCTTCAAGTAGGTCAGCACCGCGCCCGCCATCGGAAGCACGCTCTGGTTGAGTGTCGAGGAGCCAAACGCCACGCAGGCCGCGTCAAGCACGTCGGTGGCGATTCTGGTCAGGGTCGAAGTTCGAATGTTGATCAGTTCCGCGGTCACGCCTGACATGCATGCACCCTCGTGAATGGCCCGAGCCATCTGTCCGGTGCTGTCCCACATCGTGTCGTAGATGACCAACACCTTCGGCTTGGGTCGACAGTGCGCCCAGTTCCCGTAAGCTTCGACAATCTCCGCTATGTGGCTGCGCCAGACTACGCCGTGACTGGGAGCGATCATCTCGATGTCGAGTTCCGCCGCGCGCGCCAAAGTGGCGGCCACCAGCTTGGCAAACGGCATGATGATGTTTGCGTAATAGGTTTTCGCCTCTTCCATGACCGTGCAGAGCGGCACCTCATCGTCGAACCGCTGCGAGCTGGCATAGTGTTGACCAAAGGCATCCATCGAGAAGAGCAGCTTCTCCTCGGGAACGTAGGTGAACATCGACTCGGGCCAATGCACCATCGGAGTCTCGATGAACTCGAGCGCCCGTTGGCCCAAGGCGAGCTTATCGCCGGTGGCGACGAGATGCGTCTTCCATCCGGACGTATCGTGATGCATGCCCAGCGCGGCTGCGCACTTCTTGCTGCACACCAACGTGGCGTTGGGCAGCGCTTCCATCACCCGCGCCATGCCTCCAGCGTGATCGGGCTCGGCATGGTTGCAGACCACGTAGTCAACGTTCGTCAGGTCTGTCAGCTCAGTGATGTTCTGAAGGAGTTTATCCGCAAACGGCGCCTTGACCGCGTCGATCAGGGCGGTCTTCTCGTCGCGGATGAGGTATGCGTTGTACGTGGCACCGCGATCCGTGTTGTAGCCGTGGAAGTCACGGACCGTCCAATCCACACACCCGACCCAATCGATGTTCTTACGCAATGCAGTATCCATAAGTCCTCAAGCCCCTTTCGATCGAAGCATCGTGAGCAGCATCTTGAAACGCGCAGGGGCCCGCACGGCATGCGGAATGGCAGCCGGCATCAGGACGATCTGACCAATGCCCAACTGGCACAGTTCTCCACCAATGATGAAGTCGCCTTTGCCATCGACAACCTGAACCAGCGCATCAAACGGCGCCGTGTGCTCGCTCAGCCCCTGGTCCGCATCAAAGGCAAACACTGTGACTGTGCCCGCGTCGTTCGCAACGAGAGTACGGCTAACGACGGCGTCCGCTCCATATTCCACGAGCCCGGCCAAATCGAGAACCTGGTTTCCCGGAATCTTGGGTTTTCCCATCTTTTCGGTGCCCATAACCTTCGACCTCCTTTTCGGGTGCGTGTTCTTGATCCGCACCGACTTCGCCTGCCGGACCGGCTGGTTACCAGTTCTCCGCCAGCAGCTCGAAATGAGCCTGGGGATGTGCGCACGCCGGACACGAATCCGGTGCCTCGGCGTCTTCGTGGAGATAACCACAGTTCCGGCACTGCCAGACAACCTTCTCCTTCTTCTTGAAGACCGATCCGGCCTCCACGTTCGCCAGCAGGCCGAGGTAGCGCTTCTCGTGCTGTTTCTCCGCGACGGCGACAGCCTCGAACACCTTCGCGATGGCCGCAAAGCCTTCCTCGCGGGCGGTCGCGGCGAATGCCGGATACATGCTCGCCCACTCATCATGCTCGCCGCCGGCCGCGGCCTCGAGGTTTTCCGCCGTGCTGCCGATCACCCCGGCCGGGAACGCCGCCGCAACTTCCACGTCCCCGCCTTCCAGGAACTTGAACAGCCGCTTGGCGTGCTCTTTCTCCTGATTGGCGGTCTCTTCGAAGATGTCCGCAATCTGGACGAAGCCTTCCTTCTTCGCCTTACCGGCGAAGTAGGTGTAGCGGTTCCTCGCCTGAGACTCGCCCGCGAACGCGGTGAGTAGGTTCTTCTCCGTCTTGCTTCCTTTTAGACTCTTCATCTGCACGTACTCCTCGCGGGCGTTTGAAGCCCCTAGTGCTCCGTCACGCCTTAATTGACGGGTGCCACTGGCGGCTTGTCCGCCAGTGTTACGCACGCAACATCAATGAGGAAGGCACTGGTGGGCAAGCCACCAGTGGCACCCAATCAGCTCGTACCCGTCAATTCAGGTGTGACAATGCACTAGCCGTGCCGCGCAAGGTCTTTCCGTCGCCCCCGTTGGGGGCTTTGAGCCCTACTACTTGTCGACCCAGGGCTCGCTCCGCTTCGCCCTGGGCTTTATTCCATTGCCGCTCTGCGGCTAGAATCAGGCGGACAAGACGACTTTGCGATGTAGGAACTGTCGATTTAATCTGTAGCGTCACCCCTTGTGGGTGGCGCACCCACGTTTTTCGTCACCCACAAGGGGTGACGCTACATTGGGGATCGCCATGTGGGACTAAATCGACAGCCCCTGTACTGCTAAGTGTACCCCGACGCCGGACGGAGTCCAAGGGGTGGGCGTGTCCGCCTCGCTTCGATGCCCGCTTGGCGTCAGTCCGATGCCTGCGCCGCTTGTCTGGCCAGATCCGCGAGGGACGTGTGGAATGGACGCTTGAGCAACGGTTCGCGATGGAGGTTACGCAAGCGGTGTTCGGCGGCGGCCACGATACGCGGGTGCGGCAGGCCCTGCTCGGCGTGGGCTGTGTTGAGCAGGAAGAGGGTCTCGAGATGAGTCAGAAGGGGGTCGGCGACCGGCGTGTTCGTCCTGAGCGCCTCGCCGGGGGAGGGATGGAGCATCCCGGTTCCCAACTCCGGTTCCGGCCGCCCAGGTTCCACGACCGATTCCACCAGAACCGGCGGATGGAACGTCACGCGTATCACGTTCCGGCGGCCCTGCACGAAGGCGACCGGATCGTTCAGGCTTAGCGGCAGGACGTACGTTCTACGACTTGTGCCCTTTGATTTGCGGAGGGCTTCGTTGACCGCCAGGCGTACGCCGCGCTTGACGCGCATCTGCTGCCCGTAAAAGAGAGACGGCTGGCGACCGTCCACCATGATGAAAACCGGCACCTTCGCATGGATCATCAAGCTGGCTGTGCGGCGCAGGGAGACCTCCAGCGGCGGGGCGTGGTTGCCGGCGACGGGCACACTGTAGCGGTCGCGGGCGATTTTCTTCTCGACGGCGGGACCGAAGAAGGCATTGTTCACCCAGACACCCAAGCGCAGTTTGCGCAGGGGCTTGAAGAACAACGGCCAATCGAGATATCCCAACCGGTGCGATGCGGCGATGATGACGTTGTGTCGCGTTCTCCCGGTCGCTGCATCGAACAGCTCGGCGTTGTGCAAATGTTCGAGTCCGTCGAAGCGTACGGTTTCGCCCTCCAGGCCACGCAGCCTGCCGAACCCGCCGCGGTGAATCCAGCCGAACGTGGTCGCAAAGGCCTCCATGAAGGAGAACCGCTTGCCCGCGAATACGTGATGGGCCAGCAGGTGCAGCAGGAGCGGCATGTACGTGTCGAACGGGTTGACGCGGAACACGTCGGGCACGGCAGTCTCCATGGCGGTCACCATGGACTGGGTCCGGCCAAAACCGGAGAAGCCCAGGAATTCGATTCGCCGGCGTGGGAGTCGCCAGCGTTTCGGCGGTTCGCCGGGGTGGGCCCTCAACAGGCGATCCGCAAGCAGCAGGCCGTCGAGGTGGAATTGCGCGAGAGCGAGCCACCATCTGAGCTCCGCCTTCCCATCCAGGTACGGGTCCACCCGAGTGATGCAGTTGAAGCTCTCCTCGATCCTGGTGAGGAGGTCCGCTCCAAGCGGGGTGTCGGCGGTGCCGAGCCCGCACCGATCCGAAGTTGCGCTGACCAATGCTCTCAATTCGGCGTGGTTGACGCGGGCATCGTGGTGGATGTGGGTGATCAGGGCCCGGCGGTAGTCGCCGAGTAGTCGATCGCGGTCCGCGTTGGGCTCGGCGCGAACGACCTCGCTACGGAGTGGCGACCCGACGGCTGCCCGTAACTCGGCGCAGATGGTCGGTATGCCGCGTGCGTCAGAGAGCGTAGCCCGACCGCGAGAGTCCGAACAGTCAGGCGCTATCGTTTGCATAAGCGAATCCGGAATCACAAGTGCGGTCGCGGCATCCGCAGGAAGTCACTCGGCGGGTGGCGGGCCCAGTTGCTTCAATCGCAAAGCAGCGAATCGCCGGACAAGTCCATCGGGATCGCCGACTGATGAACGCTCCAACACCGGCTGGAAAGCTCGCCCCTGCGTCTCGCTCAGCAGGTCGAGCGCGAGCAATCGCACCAACCAAGCGTCGTCGGATAGCAACGGGGCTGCGTGCTGCAGTACTTTGGGGCCAAGTTCGATCGTTCGCGCAGAATCCAGCGCCGCGGCACGCACGACAGGCGTCGGATCCCCCAATGCCGACAGAAAGAACCGTCGCAGTTTCATCTCGTCCACACGATGCGCGAAGTAGGTCGGCGGCGTCTTTCGTGCCGCTTCGCGCTCGGCAATCAGCGCTGCGAGGGTTCGCACGGCTCTGATCCGCTCGGTCTCCTCGCCTTGCTGCGCGGAGCTAAGCAGCGTGGGCCTGCCCGTTCGGGAGGCATCGACGGCAATGCGGCGGACGCGAACGGTGCTGGGTGGGAAATCCCGCACCGCTGACACCCACTTGCTCCCCAGGCCGATGACGGGATCGAACAAGAAGCTGAAATCCAAGGTGAATTCCCGCTGCGGCTCGGACGCCGCCAGCTTGGCTGCCGGACCGATGTCCAGCGTCTGCTTCCGTGTGATGCAGTCCCCCGGGGCAAGCACCGGGCGAAGCGCCAGCGATAACGGGAGATAGTTGACGAGTTGCTGCTCAGGCTCATCGCCCCATCTGACGCTGACGAGCAGCTCGGCGGCGACCATTTCTCCCTGGCCAATGTAGATTGGAAACGGACCGGTGTTGCGTAGGCACAATTCGCACACCCAGGGATCACCGTACGCCCACTCGTTTCCAGGCACGGTGACCTCGAGCCGCAGCACGTCGGCAGGTCGGTCGACAAAGGAGAGCACGCGTTCATCAAAACTGCGCAGAGCATCGATGACGGCGGCGTGGTGTGGAATCGGGGTGGGCTCGTGCCCCTGCGCTGCCAGTACGTTCGTTATACGCTCATACGCCCGGCCGGAATGACGTAGTGCTTCGCCTGCGCGCAATGCCTGGATAGCCTGCTCGGTGTTGCCTTCGGCGAGCAAGGCCTCTCCCAGACCCGCGGCGGCCCATTGATTGTCATCGGCCCAGGGGCGGAGGATTGAAGCGACCTCATCGGATTGTCCCGCGGCCAGCTTGGCCAAGCCGTAGGCCACCTGGACGTCGGGTTCCTCGGGCGCCAGCTCCCGGGCTCGTGACGCGAATTGGAGTGCCCGGTCGCTGTCGGGCTCATAGCGTAGGTAATACCACGCGATGGAACATGCGCGGGCCAAGTCTTTTTGCCCCAGGGAGGTCGGTTCGACTCCGCCAAACCGTGTCTTCAAAACGTCCAGATGGTGGTTGGCCACCTCCACGCGCCCCGCCCTGCGGGCGACGTCAACAAGCAGGAATCCGGCCTCCACCGAATCCGAATCGATACCGATGGCCCGTTCGCCCACCTCCAGCGCCTGCTCGTACCGGCCGTCGTCGGCGTGGGAAACGGCCAAGTCCGTGAGCAAGTGCACCGGCACGCTGGCGTCCGCCTGACGACGCCCAATCAACGCCACGAGGCGCTCGTACCACTTGGCTGCCTCCGCGTGCAGCGACAGATCATCCAGCAAGCGCGCCAACTCCCACATCTGTTCGACTTGCCCCGGCGAGGTTGCGATGACCGCAAGCAACATCCGTACTTGGCTGGCGCGGCGGTTCCGCTCGTCGGCGAGTTCGACGAGCAAGAGGTTGGCGGCGACGTTGCCGGTGAAGGCCTCCAGCGCTTTGGTGGCGTGGGTCAGGGCCTGCTCTCGGTCGCCGCTGCGCATGTGCAACTCCGCCATGCGCCGGTGGAGGTCACTTCGTAGCGGCGGCGAACCAGCGGCTGTTGCCATCGCCTTGGCACAAAGCGCCAGCCGCGCCTCCACCGATTGGCAACGCTCGAACTTCCAGTCGATCGAGTCCAACCGGGCCGAGATATCCTCGGGGTTGAGTTTGCAGTAGGAAGCCAGAGCGGCCATCGCCGCCTCAGGTCGTGACAGGCGATTGAGCAGGTCATACTGCCACAAGTAGGCCTCGGCCAGGTCCGGGTTGACCCGTACCGCCGCCTCCATCCAAACGAGCACGTGCTCGGCGTTGTCCACGGTGGGTTGTTGTGCGTCAAGTCCGATTGTGCGCCCGCGATTCAGCAGCCACGCGCCGGGTGGGGCTGGTTCCGCCGGCGCCGGGTTCGGGGCCATCAGGACCGGGAGCAACGCCGACATGACCGTCAACGCCCACGCGTTTCGGCGTACGATCGTGTCGGGAAGGCTTGGCCTTGACTTCATCTTCGACATCATGCCGTTGTTCTATCCGCGCCGCCGTACTCAAGCAAGCGTCCGCGAGCGCCAGGTGGTCCGACTCGATAAACCGATCGTCCGGTGGTAAGATACGGGCGTCGCGATCCACGGCGGCGACCGTCGGAATTACGCTGCCACACGATCCACAAGACCCGAGGTAGAACCATGAAAGCTATCAATCCCGCTACGGAAGAGTTGATCCACGACTATCCGGCGCACGATGCCCAGGAGGTCGAACGCCGTCTGACTCAGGCGGAAACCGCGTTCGACAAATGGCGACGGACTTCTTTCGGCCAGCGAACGACGTTGCTCAAGCAGGTTGCCGGCATCCTCCGCGGTCAGGTGAGCGATCACGCCCGCCTGATGACCGAGGAGATGGGCAAGCCCATCGCGGAGTCGGAATCCGAGATCCAGAAATGCGCCTGGGTGTGCGATTACTTCGCGGACAACGCGGAGCGTTTTCTGGCGCCGGAAGCAATCGAGACGGACGCAACCCACAGCTTCGTGCGCTACGATCCGTTGGGCCCGGTGCTGGCAGTGATGCCCTGGAACTTCCCGTACTGGCAAGTTTTCCGCTTCGCCGCGCCGGCTTTGATGGCGGGGAACGTCGGTTTGCTCAAGCACGCCTCCAACGTGCCCGGATGCGCCCTGGCCATCGAGGGCATTCTGCAGGAAGCCGGTGCTCCAGAGGGCGTGTTTAGCACTCTACTGATCGGCTCGGCGGTAGTCGAGGAAGTCATCAAGAACCCGATCATCCGGGCGGTAACGCTCACGGGCAGCGAACCGGCGGGTATGGCGGTCGCCGCCCAGGCCGGTGCGGTGATCAAGAAGACCGTTCTGGAACTCGGCGGGTCCGATCCCTTTGTGGTGCTGGCTGACGCCGATCTCGAAACCGCCGCGGCGTCGGCAGCTCTCGGGCGCACGATCAACACGGGGCAAAGCTGCATCGCCGCCAAGCGCTTCATCGTCGATCAATCCATTGCCGACGATTTCGAGCAGTCCCTCGCCGAGCGCATGGGGCGCCTGAAGGTCGGGGACCCCATGGATCGAGACAACCACCTCGGCCCGCTGGCCCGGGGCGATCTGGTGGATGAACTCCACGATCAGGTGGAGCGCTCGATCCGGGTTGGCGCGAAGCTCCTGACCGGCGGTCACCGGATGGAGGGCAAAGGCCACTTCTACGCCCCCACGGTGCTCGGTGGGGTGGAGCCGGGCATGCCCGTGTTCGATGAGGAAACGTTCGGCCCGGTCGCGGCAGTAATCCGTGCCACGAACACCGACCACGCGATCGAACTGGCCAATCGGTCCGACTTCGGTCTGGGGGCAAGCCTGTGGACCGGGGATGTTCAGCGTGGGCAGGCCCTGGCTTCGGAGATCGAAGCGGGTGCCGTGTTCGTCAACGGGATCGTCAAGTCCGACCCGCGGCTGCCGTTTGGCGGGATCAAGCGGTCGGGCTATGGCCGAGAACTCGCCGCTTTCGGCATACGCGAGTTCGTGAACGTCAAGACCGTGTGGGTCAAGTAGCGCGGGCGCACCGCGCGGGCTCAAGCCCGCAGCTCGTTCAAGTTACGGTCTCGCGGACCCGTTTTCCAACGTGCCAGAATCGCCCAACCGCAGCAGTGCCCCAAAGGGTGAGCCTTGCGACATCACGTTCCCTCGGGCTTGGGCGCGGTGAGGTCGCTGTAGGACGCGACAGTGGCTTGCCAGTTCTCGGTGGTGCCGTAGTCGTGGACTTCGGGGAAATCCAGGGCGGAGACCGTAACCGTGTGGTGGAGTGGCGTGTTGAACCGCAGGGGTTCCTTGTCACACAACAAGTAAAGGGCACGGTTGGGGTCGGCATCCTTGACGCTGTGGTCTATCTCGAGCCCGTGGTGCTTCAGTTTCAGGTAGATCCCGTTGGCGGCCCAGCCGTTTTCTTCGGTTACCGTAAAGTGAAAGGTGCTTCGCCCCTTGGACTGGGTGAGTTCGAGCTCGACGTTCCATTTGGGTTCACCGGGGGCGGGCACACCCTTCTTGGCCAGGTCTGGATCCGCGTATGCCAAGGACGGCTGCTTCGGGCCGCTTTCCGTCTCTACCGTGGGCGCTGGGGGCGGTTTGGACGCTTGGGACACTGCATAGTAGACCGCTCCACCAGCGACGATCACAAGCACAACGACCAGAACGGCTTTCATCGAGTTCTCCCTTCGAGCTAGAGATCCTTGCGAAGCGCGGCGACTCTCGCCGTACAACATGGCACTATAGTCGAAGCGGCCCGGCCACGCCATTCCAGGGGAAAGCACTACACGGCAAAGCTCCGCCGAACCGATAGGATTGTGGGGCAGCGGCGCGGAGGCTATACTACGCCGGTGTGCTGGGTCCGCCTCGTAGCGGGTTTGGAGCACTTCTGGAGTCTGACACATGCAAACGTTCACCCCAGCATCGAGAACAGCCGTCGTTTGTGCCGGACTGATTCTGAGCGCTGTCGCAGTCGGCGGCTGCGCCGGGAGCAGCTTCTCGCAATCGGTCTGGAATCCCTTCCATCTGGAACTCGGTTTTGACCTCCAGCAGAAACCGGCGCGGATTGGGATCACGCCGGCGCAAGAGGGCCTTCTTGCCCTGGAGAACTGGTTCCTTGTGCGCAAGGCGCCCCCGTATGCGAGACTCCGCGATGCGTTGGGCCGCCATCTCGGATGCGGTGTCCAGATCCAGGAGCTGGAACCCTTCCAGATCGCCGCCCATCTGCAATCCGGGCGCATCCAATACGCCCTGGTCTCCGACGAAGACTACGCCTCCATGACCCAAGAGAGACCGGTGGGTGAGGTTCTCGCGTCGGCGACGCCGCTCACGCGGCGGGGTCTGATCGTGGCGTCCGCCAAATCCGACATTGAGAGCCTCTCGCAAATCAAGGGCAAGCGCTTCGCCTTCGGGCCCAAGGACGACCCGGTCTTGGCCATTGCCACCCTGGAAGCGCTGCAAGCCGCCGGCGTTGCCAAGGACGACATCCAGAAAGAGTTGCTACCCGTCATCCTCAACCCCGACCGGCTTCAGTACCACATCAGTTCACACGAAGCCGCCAAGGAAATCGTATACGGGATTGGCACGGAAACCGGCGTGCTGGAAGCATCGGAGTACGACTCGTTTCCCGAAACGGGCGGGCGGCTCATCCCCATCCGGTTCGCCAAGGACCAGTTCCGAATCCTCGGCGAAACCGAGACGGTTCGGTCGGAGACGACGCTTGCCGGTCCCTTCGTGGCATCGTCTCATGCTGATCCCCAGACTACGCGCAAGATCGTGGAGTTCCTGTCAAGCGCCCACGTCGATCGCAGCCGAGCCCTTCATGATCTCGGGCTCGCCCACTTCGACGTCACCGCCGGTGCGGGCGAATCCGGATTGGCCGGCACCCCCGCCGCGACGCCGCCCAAGTAGACCCAACCGGACCCTGAAACGTTGACGCGACATCCGGTGTGCGCGCGTGGTCTGCTCCTACCTCGTAAACCACTCTCGCCGGGTTAGACTGTCACGAGGTCGCCGGACCTGCATGATTGGGTGCCCGATGAAGATAGGGTGCACTTCGTCATCGAGGCGGCTGCGGGGATGAATCTCCCGATGCTGAAGATCAACCGGCGGGGCAGCGGCTCGGAGCAGTACCCACCAAAGATGATGCTGACGCTGCTGATCTACTGCTACGCCAACGGCATCTTCTCTTCCAGACGCATCGAACGCGCCACCTATCGAGACGTGGCGGTTCGGTTCTTGATGGCGGACATGCACCCCGACCACGATACGATCTGCACATTCCGACGCGAGAACTTCGAGGCTGTGACGGCGGCGTTCCTTCAGGTGCTTCAACTGGCCCGTACGATGGGCGTTCTGAAGGTCGGGACGGTCAGCGTCGACGGCACGCACATCAAAGCGAGAATCTCAAGAGGAAAATCCAGGCAGCGCGTCAGTACCTTGAAAACAAGGCCAAAGACCGCGCCATGGCGGAGCAGCCCGAATATGAAGAGAAGGTTCGCAAACGCGAAAGCCGCGAGAACAAGGGCCGGAAGATTCACCCTCCCAAAGACACGCCGGACGATCGCGAACAAGTCAACCTGACGGATCATGACAGTCGCTTGATGCGCAAAAGCAAGCGTGACGGCTATACGCAATCGTGCAACGCTCAAGCCGCGGTGGATGCCGATGGATCGCAACGTCAGAGAGGCGGATCCTAAGTCCGACAGACTGCTGGCGCCGCAGCCGTGCCAACCGCCGTCCACGGTTCTATACCCGAGGCGGTAGACGCAGCGATTCTTCGAATGCAACGGTCATCGACGCCGGCGTATCCGTACGCCGTTGGTTCGAGTCCTGAAGGAGCGTCGCGAAGCACTCGGCCGACGCACGCCGACTCAGCGACGCAGCAACGTGTTTGAAATCATCAGTCTCGTTGACTCCGTGGCTGGCAAGGTATGCGATCCATGTTTCGATATGTCGTTTTGGGACCCAGATAATGATGGCTTCGCGCTGCTCGTGTGCCGGGAGCTGCGCGTCGCTCAGCACGCTCGCCAGTTGCCCGAAGCGATCTTCGACCGAGGTCGTGTCGGCATCGATCAGGACGAGCAGGACGACGTGCTGATGACTGGCTCTTCGGCGGTGTAGGCGCACCTCGGCGGCGTAACACTTCTTGACGTGCTGATCACCAGCGCCCCGGGCCGCGGGCACACCGAGTGAACGCACCTCGCGACCATGAAAGCCGAGCTTCAGCAGCGTGTATCGCGCGAAACGCAGGTGGTCGTCATCCTCTCCGAGAACGATTGCCCGAACTCCCCGCCGTCCCATTTACCCCTCCCATCCCCGTGCGATGATCTCGGAAGGACGCAGTCCGTCATTCGGCCACTTGACGTCGCCGACGCGGACCGGGCCGAGGTGTTCTCGCTTGAAATGCGCGCCGTGGCGCGCTGCCAAACGGTCGAGCAGTTCGGGATGATGCGAAATCAGCAGACACTGGCAGCCCTGCTCCTCGACGCAATCGCGAATCTTCTCGAGCCATGGCTGCAACTCGCGCAATGCGACGAAGTTGTCCGGCTCGTCGATACAAATCGTCAGCCCCTTCCTAACCGCGCAGTGCAGTATGGTATACAACGCGATCAGGCAGCGCTGTCCTTCGGACATCTGTGGGAGCGTCAAGAAGTACGGCTCTGGTGTTCTCTCGTCAGTATTGGGACGCAGAAAACCTGCTCTCAACACACGCGCCGTCTCGCCCTCGCTGGTGAGTTTCAGGCTGACGAAGCCCTCGATCACTTCTTGGAGCGACTCGAAAAGCGGTTGCATGGCTTCCGGCGAGTCCTGGGTCAGGTGTCGATACCAGGACGCGAAGTTGGACAGTGACCGATCCGGGGCGGACTGTTCACCAAAGCTCGCGATTTCCATCACACGGGGATCGATGCTGAAAACGTAGATGAAACCCAGACGACGCTTGAACCAGTACAAGTGTTGATTGTCCAGTCGCTCCGGCATCGTCGCAATGCCCGAACGTGACCAGTCCAGCGGGAAAACGGGCCCCGGCAAACCGTCGTCACGGTAAAGATGTGCGTCCTGACCGTCGAACTCGTATAGCTTCTTGTTGCTCAGCGAAAGCTCCTCGGACTTGATGCGGCTCTTTCCAAGGTATCCGCTGTGCTCGATGACGACGCGGTAACGGTACGCGCCGCGTTCGTCGTCCAGATCGAGTTCGAACACCTGCTCGGGGCGTGTCTGCCACGCGGTCAGCGACGCGTGGGGAAACACCTGCTCCGTCGTGCCCCCCCACGTGACCAACTGACGGATCTGCGTCAACACTTCGAATACCGTGGTTTTTCCCCCGCCGTTATTACCATAGAGCAACTGCAACGGCGCTGGGCGGTATTCGAAGTTGACGAGGCACTTGTAATTATCGACATACAGTCGCGTGATCACGACGCTCTCCCGATCGACGGCGACCGCCGGGACCCACGCCGACAGCCGTTCGTGTCAACATGTTCCCCCACAACCGGACGCGCCCGCGGCGCGCCGTCCACCCCGCTACCCATCACCAGACCCCATCCTACTCCAAAAGCCCCTCCTGCTCCACACCACCATCGACCGCCCCAGACGGTTCTGTGATGCCCAAATGCGCGTAAGTCATCCGCTGCTATGCAATCAGGAGCTAACGCAACGATTCAATCGTCTGGCGGATCGCCTCTTCGGGAACATCATTGCGAGTGACCGTCGCACCGATCGCCGACAGCAGCACCCAGCGCACACGCGAGGCGACCACCTTCTTGTCCCCGGCAATGTAGGAAGCCAAAGCGTCATAAGACGCCAAGTCGTCGTAATGGACCGGGAGCCCGAACGACCGCACCAGAGCTTCGACGCGTGCGCAGTCGTCCCCACCCAGCAGGCCCAGCGATCGCGACATTCGCGCCGCCGCCACCATCCCCAACGCCACGCACTCGCCGTGGCGAAGCCGGTATTCGCACGAGCCTTCGATCGCGTGTCCGATCGTGTGACCGAAGTTGAGGCGCTCCCGCACGCCACTTCGTTCGCGAGTGTCCTGCTCGACGACGCCGGCCTTGATCGCGATGTTCCGTGCCACCAGCTCCTCCAGGGTTTCTGCCCGGCACGCCATGATCTCTTCGCGATGGGACTCGTGCCACGACACGAACGCCGGGTCTTCAATCAACCCATGCTTGAGGGACTCGGCCAGTCCCGTGACCAGGTCCCGCCGGGGCAGTGTTCGCAGGCAGGTCGGATCCACGAGCACGTCCGCGGGTTGATGAAACGCGCCGATCAGATTCTTGCCGGCGTGGTGATTCACGCCGGTCTTGCCGCCGACCGAAGCGTCGACGGCTGCCTCCAGGCTCGTCGGGCAGGTGACGAAGTCTACGCCGCGAAGCCAGGTTGCGGCGGCGAACCCCGTCAGATCACTGACCACGCCGCCGCCGACAGCCACGAGAAACCCGTCACGCCCCAGCTGCATCGACGCTAACGCATCGTAGAGAACCTCCAGTTGGCGCAGCGACTTGCTGCCCTCACCGGCCGGCGCCACCGCGAGCCGGCATTCCAGCCCAACCCGCTGGAACGAGGCGATCACCGCGTCGGCGTATAGCGGAGCGACGTTCGAGTCACTCACGACCAACACCTTCCCGCCACGGGCGCAACGGGAGATCACCTCACCGGCGGCTCTGAGGAGATCGGCCCCGATGGTTACGCGACATGTGTGCCCGTCGAAAACGTAATCGCAGGTCCTCACGAGATGCCAGCCTCCACATATCCATACGACTCAGCGGGCCACTTGATCCCGGCGTTGACCGCCCGCCGTCAGGCCCACTCACGCTGGCAGCTTACCACGCTCTCCGCAGGGTGCACGCAGGCAAACGAGATTCGACGTAATACCCCCCAACAGCTTGCACACGATCAGCCCAGGCCCATTCTGCGGTACCGAGTCTGTGGCGGTCGGCGTCTCCGCCGGCCGTCGGTCTGCGAGGCACAGGCCGCTACAATGATCGGCGAAACCGACACTACGCTATTGGAAACGGTACGAGTGCCCTGTCACGGCTGGTTTGGTGGGGCACCCGCCCTGAAGGGTCTCGACCCGGTGGTATGTATCTTCATTCCAAACCATAGCTGGCGGATCATCCAGCCGGATCTCACAATGCGACGCGTTCAGCATCCCGTCATCACTGAGGCTGGCTTGGATGAAGTACAGGACGCGGAGTTTGCCGAGGAAGCATGTCACACCGATCAAGGTTCGACTCTCAGTTGGTGTGAAATCCGTCCAGAGCACTTCTGCCTCCGCCTTCTGGCGCCTTACTATGTCGCCTTTGTGTCGCAAGCGGCGAGGGTCGCCGATGTATTTCATGATCTCCCAAGTCCAAAGACCAAAAGACCCATCTTCCTTGATACACAGTACACGCTTGCCCCCCCCCAGCTTTGCCATTTGTCCAATCCCCAGCCAACTCCGAGCTGCCGATGCTACATCCGGTGAAGAAGGCAACACCTATGAGCATGGGCAACAAGGCTGATCGAGTGGCAATCATCCATAGTCTCCATGCCTTCGTCCCCTCTACGAAGGCGACCGTCGCGCAAGTGTAACGCGCTCCGATTCGTCATTCCACCAACGATCCGGGACCAGCGCCGTTTCGACTTGGCCTCAGGGGCAGTCCCGTGATGAGACGGGGAAGCCTGGCAACGAGGCGTGTACCCGTGGGGAATCGCTGTTGTACCGGAGCGTATGCTCTGCACCGCATCATCGTGTCCCCCAGGTCCAGAGGACCTGGGCCACCCATCTTCGTTCCGAAGATGACGTAGAACTAGAATTCCCGCGTCAGGTCGGTGTGATCCAAGACGGTGAGGTTGTTCTCTCTCAGGACGGTGACCGCGGAATCGAGGTTGTCCGTGGAAATGGCCAGCGCCGGGCGACCCAGCGGTCTCGCCAACAGCGGATAGGTATACTGCAGGTTCACCTCGCCGGTCATCAAGGCCATCAGCACTCCCAGCAACGCCCGCTTGCCGCGCGGAAGGCTGACCACCAGCAACTCTGATTCGCAGATGGGAAAGCCGGCTTCTTGCAACACCAGGTAGGCTGCGTCCGGGTCGTCCACGATCATGCGGATGATTGAGCAGTCCACCGCATCGACCACCGAAAGGGCCAGAATGTGCAACTCGGTGGCCGCGAAGGTCTTGGTCAGGCGGAGCAGCGTGCCCACGCGGTTTTCCATGAATATGGAGAATTGCCGGACCAGCGGGAACCCGGACTCCTGAGCCGTCTCAAACGGTTCGGTATCCATGTCAAGAGTCTATCGTCGAATCCTCGTAGCGAAAGAAGATTCTCCAGATTCGCCAAGCGGCTTTCGGAGCAGCGTTTTCTCCCCCCCCTTTTTTTTCTACCGGCTTTAGCCGGCTTTCTGCCTGTGGCCAAGGAAAGGCCGGCTGAACTGGGAATGAGGAACTGGCCTGCAGACCACCAACTGAAGTTGGTGGCAAAACCCGGTCGGCTGAAGCCGACCCACCGAAGTACGTGGGCAGCGGTTAGTATGACAACGCTAGGGCATCGTCACGCTTTGATCTTCGGGTTGGGTGGCCCATGGCTTCAGCCTGCGCGGTCTCAAACCAGCCTTGGCGCCTACCCAACGGGGGGGGGGCGCCGCG
>Ga0190284_1000249_pt1 | contig 36855 bp, 30 predicted proteins | sample 48691812_MG_FD_161668 | JGI IMG/M metagenome (GOLD analysis project Ga0190284, IMG submission 161668) | Hydrothermal vent microbial mat bacterial communities from Southern Trench, Guaymas Basin, Mexico - 4869-18-1-2_MG | ecosystem: Environmental > Aquatic > Marine > Hydrothermal vents >...
TTTTATTCTGTCAATTTTGATTCAGACACTTAAAAATATCCTGTACAAAACGTAATCTTATGAAAACACTTCATCTGTTAGCCATTTATACGCTAACATTAGTAATATCTTTACATTCAGTAGCAGCGTTTGCCTGTACCATTTTTCATGCCACAAATCAGAATGATCAAGTTTTAGTCGGCAGAAATTTTGACTGGGAAACAACAGGCGGCAAAATTTGGTTTATCCCAGCAACTGATACCAGCAATGGCTTGTCTATCCTTGAACAACTTGGCGTGGATATGCCTTATGAGGGCATCAATGACAAAGGATTATTCATCGCTGTTACTGCGGTGCCGGATACAAATACGCCTCTTTCACTTGTGAAGCCAATCAGAAAGAGTTTAGAATTGGTGAGAATAGTATTGGAAAAAGCCCAAACTGTTGATGAAGCGTTGCAGATATTTCCCCAATACACCGTCGTTTTTGGTGCTTTTTTAGGGAATCCATTGGTGCATTATAAGATTGTGGACAAAAATGGCGAGTCGGCAATCGTTGAATACGTTGATAATGAAATGAAAATCATCAGAGGCGTTAATAGTCAAGTGATGACAAATCATTATGTTACAGCTCCAAAGCTTGGCACCGCTAGTGAAACTTCTTTTGCGCGGTATAATGCTATAAAAAACAATTTGCAACCACCTTACTCAGTAGCAAAGGTGCAAAATTTGTTAGCAACTGTATCCCAAAAGATTACCTTATGGTCAAATGTGTATGACTTGAACAAGCAAATCCTTTATATTACGTACAGAGATTCAAAAACAGTTGTGTTTGATTTGAAAAACGAGTTATATCGTGGCAAACAGGGTTATAACCTTGCTAACCTGAATGAGACATTAGAATATCCCGCAACCAAAACCAATGTTATTGTTAGACCCCATTTTGGATATGGTATGCTTGACGATGAAAGTGTTTATCATTATGGTGGGCGTATTTTGCTCCCGGTCACCGATAATAGAAGCTATGGATTGGAACTAACCAAATTTGTTGGCGATAATGATGAATCATTTTCGTCAATTGGAATCGTTTTAGAACAACGCTTATTTAACTGGTTCAATATGTCAATTGGTACAATTGGCTATTTTGATTACGGGGTGGACTCGGATAATGTGATTGGATTGACGACCAATCTTGGCTGGGAGCCTGACAATCATATACCATTTAAGCCATTTGTCACTTATCGAAATGATATGATATTTGGTAATGAGACGGATTCGATACATTCATTGAGTATTGGTTTTAGTTGGGCGTTTTAAATGGGAAGTTAGGTAGGCAACAAAAAGACGTTGCTCTACATGACTATTTTGAAAATCTGTAGAAATCCGATTTTTGAAAAAATCGGATTTCTTGAGAGCTATATGATAAGCGTATGATCTTAGCAGTAGATGTGTGTTATCACGAAACTTCTGCAACTATTGCTGGAGTAATATTGACAGATTTTTTAAGTGATACACCAGAAAATATAATAATGAGTGAAATCGTAAAGGTAGAAGAATATATTTCCGGTGAATTTTATAAGCGTGAACTACCTTGTATTGTTCAATTATTAGAAGAACACAATGTGAAACCAAACTGCATCATTGTGGATGGTTTCGTCTATTTAGATGGCAAGGCAAAACCTGGCTTAGGGAAAAAATTATTTGACTATCTTAACGGTGAAGTAAACATTATTGGTGTTGCTAAAAATCCTTATAATGAAATACCAAAAGAATGTGAGGTATATCGTGGAAAAAGCAACAAACCACTTTATGTAACATCTGTTGGAATTGATATAACCCAAGCCAAAAAATTAGTCAAATCAATGCATGGTGAGTTTAGAGTACCCACTTTGTTAAAACGAGTAGATAAAATTTGTCGAAGAAATTAGAGAAGGTATTAGTTTTCAAAAAAGGAAAATCATGCCAAGCGGTAAACAAATACTTTTATCTGTGTTGCAAGAAATCTCACAGCATAATCATAAAAATAATGAGTCTGGGGTAGTAAAACAAGGCTTAGGAATTTCAAAACCAAATGTTTTTCTTTCAGATTTATTTTCAGAGCTAATGGAAGACGACGTATTGCCTGAACGAATAAAAAAACGCTTTCCCGAATTGACACAAGAAGAATATTCAGGAGGGCTAGATATCATTTGGTTTCTTCTCTCTGCGTTTCAATATTGGGAAGAATTGAAAGGCGTAGAAAATGAAGGTGTTCTTGATAAAAAAGAATCCGAAAGGTTACTAAAGGCTAGTTCTAGACAATTAAAATTATTCGGTGAAGATATACTGAACGGAATTCAAAACCGTGAAAATATTTGATAAGAAAAACCCGACGCAGTAAAACAATTCACAATTATATACCTACTTATTTAATCACGAAACGAGAAAATATTCAATCCTTGTAATAACTATACTATATGCCCATCAGTTTCGTGAAAATATAAGAAATACTATTTTTTCAAAAAATAGTATTTCTGGAATACCATTTTCACAAATTTGAAGTACGTTCAGTATACTTGGTAATAGGCATTATACCAATTTAATGTAACCCCTTATGTGTTCTGGATTTTTATAAAACCCTTGTATAAAGGCACTTTAGCTTAAAATGATTTTCAGGACTAAAACTCATAAATAGGAGGTTTTAGACAGACTTTTCAGGTTATTGATTAGGTGTCATTTTGCTCACCGCATGAGTGAAATAAAAAATATGGGTTATAAATCAATAATTTGAAAAAATTCCGAACACATAGGAATGTAACCCATTGATTTACTTAAAAATCCTATTTTAGTAAAGCTAATGAAATCAAGCATTTAAATTAAATCGGTATAATGTCTAATGTTTACTTTGAGGAATATGCAAGGGCTAACAAAGGAAAGATGCCTAGCTCAAATTATAAGGAAATTCATAAAATTATTTTGTGTTAAAGTTATTTTGTGTTATTGTGTTTGCTTTGTTTATTTTCAACTAATTTTTTCAAAGGAATTATGAAAACTCATAAACTATCAAAATTATTTTGTGTTGTGACTTTGTTATTTTCAACTTATTCTTTCGCAGCGGATAATCTCTCCGGTATCTGGGTAGGTGAAGTAAACAGTAACTGGAGTGGTCCTGATGCAAACTATAAGGATGATATTTACCTATCAATACATCAAACTACAAATAATGTAGCTATAGTCATTTTATCTGCTGTTGAAGAAACTAAAGACTTATTTTCATCAACTTATCTGGGCAAGGAGCTCAACAAATTGGAATCGTATGGCACTAATGCATACTTTCCTGATTATAATCCGATTGATAAATCATTGACATACATAAATGTCGCTTCTCCTATAAGAGTAAACATACATGAGGGCGGTCAATCTGGCATTGTTCATATACTTTGCGATGTATGCAGTGTAAGTTCAGTGATTGTAATACGTAAAATATTATAGAGTCAGCTAGGGTGAGCAATTATTTTTATTGCCCACCAACCCGGCTAAGTTTTTACGCTATTATGAAAGAATCTGTCAATTATAAAAGGAACAGCAAATGTCGAAACTTGATTTAACCAAAGAGTACAAGTCTTACTATAAGGCTGTGAAGAAACCAGTTAGGTAGGGTGGGCAACGTATTTTTGTTGCCCACCACTTTTTTAATGAGGAAGGTGGGCAAGAAAAGGACTTTGCCCACCCTACATGACTTATTGCATATAAGTTGGTACAGCATAAGTATTTTAACATTTTTTTAAGTGTAGGGTGCGTTCTACGCCCCTCATTTGCCATGCCCTGAGTAGTCACATCAATTGGAAATATTTTCATCAAGCAACTGAGATAATTGTTCACGCAAACAATCAAGTTTTTCAGCAGAATACAGTGCATGATTTTCGTAATCAGTTATAAAGAAAATATCCTCAACACGGGAACCGAGTGTAATAATTTTGGCATTTTTAACTCGCGCCTGACAAGCCAAAAAAGCTTGGGCAATACGTGATAAAACGCCGGGGCGATCTGTGGTAATCACTTTTATAATGGTATGGTTATTACCGGGATCCTGGGTAAAATCAACCTCAGTGGGTATAGAAAAGTGCTTAATCCGTCTTGGTATGTGGCGAGTGATTGGGCAGAACGATGAATCGATATCGCTGATGATTGTTTGTTTGATACCTTGTAAAATGTCATTAACACGTTCGTTTTGCTCAATTTGTTTGCCATTATTTTCTAAAACCGTATAACTGCTAAAGGTGTATTCGCTGCTTGGAGAGAGAATAATATAAGCATCAACAATATTCAAATATTGTTGTTCTAAAAAATAGGTGATCTCAGCAAATAAATAGTCACTATCTCGCGTATAAATAATGAATTGAGTACCCCCTTTGCTATCATCACGCTTTAGCACCAAAGGATTTGAAGAAATATCCTGGTTCAAAAGGACTTGTGTCTCGTATGCAATGTTTTTTGGTGAGCTATATAAAAAATATTCATCACCCAAATCGTCCCATAAAGCCGTGATACGTTCATTTTCTTCTGGATGATTCAGCAAAAGACGAGCGGCTTTTCTTATCGAAAATACATGGAATTGTTTATCTAAAACATCGCCTTGACGCAAAATGGCACGAGCTTTATGGTAAAGCTCTTTAAGTAATGTATCTTTCCAGTTGTTCCACTTAGGTGGATTAGTCGCTCTTATATCGGCAACCGTTAATAGATATAAGCAATCAAGGTGTAGCATGTCTTCAATGTGCATGGCAAATGCTTTAATCACTTCGGGATCGGAAATATCTTGACGTTGTGCCGTGTTAGACATAAGCAAATGGTTACGGACTAACCATCCCACAAAACGGGCATCATTATTTCCTATGTCATGAGAAAGGCAAAAATCTATTGCGTCTTTTTCACCTAATTCTGAATGATTGCCACCTCGTCCTTTAGCTACATCATGAAATAAGCCCGCTAAGTATAACAATTCTGGTTTGGGAATGTTTTGTATCAACTCTGAACAAAAAGGGAATTCGTGATAGAACTCTGGGAGACTAAAACACCTTAGATTACTGACGACAAAAATCGTGTGTTGATCGACAGTGTAAATATGAAATAAATCATATTGCATTTGTCCAACAATAGAACCAAATGTTGGAATATAGGCGGCAAGAACACCATAACTATTCATACGTCGTAGAGCATGAGTTAAACCTTGTGGCGCTCGAAGAATTTCAAAAAAAAGGCTCCGTGCCCGTAAGTCTTTGCGGAAAACGTCATCAATCAAATAGTTGTAATGAAGAATCAGACGAATCGTAGCGGCGCGTATTCCCTTTATTTCCGGATGCTCTTGCATTAAAAGAAAAATTTCCAGCATTGCCCAGGGATAAAGCAAAAAGACTTTGTCATGAATCACTTCAATAAAATCATTGTTCACCTGAAATCGTCTATTTAAAGGGGAAACTTTCTTATGGGAAGCAGCATATAAAATGGCTTCTTGAAACAGTTGCAATAGCATATCATTAAGTGTGCTGATTCCTTTGACGGTACGATAATAGCGTTTCATCAATTTTTCAACGCCTAAACCGGCTTCGTCATCTTCATAACCTAATTTGGTGGCAAGGATACGCTGATAATCAAATAGCAAACGATCCTCATGCCGTTTGGCAGCCAAATGTAATAAACACCGGACTTCCCATAGAAATACTTGTCCCTCGATCAGGGTTTGATATTCTTTTTCGGCTAAAAAACCATGTTGTACCAAATCGTATAAAGTTTTGGCACCGAAATGACGTTTAGCGACCCAGCCTATCATTTGAATATCGCGTAATCCACCGGGCCCTTCTTTAATATTAGGTTCTAAATTATAAACGGTATCATCATATTTAGAATAACGTTGAATTTGTTCTTCAAGCTTTGCTGCAAAAAATGCTTTATTTGACCAAACGTGATTAGAAGAAATAGAAGCTTGCATTGTTTGAAATAAGTATTCTGAACCAGTCAGCAAACGGGTCTCCATGAGATTAGTCGCGACACTAATATCAGCTATTGCTTTTTCTTCACACTCTGCTAAAGTACGCACACTGTGCCCAATTTCAAGGCGAATATCCCATAAAAACATGATCAAGCGTTCAATACACGCTTGTGTGGTCTTATCCGGAGGGGATTTTAACAAAATTAACAAATCCACATCAGAATTCGGATGTAGTTCACCACGCCCATAACCACCGACTGCGATGAGAGCAGTGCTATTAAAATCAATATCCGTAAAATGTTGTTTCCAAGCATATAACAATATTTGATCAACTAACCAAGCCAATTGTGTCACATAATGGTTGGCATTTTTATGTGTTTTAAAACGTTCTTTAAGAATGTCATGTCCCTGTTCTAATGCATGGCGAAACACACTCAGTTCGTTCTGTTCTTTGGTTTTTAAATCATTTTCAAACTGTGGAGGGTTGAAAAGTTCAATATCTGTGTACATATTTAATTAATGAAAAATAATAGATTAAGAGAATACCAAATAGGAATTCCCAAAATTTAATATTACGGTAGGGTGTTGAGTCTGTGTAGTTACCTTTCGTGAAATTCAAATAGCTTTGTCAATCAACTTATTAAATTCCACTTCAGTAATAATATCTTTCATACTGTCTAAACGATCAAGAAAAGATATACCATTCAGATGATCATATTCATGTTGAAAGATTCGAGCCATAAAATCACTAAACACAAGCTCCTTAGTGGTGTTATCTCTTGTCGTATATTTTGCTCGGATACTTTTATATCTTGGTACCAAACCGCGTATGGTTGGAATGCTTAAACATCCTTCCCAAGCTTTATTTTGTTCCTCAGAAACCCATAATATTTTTGGGTTAATAATAGCAGTTGGCTCTATATTCGGTGCGTTGGGGTATCTTGAATTAGGGTGGGAAGCGATGACAAATATCTGTAGAGATTCATAAACTTGTGGTGCAGCGATGCCCACACCATCGGAATTTGATACGGTGATTAACATATCGTCAATCAAGGACTGAATTGATGGTTGGGTAATTTTTTCGATTTTAGCCGCTTTTAATCTCAGGACTTCATGACCAAGTTGAGCGACTTGACGTATGATTGGCATTTTGATTTGAGGAAAGAAAGTAGTTTAGACCTGACAGGTTTTTAAAACCGGTCAAGTCTGTCGAAACATAAGAAATCACCTTAGCCGTCTGATAATTTTTTAGAATAATCCTTAATCTCGGCATCCGCCTTTAAACCTGACACCAATTGACCAAATTCACTTGTACCCAGTGCTTGTTGTTGCTGTTCAGCTTTTTGGCGCAGTTCATCTTGTCTATCATCTGTTGTTGATTCCTCAGTTACAGGTGGGGGAACTACCCCATCTTTAACTTCTAATACCGTCACTAACGCATAATCACCATTATCTAATTTAAACCCCTTGTAAATTGCGGCATTTTCTGAAGGTTGTCCTATTTTAAAGGCTTCACGTACTATCACAGGTTGCTTGAGTGTCGTGTCTTTCCGCTTAATCCACTGTGCTGGTGACCAATTTAAGTCAGTAGCACCCGTCGATTTGGAATCACCTGTTTGTTTAATTTGATCCAGTAACGTTTTGCCTAAACTTTGCGCCTCTGCCCTCGTTTTATCGCGTGTGATGGCGCTAACAATCTCCTGTTTAAGCTCATCTAGAGGCTTGGCTTTTGCTTGTTCATGATCTTTCAGACGCAATATAACCGCATGTTGTTCACCAATTTCAATTGGCTCACTGTTATAGCCTCCTTCTAAAACATCATCGCTAAAAGCAGCCTCAATCACTTGAGAATGTGAAAGGATAGGATGTTGATCTTTTTGAGCACCTCCGGTACGATCAAATAACCCGGTACTTTTGCTCTCCAAATTTAAAGTTTCGATCAACACCTCTAAACTGTTTGGATTTTCAAAAGCTAAATTACCAAATTGTTCTGCTTGCCCTTCAAATTTTGTTTCAGCACCTTCTTTTTGAATATCTTTCTCTAACTGAGTACGCACTTCAGCAAACGAACGAACCACCTCCGGCTTGACATCTAGCAATTCAATAATATGAAAGCCATACTGACTTTTAACCGGTGTACTGACATCGCCGACTTTCATAGCCATGATAGCCTCTTCAAACGGTTTAACCATCATACCTGCACCGAACCAGCCCAAATCACCACCATTTTTCTTAGTGCCCACATCGTCAGAAAATTGCTTAGCTAACTCTTCAAAAGATTCGCCTGCATTTATTTTGGTTAACACCTCTTGGGCTTTTTTCAGAGCTGCCTCTATTTCTTCTTCAGTTGCATTGCCTTTAAACAAAATATGTCGCGCATTCCATTGCCCAGGCGTTGTGAAAGAGGCTTTACGCTCTTGATAAAGTTGTTTGAGCGTTTCCTCACTTATACTTTCGGTGCTAATTAAATTTGCTTGTGATAATTCTACATATTCAATACTCACTTTTTCAGCAGTCATGTATTGCGTAATATGTTCATTATAATACGTTTTAACTTCAGCATCGGTAATCGTAACAGAATCGTTAAAACGGTTCGCTGGAATAATTAAATAACTCAAGAAGCGTTGCTGTTCCTCAAGGAGGGTGCGTTGTTGTTGATCATAATCTGTCAAAAACGTAGAACGTAACACTCCTTCACGCAGTTGATCAGTCAACAATACTCGTCGCACATCCCACTCAAAGCGGGTGGGAGTCATACCTTGGTAACGTAAGGTTTCTTCATAGCGTTGTTGGGAAAATTGACCTTCCTCGTTGTAAAAAGCGGAAAAGCTATGAATACGGGTTGCTAATAAAGCATCCCCTATTCGCATACCTGCATCCATAGCGGATTGTACCAGCACCTCTTCTTCTATCATCTGTTCCAGTGTTTCTTGTCTGATTCTATTCTCCATGAATGATAAATCAATATTTTGATTTTGAAACATGGAGCGTAATTGTCGCTTACGTAAACTCACTTGTTGTTGGAAATCTCTTTCCGCCAGTTCAACCCCATTAACTTCAACAATGATTGTCTTTGGGGCGGGACTAAAATACTCATTTATTCCCCAAAATGCAAAGGGTACTGAAATAATCCCAACAATTACCCAAGCAAGCCAACCTCTGGCACCATCACGAATGTTTTGTAGCATGTTTTTTTTACCTATTAGCAATAAACATTATTATATTTTTTAATAAAAAATCACCTTAAAACAATACCTTTGCCAATTTAAAATTGTAGCCATTTCAAAAAAAATACTTATTTTTATAGTAGAATCAATAAATTAAAAATTGACGGATGCTAGAAATTGACGGTTTTTACAATTTGGCGAAAGTTTTGTAAAAGTAATCTAATTTTAAATCTTAAACATTAGAGTAACTATTCAGGGCAACCACAAGGGTGTGCAGCCTACGTATGAATATTTTTAGAACTCGCAATCAGAATATTGTTGTAGGGGCAATCCTTTATGGTTAGCCCTTGATGGGTATTTTATTTTTGGCGAGTTACCTCAGTATAACGGATTTAGGATACTTCGTTGCCGGAGCTTCGCTGCGATCAATTAACGGATTTTTCAGTTTGATTTAGTAGAACAGATTTAGGAAGTGCGGCTTTGCAGCGAGCAATTAACGGATTATCATTTGGGGGTGCTAAAAAAGATTTCATTTGGGGATGCTAAAAAAATCTGTTGAATTTATTAATCTGTTGTACTCAATTTAATAAGCAAAAAATTCGTTAATTTCCCTAATCCGTTGTACTCAGTTTTAGCGTATTAAAAATATTTCAAAAAAAGGGGGTATTTATTTTGATTAATCTCAAGGCTGAGTAGTTATATTAAATTCATAACTAGAATTTTCAACTATTCTATCTATAGTTTTTCAGTATAAATAAATTCACTTCAACCCAAACCATTTTTTTGAACATGATTTAGAATATTGATTTCCCGCAATTGTTAAGATTAAGAAGATTTTGGATAAAACTTTGGATAAAACTTTAAAGATATCCTAAAATAGAAGTGATGATTATCAAGTTAAAAAAAAAGCGTATCTTCATGATAAAGATACGCTTTTAGATAAAATGGCGGAGCAGACGGGAGTCGAACCCGCGACCTCCGGCGTGACAAGCCGATACTCTAACCAGCTGAGCTACTGCTCCAAAATTAAACTTGTTGCTCAAAAAAATAATCTGAACCCATTATACTCATTTTAAATCAAAAAAGCAAGCTTTTTTTCAAAAAATATCAATTTTTTTTCACCACCGTCATTAATTTAAATTAATAGCTAATAAAATCAATGAGTTATACAACACAATGAGCCATTATTCTTTTTTCAATGAGGCAGCAGGGCAAAAAAAACTTTGCCCACCCTACATAAAAGTTTAAATTATGCCCGTGTGTAGTATAGTTATATTAAATGATTGACTAAAGCCATTTTATGTATTTTATTTAAATTCCTGGGTGTTGAGGGACTTGAACCCCCGACTTTCGCCTTGTAAGGGCGACGCTCTTCCAACTGAGCTAAACACCCAATGATTTTAACTGTAATTAACTTTACTTTAAGGGCAGTTGTAAAATCATCATTCCAAAATCAATTAAAAAAATCAAGAAACCAAGTTAAAAAAAAACCTGGTTTCTATATGGAATAATTTACAGAGTGGTTATCCCTTACTAACCTCAAAATTAATGGGTGTTGAGGGACTTGAACCCCCGACTTTCGCCTTGTAAGGGCGACGCTCTTCCAACTGAGCTAAACACCCGCATTCTTGTTTACTGAATCTTTAAGTGCCTTACCGGGCTTAAATACCGGTACATTAGCAGCCTTAATATCTAGACGTTCACCGGTGCGTGGATTACGTCCAACCCTTGCAGCACGTTCACGTACCGAAAAAGTGCCAAACCCTATTAAAGTGACGGTGTCACCTTCTGCTAGAGCGTCTTTGATACTATCCATCAGGGCATCAATAGCTTTTCCCGATGCGGCTTTGGAAATATCCGCAGAATCTGCAACTGCTTGGATTAATTCTGATTTATTCATTTTTTCCCCATTTTACGAAAATAATGGTTAATGGTTAATGGTTAATGATGAACTATGTCCACCACTTAACGTTTTTAAATAAAAATGTGGCATCAAGCCCAAAAACGTGGTGGTATAATACACCTGACTGGAATGTATGTCAAGTGAAACTTCGTTATGAGCTTCTATTATCGTTTTTCAGAATAAATAAAATTTTACTTTAATCCAATTTAAAAATACTAGGTTGTCCCTAATTAGCTTGTATGCTAGTTTGTATGCTCTGATTTTGTCCAATAATGATATCATTGCTGATTGTAGCAGGTTTAAGAACGTTTTCCCCAGGCATGGGTACCCGTTGCAATGCAAATTCAAATACTTCTTCTATCCATTTGACAGGTTTGATATCTAAGTTGTTTTTAACGTTTTCCGGGATTTCCTTCAAATCTCGCTTGTTTTCCTTGGGAATCAGGACCATACGTATACCCCCTCTCAAAGCCGCTAGCAATTTTTCTTTTAAGCCGCCAATTGGGAGAACTTCACCCCGTAATGTAATTTCACCCGTCATTGCAACATCAGCACGTACCGGAATATCTGTCAATGCTGACACCATAGCAGTACACATACCAATACCCGCACTTGGACCATCTTTAGGGGTTGCACCTTCTGGCACATGGATATGTAAGTCATTTTTTTGATAAAAATCAATTCCTATTCCCAAAAGATTCGCCCGCGCCCGCACGACACTCATAGCAGCCTGAATAGATTCCTGCATAATATCGCCTAATTGTCCTGTATATGACAATTTTCCTTTACCAGGCATAATAACGGCTTCAATGGTAAGTAAATCACCGCCCACTTCCGTCCAAGCTAAACCGGTCGCTTGACCAATACGATCTAATTCATCAGCGCGTCCATAACGGAAACGCTGTACACTTAAATATTTATCAAGATGACTTTGTGTCACAGCGATTTGCTTAATATCAGGTTTGAGCAAGATTTCCCTAACCACTTTTCGACAAATTTTGGCGATTTCACGTTCTAGGTTACGAACACCCGCTTCGCGTGTATAAAACCTAATAGTATCATAAAGAGCATCTTCGTCAATATTAATTTCAGTTTCTTTGAGACCATTACCTTTAATTTGTTTAGGAATAAGATACTGCTGGGCTATATTAAGTTTTTCCTCTTCCGTGTATCCTGACAAACGAAGCACTTCCATCCGATCTAACAAAGGTGCAGGAATATTTAAAGTATTAGCTGTCGCAACAAACATAACTTCAGATAGATCATAATCGGCTTCTAAATAATGATCGTTAAAACTATGATTTTGCTCTGGATCAAGCACCTCTAGCAAGGCAGATGACGGATCACCGCGAAAATCCATCGACATTTTATCAACTTCATCTAATAAAAACAAGGGATTACGTACACCCACTTTAGATAGGTTATAAATAATCTTACCTGGCAATGAACCTATGTAAGTACGACGATGTCCCCGAATTTCTGCCTCATCACGTACACCACCCAAAGACATTCGTATAAATTTACGATTAGTGGCATTCGCAATAGATTGACCTAAAGAAGTTTTACCCACACCAGGTGGTCCAACTAAACAAAGAATGGGACCCTTCATTTTATTCACACGCAATTGCACCGCAATATATTCCAGTATCCGTTCTTTAACCTTTTTCAAACCATAATGATCCGCCTCTAAAACTTTTTCAGCTTCGGCAATATCACAACAAATTTTAGTACGCTTTTTCCAGGGTACTTTGAGCATTATATCAATGTAATTACGCACCACAGTTGCTTCAGCAGACATTGGCGGCATCAATTTGAGTTTATTAAATTCTGATTTAACTTTAGTTTTAGCCTCTTTCGACATGCCAGAAGATTCAATTTTTTTAGTCAGTTCATCAAAATCATTGGGAACACCTTCTAGTTCTCCTAATTCCTTTTGAATCGCCTTCATTTGCTCATTGAGATAATGTTCGCGTTGGCTTTTTTCCATCTGATCCTTAACTCGTTTGCGAATACGTTTTTCGACTTTGAGTAAATCAATTTCTGATTCCATTAAGCCAATCAGATGTTCCAAGCGTTTCTGCACCTCAACAATTTCCAGTATTTTTTGTTTTTCATCCTGTTTAACCGCTATCTGAGCGGCAATCGTATCTGCCAAACGACTTGGATCATCAATACCCGATAGGGAATTAAGGATTTCAGGGGGTACTTTTTTATTCAGTTTGAGGTATTGATCAAATTGCGATGTAATGGAACGTGATAATACTTCAATTTCTTTATCTTCATTTATTTTGACCGATAACGGGATGACGTTAGCCGCAAATCCTTCATTTATATTCAGGAAATTAATAATTTTAGCCCGTTGTTCACCTTCAACAAGTAGTTTTATTGTGCCATCGGGTAATTTTAATAATTGTAAAACATTAGAAATGGTACCCATCTGATAAAGATCATCCACCTTGGGTTCATTATCTTGAGCATTTTTTTGGGCAACCAATAAAATTTGTCTGTTGTCTTCAGCCAATGCCTTTTCCAGAGCAGAAATAGACATGTCTCTACCTACAAACAAGGGAATAACCATGTTTGGATAGACAACAACATCTCGTAACGGGAGTACGGGTAGGATTCGTTGTGGCTCTTCTATTATTTCTTCAGATATCTTATCCATAGGTATGAATTTTTATTAATGTTTAATGTTTAATGATTATGTTTAATGATTAGTGGTTAACAGGGATAATTAAGCATTAACCATTGTCTGCTTCTTTTCATTTCTATATAAAATGAGTGGTTGATTTTTACCCTCAATAACCGCCTCTTCAATAATAACTTTAGCGACATCATCACTCATAGAAGGCAGTTCATACATAGTATCTAACAAAACATGCTCTAAAATTGAACGCAACCCTCGTGCCCCAGTATTTCTTTTCATCGTCTTTTTAGCCACTGCTTGTAAAGCTTCCTGTCGAAATTCTAGCTCTGTACCTTCCATCTCAAAAAGGCGGGCATATTGTTTGGTTAAAGCATTTTTAGGTTCTGTCAATATTTGTACCAGTTGTTCTTCATTCAATTCTTCAAGTGTGGTTGAAATGGGCAATCGTCCAACCAACTCTGGAATCAAGCCAAATTTAATTAAATCGTCCGGCTCCAAGGTATTAAGCAGTTGATTTAAATTACGTTTATCTTCTTTATCTGAAACTTCGGCTGAAAAACCAATACCGCTTTTTTCAGAACGTGCCCGAATAATTTTTTCCAAGCCGGCAAAAGCACCCCCACAAATAAATAAAATATTGGTGGTATCAATGGCAATAAATTCCTGTTTTGGATGTTTTCTACCGCCCTGTGGTGGGACAGAAGCCACCGTACCTTCAATTAATTTCAACAATGCCTGTTGTACACCTTCTCCGGAAACATCTCGGGTAATTGAAGGATTTTCAGATTTCCTGGAAATCTTATCCAGTTCATCTATGTAAATAATAGCCGTCTGAGCTTTATCAACATCATATTCACATTTTTGCAATAACTTTTGTATGATATGCTCAACATCTTCACCTACATAACCGGCTTCCGTGAGTGTCGTCGCATCTGCCATTGCCAATGGCACATCTAAAAATCGGGCCAAAGTTTCAGCTAATAAGGTTTTGCCACTACCAGTTGGACCGATCAATAAGACATTGCTTTTAGCAATTTCTACGTCATTATTTTGGGCATTGGTTTCCAAACGCTTGTAGTGGTTATATACCGCAACAGAAAGTACCTTTTTAGCATACTCTTGTCCAATCACATATTCATTTAAGTGTTGATTAATTTCAGACGGCGTTGGCAATCGGTGATGAGTATCGCTTTCAGCATCTTGTGGTGGTAAATCCTCTTTTATAATATTGTTGCACAAATCAACACATTCATCACAGATAAAAACTGATGAACCGGCAATTAATTTGTGAACTTCATCCTGACTTTTGCCACAAAAAGAACAATAAAGCAAGCGTTCCTGAGTACCTGAATCACCTTTATTCTTACCTGCCATAATCAATTTCCTATTTTTGTTAATGGTTAATGCTCAATGGGAGATACATCATCATTAATAATTAATCATTAATCATTGTCTGCCGAGTGGATAAAACCTCATCAATGATACCATACTTCATTGCTTCATCAGCACCCATAAAATTATCTCGATCAGTATCCTTTTGAATCGTTTCTAAAGGTTGTTTTGTATGTTTAGCCAAAATAACATTCAGGCGCTCACGCACTTTTAAAATTTCACGGGCGTGAATGTCAATATCAGTCGCTTGTCCCTGAAAACCACCCAAAGGTTGATGAATCATCACCCGCGAATGGGGTAAACAATAACGCTTATCCTTAGCACCTCCCGCGAGTAATAAGGCTCCCATGCTAGCTGCTTGACCAACCACTATGGTACTCACATCAGGCTTAATAAACTGCATGGTATCGTAAATCGCTAATCCCGCACTCACAGAACCGCCTGGGGAATTAATATATAAATGTATATCTTTTTCCGGGTTTTCTGATTCTAAAAAGAGCAATTGAGCAACAATTAGATTAGCCATATAATCTTCGACTTGACCGACTAAAAAAACGACCCGTTCTTTAAGAAGCCTAGAATAAATATCATAAGCTCTTTCACCACGGGCCGATTGTTCAATGACAACCGGTACTAAACCACCTGTTGCCCTTACTTCCGAATATTGTTTATCATTCATTGTTTTGCACTTGTCTCATAGCTGTCATCTCCCATCACCAGGCTATAAAAATCCATCGGTTTGTCAGTTGTTTTAGCTCTTTCTAATAGCCATAATACCACCTGGTTTTCAAGTACAATGGATTCGACTTCTTTTAAGCGCTGTTCGTCCGCATAATATTCTTTGACGACGGTTTCCGGATCCTTATAAGCAAAAGCTATCCTTTCAACCATTTGTCGAATTTGTTCTTGTTCTACTTTGAGGTTATGTATCTTGACTAATTCACCTATCAAAAATCCCAGTTTAACGCGATTTTGTGCCTCATTTTTAAACATATCGGCAACTAAATTTTGATTTTGGAGCTCCTGCTGCCGAGTTTTTAACAATTGTTGTGTTTCTTGTTCTACTAAAGAAGGAGGTGCTTCAATTGGATTTTCTTTTAAAAATGCTCCCAGTATTTGTTGTTTGAGTTTGATATCGGTCACATACTTTAACTCACGTTCCATATTCTGACGTGTTTCAGTACGCAAAGTCTCAAGACTACCATTTGCCACCCCAAAGGATTTCACAAATTCAGCATCTATTTCAGGTAAGTACCCTGTAGTCACCTTTGATACATTCACCACAAAATGCACCGTCTGACCCGCTATTTCCGCATTACTATGATCTTTAGGAAAAGCTAAGTCAAATTCGCGTTCATCTCCTGTTTTTATGTCCCTTAATTGTTCTTCAAAACCAGGCAAAATAAAATCGTTTTGCCCTAATGTCAGCGATGCTTGTTTGATTTCATTACCTTTGAAAGGTAAACCATTAATGGTACCTACAAAATCAAGAATAATTCGATCACCATTTGTTGCAGTTCGATCATCCACTTCAGTCCAAGTTTGACGCTGCTGACGTAGCCGATACAACATTGTATCAACATCAGCTTCAGTGATTTCAACCACCGGTTTTTCAATGGCTAACCCATCTACATGCAGTGTGGTAATTTGTGGACGAATTTCAAAAGTCGCTGTGTAGGATAATCCTTGTTCAAGATATTTGATATCACTGTTCAAATCAAAAATGGGATTACCTACCAGGGCTAAGGCTAAGTTTTCCTGCGTAAGAGCATCTGAAAAACTGGTATGCAAGACTTCACCAAGCACTTCTTGACGTACTTTTTGACCATATTTTTGTTCGATTACTCGTATAGGGACTTTCCCTGGTCGAAAACCATTAACTTTAGTTTGATGTGCCATCGTTTTAAGACGGCTTTGAACCTTGGGTGCCATCAGTTCTTTTGGTAACCCAATTGTCATACGACGCTCAACTGCACTTGTTATCTCTACCGACACTTGCATGTCTTATAACCCCTTGTTTATACGTACCAATCAATTCTAAAATGATACCAATCACTTTTGAGGTTTGTGAAAATCAAACTTTAAGAGATCAATTTATATAACTTTATTTTACAGGCTTATCTATAAATGTAGATATTTTTATAAACTATATCCTAGTAACTAATAAAATTGGTGCGAAAGGAGAGACTCGAACTCTCACAGGATTTCCCTACTGGTACCTAAAACCAGCGCGTCTACCAATTCCGCCACTTTCGCTTATGAATATTTAGTCAACTAGATTGAAATTTTGTCATTAAATATAGAAATATATAGACATAAGTCTATAACAAGCTTTATGAATTATACTTAACATTTTTAAAAATGTCAAGTTTTTACCACTTTATAACCGGATATCACGTTTAATTATTGGGCCGTGTAGGGATTGAACCTACGACATGCTGATTAAGAGTCAGCCGCTCTACCAACTGAGCTAACGGCCCCATTTGTAATTTACCGAAGTAAACCTGTCAGAACTGTCGCTTCCTAAAGGCTCAAAATTTAATCTGAATCCTTTGTCAACTGAAGATATCTTTCCTTCAACTCATCTTGAGTTTCTTCATGTTTGGGATCGACCAGAATACAATCTACCGGACAAACTTCCACACATTGTGACGTTTCATAATGTCCAACACACTCTGTACAGAGTGCAGGTTCAATAATATAAATTTCTTCACCTTGGCTAATCGCACCATTGGGACATTCAGGTTCGCACACATCGCAATTAATACATTCATCTGTAATGTAAAGTGCCATGATAATTTTCCTAACTCAAAATTTATTTACCATCAATCAATATTGACACATTTTTTGACAAAGTGCCGCATAAACATCTGGATGAACAAAGTCACCTACCGGACCCCCTAACGTCGCAATTTCCCTCACCAAACTGGAAGAGAGGTAAGTATATTTGCCGGCTGGGGTAAGAAATATGGTCTCAATGTCCGGAATCAAGGTACGGTTCATACCCGCCATCTGAAATTCATATTCAAAATCTGACATTGCCCGAAGTCCCCTTACAATCACTTGTACACCACACTGCTTCGCAAATTGAGCCAATAAACTTTCAAAACCACGTACACTGACATTATTTAATTCTGCCAAAACACGAGTTGCTAAGTCAATACGTTTTTTTAACGAAAAAACGGGTTCCTTGGATGGATTAGCTGCAATTGCTACAATCACATGTTCAAATAACTTGGCAGCCCGTTTAACAATATCAGTATGTCCATTTGTAATCGGATCAAATGTACCAGGATAAATAGCCGTTATTTTCATGTTATTAATATTCCAACATTTTCAGTCAAAAATGTTTGGCGTATTTTCAGCACGACACGAAATATGATACTTTAATTGAATCATTTAGTCAAGTAAAATTTTGATTCGAGCAATATTAAAGAATTTCTAGGGGCTAAATTTTAAAAAACTTGATCATCAAGTCTAAACAAGCACAAACTACTTTGGCATAATAATCATTGTGAAAATAAAAGTCAAGCTTTAATCTGCTATATATTTTAAAATTTTAGATAACTGATTGATTTATATATAATTATTTTTTAAGCCAAATCAAAATCAAATATTTTAATTGAATTGGCTTAGAATATAATGATATTCATAAAATTTAATTTTCAAAACTGATTGAAAGACAAAATTTTGAACTTTCCAAATCCCTAACAAGTTGTTGTTTATATTGAGGTTATGCTAAAATTGTCCTGAAAAACCCACACCCTTGCGTGGTTTTGGGGGAATGATTGTGAAAAAAATTGAAACGAACTATTCCACCATTGCTTCATAAATGTGATTAAAACGGCATGGTTTTTTCATTGTGTAGCGAATCAACTCAATCCATGATTGACTCGAAACTAAATTTTATTAATGCCATCATGATAATGTAAAGGACAATGCTGAAAATAATATACGCCAATTTTGTCAAATTGTCGAAATGAGTTGTTTACGTCAGTTATTTGCGGATACTTCCCCGATGCCCAAACATCAATTGGGTCTTATAGCTATCCATGCACTTTGCTTCAGTCATTTTTGGATTTTTTGTGGAAAAAATAACCTATACTCAGCGCGGGCATAAATTTAACTTTTTAAATGAGTTTTTTTGTAGGGCGGGCAAGGGGTTTTCTTGCCCACCGCTTCTCGTTTGAGCTGGGGGGCAGCAAAAACAACCCACCCTACATAACATGCCATATTGTGCCCGTGTGTAGTATATTAACCCAATATTGTTCGGAATAGTTTTTGCATAATTGCTAACTTTTTGTTATTTAACATTTTTTTAAGCATCAAAGAAATCGATTTTTTCTAAAAATCGGATTTATGGCTGATTTAAATTTCTTAGCAACAAAAATCTTGCCATACTGACGAGATTTCTCTGAATTTTAACCATACAAATTTTATTGGTTTTATTTAAACAAAAAGTGTTCCGAGCACTATTGCTATTAACCAGGTTTAAGTTGGATTGACAAATTCTAACCATAATAACTAATTGAAATTTATGTCAAAATCAATTTTATGAAAAATGGATTAAAATTAGGGCAAAACTTGTTCCGTTTTTTATGGGGTCAAAAGCATTTTCAGGTGCAAAATTCTGTCACTTACTGATAATAAATAAGTTAATCGCATTATTGGAAAGGTCAAAATTTTTAAAATTAAAAGTCTCGTAAAATTTGTATAAGGCAACTCGCCAAAAATAATATACCAGGGTAACCTTCAGTCTTGCCCCCACAGTCATCGAGGGTTTGTAGGCTGCACACCCTTGTGCTTGCCCATGATGGGTATTTTATTTTTTGCGATTTACCTAAGTGCTAATGCCAATGCCTGGTCCCAAGCAGGTAATTTGATACCAAAAAGATCACTCAATTTGGCATTAGATAATACCGAATAAGCAGGACGTTTAGCTGGGGTTGGGTAATCCGCTGTCGTGATGGGTAGTAGCCTGGGTTGTTTTTTGGATTGCGCTATGATGGCTTTAGCAAATTCGTACCAATTAGTTTGTCCTGCGTTGGTTAAATGATAGATACCGCTCAAAGATTTAATATCAAGTTGATAAAATGGTGAATAGATTTGAGCTATGATATGCGACGTCGCTTGTGCAATCATACGGCTCCAAGTGGGAGCACCTATTTGGTCAGCCACTATTTTTAATTCTTCACGCTCGGCTGCAAGGCGTTGCATAGTCAATAGAAAATTTTGACCACGTCTCCCGTACACCCAGGCGGTACGTAAAATAAGATACTGCCCTCCGATGTCAATGATAGCTTGTTCACCGGTAAGTTTACTGGTTCCATAAACGCCTAATGGGTTGACGGTATCTATTTCGGTGTAGGGGTTCGTGTGATTCCCGTCAAATACATAATCTGTTGAATAGTGAATCAGCAGGGCTTTTAAGCGTAGACATTCTTCGGCTAATACACCTGGTGCGATAGCGTTAATCCGATAAACTAATTCAGATTCTTGTTCTGCTTTATCGACTTTGGTATAAGCTGCAGCATTCAGAACAATGCTTGGTTTAATTTCACGGATAACACGGCGAATAGAATCGGGATCTGCTAAATTAATTTGGGCTTGTAGCTGTTGATTCGCGCCTCTGCCGGCAATAATAACTTTACCTAGCGGTTGTGTGCTATGCCATAATTCCCAGCCAACTTGTCCATAAGGACCTATTAATAGTATTTTTTTGCTATCAAACATTAATTTTATTAACTGCTCCTAAAAAGTGGGACAAAGTTGCCCATTAGGTGATTCGCTCTCTGTTGATAACCCTTTCAGGTTGCAACTAGAGTCCTGGTTGAGCAGTCCCAACCGTTGGCATAAGTTCCATCAAGACGGTCTTATGCAACCCTGTACTGTATGAAATGAGGGCTGTCCCTTTAGGGTCAAATTGACCTCCAAGCCGAGACTTGAAAACCCATTTACCAATCTTCACTTCTCAATACCAGGTACGAGAAAACTTTTATCGTCATCAGCCAACCTGACTGATGCTTCTTATTATGGGGTGACTTAGTTTATTTTTAAAGTCATTTTAATTAATTGGACAACTTATACCAATACAGTCTAACTTTGTCCCATTTTTTGAGAACAGTTAATTAACTCCTATTATTGTTAATATTTTGTGCACCCTTTTCTACAAAAGTAGTGAACAGTTTGTTCACTATATAGCTGTTCAGATAAAGATTTTGATCTAAAGACCTGTCAGGTTTCCAAAACTTGACAAATCTGATAGCTTTGACCTTCCCTGAAAGGGGCGGCTTTGGGGCGTTCCATGTGCAGACCCGTTTAAGTCGCCCAAGTTGCCCCAATTTAATCACAGTCGGATAACGTATCCACCCACTTCATCATGGGATCAGGAATAATTGGGGTCAGAGTAAAATTAAAATAAGAAGAAACTATCGTAATTAATGTTACTCCGATCCAAATCATTCTCAATTGAGTTTGCTTATGCTGCTGGCTCTATTGATATCGTAGCCAAGTTGGTTGCGTGGTTCACATAAGAGCATTTAGCCAATAATTAATTTTACTCTGACCCCAATTATTGACGATATATTGAATAATTATCATACATACCTCAAGTCAAATGGTATTGATGATACCAACGATTACCTAGACAGGTATCTTAGTGGTATTCCAACACATAGATTAATAAGAATAATTAAATATGTGCTAACTAAGTTCTGAACCACAAATTTTCAAACATTTTGCTGGAACCAATTTGGATAAAAATGGGTGGGAACCACGTTTTTTCAAGGTATCCCATCAATTTTGAGGGGCAGATTTGGCCGGCACGAGCAAGCGTAGGGTGGGTAGAGTTTCACTGCACCCACCTTTTGAACGATTCCTATAAATGGTATGGTGGGTTGCAGCAAAAATTTTAGCCACCCTACGCTCGCTAAGTATGCTGAGTTTTACGTTCAAGCAGAAAACACATAAAAAAAACTATCTATTAAGAAAGCGACGGCTCGTCTTTTAGTTATTACTTATAGTAAAGTCTATAGGTGTATTTTCTAACCGATTTTGATTTGACGAATCGTTTCAGTCTCAAGTCCCGTTAATTCTGAAATAATTTCCACATCAAAGCCCTTGGTTTTCATTGCTTGAGCGATTTCCAAGCTATTTTCTTTTTGCCCTTCTATCCGCCCGTATCTTTTACCCTTCAATTCAAACAAGCTAAGAGTTTTTTCAGTCGCCGCTGCGATTTTAGCCGCATGTCTTTCTTCAGGGGTTAGATTATCTTCCTCTATCAACGTAGCCGCTTTTTTGATCGCTCGTTTTTTGAGATTAATCGCCGGTTCTTCCGGATGATTAATGGACTGTAGCACTAAATCAAACCAATCGACATAACTCGCCGGGGTATTCTTATTCTTGAAATTTGGATTCAGAAAGATTAGTCGATGTTTGCAAAAATTAAAGACTTCACCTTCCCGCGTTCTGGGGTTAAAATCTAAAATCAATTCGTCATGTTCAACTGCTTTACCTTGCCGATCTTTTATCACATCCGGGGCAGTAATAACAACAATGGTATATACTGTTTGTTTGACTTCGTAGTCTTTTGCACTCCGTTGTAATTCGGCGATAGCCATCGTATGGTAGTGCAAAAATCGATCAAAGTTATAGTCATAATTGACACGTTGCACTTCAACGATGACTCTTTTATCTTTTGATTCAGTGAAAATGTCGTAGGCAAAATTAATCCAGGCGATTTTGGGACGAAACCGCTTATCGGTTTCTATCTTCTTGATTTTAATATCAATTCCCAGGATATCCTTGATAAATTGTGTTAAGACGACTTTATCAGAAAACGCTTTTTTGAAAATGACATCATTATCTAAGCGGGCTAAATACATGATTAATATTCCTTAAATGGGCAAAAATGTTGGGGGCAACCATAAAGGATTGCCCCTACGAAATACTATTTTTGCTAGAACATCAAGTTTTAGTCATCTATTCACTAGCCAACGTTGTTGATTGTATAACTAAATTAGAGCGTTGGATCGCTTTTAAATTATCCAGAATAATTGGGGTCAGAGTAAAATTAAAATAAGAAGAAACTATCGTAATTAATGTTACTCCGATCCCAATTATTCTCAATTGAGTTGGCTTATGCTGCTGGCTCTATTGATATCGTAGCCAAGTTGGTTGCGTGGTTCACATAAGAGCATTTAGCCAATAATTAATTTTACTCTGACCCCAATTATTCTGACGGTGCAGGGCAACATGCCCTAGAAAGTGAGGCGCATAATGAGACTATTCAACAAGATGGCATGAATCGGGTATTGGCGGGGAAAACCAGCCTTGATGAATTGTTGAGAGTGACGCAGAATGAATAGGGGGATTGTGGATTAGAAATCCGATTTTTTCAAAAAATCGGATTTCTTTAAGCTTTTTAACTTTAAAAACTAGAAGATAACGTCACTTGCTCCAACCGTTTCAACACCCCTAAAACGGTATATAAATCATTACCCGGATTATTCAATTCAAACACCCTTGATAAGGCATATTGTGAAATTTCGCTTTTGACTAATTTTATAAAGACAAAACTTCCTCCCGTTGTTATCATGCCAAAGCAAGGTTTTTCTTGGTTTTTATTAGCCAACATATAAGCTAATATTTGTGCTAATCCGGCTTCGATAGAAAAAGCAGCTTGTTTTGACTCAATAACCATCACCCAAAATTGATCTTTCAAAACCAAAACATCAATTTTACCGTCAACAATAGTCTCTCCATCCACTGTGGAGATTTTAATCGAATATTCTGATTTCGTATGAAATGGATACAGATAGAAACCTGCAAAATATAACAATGGTCCTAATACCGCCATTTTTACGGTATCTTCAAGCAGGGGAGGATATTTAATCAGATTGAAATAACCGGCTCTCAGTCGATCTAAAAGTTGTTTATCCAAATCCGTTATTTCCGGTAAATCACCTTGCCATTCATGAAAAAAATTGGCTTCAAAGGTACGTTGTAAAGCAAATTGACTTTCCAGGTCATGTAATGAGATATTTGAAGCGCGAATGCTTTGACTCATACTCTTTTCTCCTTATAGTTATCCAGATAAATATTGCGACTTAAAAATCCGATTTTTTAGAAAAATTGGATTTTGGGTAGGAAAATTGGTCGCCCCTTTTGGATATATTTTGCGAATTGCCTTACCAAAAAGTTTTCTGTTCAAAAAAAGTTTGCCAAGCGGTGTCTAAGCTAGTCAGATAAGTTATGTGCTGATGGGCATACCAACCATTTATAAAATGTCGAGCGGAGGCATTTTCATCTAATCCAGCTTGGGTTAGCAAATCAGCCAGCGTAGGGTGGGTAGAGTTTCACTGCACCCACCGCAACCATTTAATATTATTTGAGAAATGGTGGGTTGCAGCGAAGCTCCTATCCACCCTACGCTTCAATGCCATTTGCGTTAAGGGCAACCACAAGGGATTGCCCCTACAAGAACGGTTCACGTAGGGGCAAGACTGAATGGTGGCCCGATACTTAATGGCAGTGACCCTACGCTCGCTAAGTATGCTGAGTTTTACGCTCAAGCAGAAAACACATAAAAAAACTATCTATTAAGAAAGCGACGGCTCGTCTCAGTTTTTAGTTATTACTTATAGTAAAGTCTATAGGTGTATTTTCTAACCGATTTTGATTTGACGAATCGTTTCAGTCTCAAGTCCCGTTAATTCTGAAATAATTTCCACATCAAAGCCCTTGGTTTTCATTGCTTGAGCGATTTCCAAGCTATTTTCTTTTTGCCCTTCTATCCGCCCGTATCTTTTACCCTTCAATTCAAACAAGCTAAGAGTTTTTTCAGTCGCCGCTGCGATTTTAGCCGCATGTCTTTCTTCAGGGGTTAGATTATCTTCCTCTATCAACGTAGCCGCTTTTTTGATCGCTCGTTTTTTGAGATTAATCGCCGGTTCTTCCGGATGATTAATGGACTGTAGCACTAAATCAAACCAATCGACATAACTCGCCGGGGTATTCTTATTCTTGAAATTTGGATTCAGAAAGATTAGTCGATGTTTGCAAAAATTAAAGACTTCACCTTCCCGCGTTCTGGGGTTAAAATCTAAAATCAATTCGTCATGTTCAACTGCTTTACCTTGCCGATCTTTTATCACATCCGGGGCAGTAATAACAACAATGGTATATACTGTTTGTTTGACTTCGTAGTCTTTTGCACTCCGTTGTAATTCGGCGATAGCCATCGTATGGTAGTGCAAAAATCGATCAAAGTTATAGTCATAATTGACACGTTGCACTTCAACGATGACTCTTTTATCTTTTGATTCAGTGAAAATGTCGTAGGCAAAATTAATCCAGGCGATTTTGGGACGAAACCGCTTATCGGTTTCTATCTTCTTGATTTTAATATCAATTCCCAGGATATCCTTGATAAATTGTGTTAAGACGACTTTATCAGAAAACGCTTTTTTGAAAATGACATCATTAGACTTGTCCCGAAATAATAGCTTATAAAGTATTGATTAACAACGTATTTTTAAATTCCATAATCCCGCCACTTGAAAAATAACTTCATCAACCCAATTTTTAGTTGTACGGTTACGAAATTTTGTGGATAAAATTTGGAAAGCTTTCATACCTCCTATTGCATGTTCAACAACGACTCGTTTTGAAGCCATTTTTTGGTTTTGAGCTTTTTGTTCTCGGGTTAAAGAGGGATTTGGATTTTTCGGTGATTTTCTGGGTTTCTTGTTGGGAATAGAGATATGTCGAGCCTCAGAATAATCATTTTTAATGCCTTGATAGCCAAGGTCAACCGCTATTTTAACCTGAGACAAACTCAGTTTAGAAGAGGGAAGTTCTTTTTTAAACATTTTGTAATCTATGAATTTCCTTTGAATGTATGACCCAAAAATATCACACGTCGTTTGGTGTCAGAAATAAGAGTATTTGGTATGTCTCTTTTTTTTACCACTATAATACTTTTTTTGTGTTGAATTATTTTTAGGTCTAAAATGGCTTCTTTCTGTGACATCAATCAAGGCGAGCGGTTCTTCTTCGGTAACCATTTTACTGGCAATAGGGGCATGCTCTATTGTTTCTGAGATTGATACTTTATGTTCAACAGTTTGCGTTTCCATTTCTTTTGAGGTCAAATTAGAAGCTTTGCCCACGGTTTTTAAGGCTTCTTCTAGTTCAAAGTCTGTTTTAAGAGAGCGTTTGGGTAAAACATTTCGTTTTGATTGAGCTCGTTTTAAAACGGGTAAGAATTTGTTGATATTCTCTTCGGCGTTAGAAGGATTTAAATCAAATATAAACCCTAAAACGTCAAAAGTGGGAGAATTCTTTAAGTAGAAGAGGATAAAAAACAACTTATTCTCAGCACTCAGTAACTGCCCTTTTCGCCCGCCGCCAGGGCGACGGCTTCGTTTCGTACGATTTTTTTGATAGGCTTCATCAGAAATTTCTGGTAAACTTTCAGAAAAAGCTACTAGAAGTTCTTCAAAGGGTTTTTTACCCAAACCTGTTAGCGATTTTAATTGTCTTTCACTTCGAGTTGAATTATAATAATCAAGCATTGTTGTCCACCCATAAATTATAATTTATAATTAACGATACTTTATTATTATAACATAATAAATCATTAACTGTCAAATTGAAACGGGATTTATTTAAGTCATTGATTTTAAAATACTTTTTTTTTGAGGTTGACATAAGTCTCTGAAATATATAACTTAATTATTTCGGGACAAGTCTATTTAAAAACTTAATTTCCATAATTTTATAACTTATTGATTTTCAAGTATTTTTAATTTTGTGATCTATATAAGTATATGAAATATAAAGTCTAATTATTTAGGGACAAGTCTATTATCTAAGCGGGCTAAATACATGATTAATATTCCTTAAATGGGCAAAAATGTTGGGGGCAACCATAAAGGATTGCCCTACGAAATACTATTTTTGCTAGAACATCAAGTTTTAGTCATCTACTCACTAGCCAACGTTGTTGATTGTATAACTAAATTAGAGCGTTGGATCGCTTTTAAATTATCCAAATAATCCATCGGATTTTTTCCCGTTTTCACATAAAGTGCGTAAAAGGTATAGGTTCCACCTAAGCCGGGAGTCACTTCAAAATCAGGGAGGATGCGGTGTGAAAGCTCTACATCTTGTAGAGATCCCCTGAAAGCTTTAGGTGTTGGACTAAATGGCATTATGGGTATGTCAGTCTTAAACAATAAAGCCCCATCTGGCATTAAAGCCGCCAATTCTAATGAGACTTGTTCCCCTACTGAGAGGCTCCGTTCTTCTTTGCCTGTCAAGCCCTGATTATCTGTTACGGTTAAGGTGATCAGATAATCGCCGTCATCGGAAAAAGTTAAATCAACTACTTTTCCAGTCATGGTTTCACCCGTTGGGGAAATTTGCCATTGATAGGTTTGAATCTCACCATCCAAATCGACTGAACGTTCAGCACTTAATCGTACTATTCGTTGTGACATAATCCCTTTGTCATCCACATCAATAATGGCTACCGGTGGTGATGAGCCGGTATCAGAAATGACCTTAACGACTTTGCTTGCACCATTTGTACTGGTTAAACCTTCGTTATCAGTCGCGATCAAACTGATTTGATAATCACCTTCTTTGTTAAAGGTGAGTATAGGGTTTTCACCTATTGGTACTTGTCCATCAGAAACAATCCAAGTGTAATCAACAATCTGTCCATCTGTATCAAAAGAGGCACTGGCATCTAATTGAATCGTTGGGTTTGAAAGCGTGACAGTCGTTGGAATGGTTACAAACTTAGCCACAGGCGGTGATTGTAAAATCACCGTTTTCTGTGTACTTGCAGTAACGCCATGATTATCAGTAACCGTTAGTGTGATCACTTGTATTCCCGCTTGTTTAAAGGTAAAATCCCCCGTCATGCTTGATAATGACTGTCCATCAGAGGTAAGCCATTCATATTGCGAAATGGCACCGGCTGTTGCACTGGCATCGACATGAACGGTGAGTGGGATTATGCCTTGATGGGGAGTGACGGTCAAATCTGGAATAATTCTACCTGATTCTAAAGGTGCGGTAATGGCAACAGTTTGTTCGGTGTGAGCAGTCACACCCTCATCATCAGTCACCGTCAAGGTAATGGTATGTGTACCTACCGTATTGAAGGTAAGGCTGGGTGTCATACCCAACGTTTTTTGTCCATCTGAGCTAACCCATTGATAATGAACAATTCTGCCATTGGGATCGAAGGAAGTTGTGGCATCGAGGTTGACTTTTAAGGGAGCTTCTCCTGATTGAGGTTGGGCAGTGAAAACAGCGTAAGGGGGTTTGTTGTCTGCCAATGGCTCAATAATTGGCGAAACCCCTATACGTGCGGATGGACATTTGGCTATTTCTTTTGCAGCCGTTGCATCTCCAAAATAGACATTATCGACGTAAGAAACGACTGAACTTTCAGGAAATGCAAACGCATTGATTTTAACTTCTGGTGCAAAAGCCGGTTGAGCGATTTTTGGGGTATATTCAAAAAACCTTTCGCCATCAACAACGAAAAATAAGGTTTTGCCGTCCCAGGCAAGACGAAAAGCTTATGCTTTGCCGTCGTGAGCGCGGACAACATGCCAGGGAACAATATCAGTGCTGATATGTCCTGTTATGGCATCGCCTTTACGAAAAATGTGAATAGCAATGATTTCTTGTGGACCTGAAGTGAGTATTTTTTTATCCACACCCATGCTGGCGACAATATCGCTGACACCGTCTGAGAAAAAAATACCGTCCAAACGTACACCAATTCCATTTTGGGGTGCAGATACCGTTGAACTCGGATCGAGGGTTAAATCAGCCCCAAAAACTTGAGGAGGTTGAACATCAGGATTAAGTCCCAGCCATACGCTCCGTATGACTTCAGAAGGTGTAACGGTCAACTTAGCTTGTTGATTTTCAATCGCAAATTCACCTTCTCCAGCAGGCCACCAATGGCGATGAATATCGCCGTGATCAAAATTGTCATAAGCTTGTAGTAAATGATTATTACAAGCTTCTTGTGCAGCCGTTGGTGATAAAATAGCTGTTAAGTTTATCATTATTTTATAAAAATCCAATAACCAGTTACCACAGGTTTCACCTGTGGTAACTAATCAATATTTCAAACCACTGAATTATGAAAATTATTATCCTGGGTGCTGGACAAGTGGGTAGTTCTCTTGCGAAGAATCTTGTCAATGAAGCTAACGATATTACCATCGTTGATCATAACGCTGTTTTATTGCATAATTTGCAAGAACATTTGGATTTACGCACCGTCAAAGGACAAGCTGCTCACCCCTACGTTTTATTACAGGCAGGAGCTGAAGATGCGGATATGTTAATAGCGGTTACCAATAGTGATGAAACGAATATGGTTGCCTGCCAAATTGCTCATACCCTTTTTCATACACCTACTAAAATTGCGCGTGTACGGGAATGCGACTATCTTAATCACAAAGAAATTTTTGGGACAGACGGTTTAGCTGTTGATATGCATATCAGTCCAGAACAATTAGTCACCCACTATATTCAACGTTTAATTGATTATCCCGATGCTTTGCAAGTTCTTGATTTTGCGGATGGTAAAGTACAATTAGTTGCGGTGAAAGCCTTTTATGGTGGTCCCTTAGTGGGACATGCCCTGCGAACTATTGAGGATCACATGCCGGATGTGGAAACACGAATGGCAGCGATGTTTCGGCGTGGTAAGGCTATTATCCCGGAAGGAGATACGGTTATTGAAGTCGATGATGAAATCTTTTTTGTAGCGGCAACCAAAAACATATCTAGCGTCATGGCGGCTTTACGTGAATTGGATCGTCCCTGTAAACGTATTATGATCGCAGGGGGTGGTAACATTGGCACCCGTTTAGCGAAAAATTTGGAAAAAAAGTATCACGTTAAATTGATTGAGCACAACGTAGCGCGTACCGAAGTTATTTCTGAAATAGTGGATAATACTATTGTATTGAGAGGTGATGCGGCAGATAAAGATTTATTGCGCGAAGAAAATATTGATGAAATGGATATTTTTTGTGCTGTCACCAATGATGAGCAGATTAATATTTTATCAGCCATGCTTGCAAAACGCATGGGGGCACGCAAAGTGATGGCTTTGATTAATCGCCCTGCTTATGTGGATTTAGTGCAAAGTAGTAACATTGATATTGCTATTTCACCTGAACAAGCGACTATAGGCACTTTATTAGCGCGTGTGCGACGGGGCGATGTGGTGGTGGTGCATTCCTTACGTCGTGGGGCGGCAGAAGCGATAGAAGCGATAGCACATGGTGATGAAAATTCTTCTAAAGTCGTAGGTAGACGGGTTGATCAGATTAAGCTGCCGCCTGGTACGACGATTGATGCCATTGTACGAGGCGAAGAAGTTATCATAGCACACCATTATACAGTGATAAAACCCGAGGATCATGTCATTTTATTTTTGACTGATAAAAAACGAATTGCTGCTGTGGAACGATTATTTCAGGTGGGCGTTATGTTTTTGTAATCAGTTATCAGTTATCAGTTATTTCTGGAAAATGATTATGGCTTAATTGGATAATGGTATAATTCATAAAAATACTATTTTTTAAACTTGTTCCCAAATAATTTGAACTGTGATTTATGTGATTAGGAATGAGAATTGAATAATATACTAAACCTGCCATGTTTTTTAAACCTGGCAGGTTTGGCTTGAAAGTTTTGGATTTATTAAATCCTTAATTCTTATGATTGTCATTTAGGTTTTTCCTTTGTTTTACAGAATAGATTATTATGGCTATACTTGAAGTATTACATTTTCCTGATCCTCATTTACGTACCAAAGCGAAACCGGTTAAACAGGTTGATAATGCGATTCGTCAACTCGTTGATGATATGTTTGAAACGGTGTATAAAGCACCAGCTATTGGGCTGGCTGCCACACAAGTGAATGTTCATAAACAAATTGTTGTGATTGATTTATCGGAAGAGCAAAATCAGCCATTATGTTTTATCAATCCCAAAATCATGAGTAGTGGGGGTGTACAAACTGTAGAAGAGGGCTGCTTATCTATCCCTGGGATATTTGAAAAAATTGAGCGCCCTGAACATATCATAGTGGAAGCACTTAATTATAAGGGAGAAAGTTTTACGTTGAAGACTGATGGTTTGCTTGCAGTGTGTATTCAGCATGAAGTAGATCACCTGGTAGGCAAATTATTTGTAGATTATCTTTCGTCACTCAAACGTCAACGTATTCGTAAAAAATTGTTCAAACAAAAAAAACGATAGACTTTATAAACTGAAAGTTGAACGAATTTAGGAAATATGGTATGCCCAATAAATGGATTTTTTGACTTGTAAGTTTTCACTTTTTTTAAGCACATTCCAATGAAACCCGAAAAACGCATTATTTTTGCAGGGACTCCAGCATTTGCTGTACCCAGCCTTCTTGCTCTGTTAAATTCAAAACACTCCGTTTGTGCCGTTTATACCCAACCGGATCGCAAATCTGGGCGGGGGCGTAAATTAAAAGCTAGCCCAATTAAATTGCTTGCTTTAGAACATAACATTGATGTTTATCAACCGGTTAATTTGAAAGAGGCTGAAACTCAAGCGGAGTTAGAAGCCCTTAAACCGGATTTGATGATTGTCGTGGCTTATGGATTGATATTACCCAAAGCGGTGTTGGATATACCTCGTTTGGGTTGTGTCAATGTACATGCTTCTTTATTACCCCGTTGGCGGGGGGCTGCACCTATTCAACGAGCCTTATTAGCTGGTGATACGCTAACCGGTGTGACTTTAATGCAAATGTATGAAAGTCTTGATACCGGGGCTATTTTGAAAGTAGAAAATTGTACCATTTTACCTGATGATACCGGGCAAACTTTGCATGATCGTTTGGCAACCATGGGTAGTCAATTGTTAGCTGATAACATAGATGATATTGAAAATGTGCCCGCCATTGTACAAGAAAATAGTCAGGCGACTTATGCTAAAAAATTGAACAAAGTTGAGGCGCAATTGGATTGGCAACAACCGGCGATAGTTTTAGAACGCAAAGTGCGTGCTTTTAATCCAATGCTAATTGTTAAAGCGAAATTATTTAACAAAACACTAGGCATTTGGGCTGCCCAAGCTTTGCCTTCCCCTACAACGTTAAATAGCGAAATCGGCACTGTTATACGTTGCCAACGCGATGGTATTGATGTGGTAACTGGGGAGGGTATTTTACGTTTGTTGAAGGTACAAAGAGCGGGTGGAAAACCTATCATGGTAGGCGATTTTATCAATGCACATCCTGAATATCTGAAATGAGAAAAAAAAATGCTCGTAGTATAGCGACTCAGGTTTTAACCCAAGTTATCGGATATAAACATTCTTTATCGGATTGTTTAGACACTGCTCTACCTAGTTTAAATGATGCGCGTGATCGTGCTTTGGCACAAGCATTATGTTATGGCGTATTGCGTTGGTTGCCGCGTTTACAAGCTTTATTACAACGTTTACTCCGTAAACCGTTTAAAGCTAAGGATAGTGATATTGAAGTGTTATTGTTAATTGGTTTATATCAACAATTATATATGCGCATTCCAGATCATGCTGCGATAGCGGCGACGGTGGATGTGACGCGCACCTTAAAAAAACCTTGGGCAACCGGTTTAGTGAATGGCGTACTACGTCATTTTCAACGCCAACAGAAAACTTTGCTCATGAGTGTTGATAATGATAACAGCGCCAAATTAGCACATCCGCCTTGGTTATTGGAACGCTTAATTCAAGATTATCCCAAGGATTGGGAGGCTATTGTTGAAGCCAATAATACACATCCGCCCTTGACACTACGAGTAAATGCTCGCTTAATGTCGCGTGATGACTATCTTGAACATTTGCGGGTGGCTAATATGGGTGCGGTCCCTACACCTTATACGGAATATGGCATCACTTTAGAGCAAATTCCCCAGGGTATGCCTAATAGTTTACCTGGATTTACCCAGGGTTGGGCTTCGGTGCAAGATGGTGCCGCCCAATTGGCAGCACCATTGCTTGATGTTCCGATAGGCGCACGGGTGTTAGATGCTTGTGCCGCCCCTGGTGGAAAAACGGCACATTTGCTAGAGCATTATAATATAGATGCTTTATTGGCTTTAGATAATCAACCGGCTCGCGTACAAAAATTGACTGATACTTTGCACCGCTTGCAATTATTAGCTGAAGTACGCCTTGCAGATGCGAGTCAACCTGAAACTTGGTGGGATGGTGAACCTTTTGATCGCATTTTACTGGATGTGCCTTGCTCTGGCAGTGGTGTCATTCGCCGTCATCCGGATATTAAATATTTACGTCGATCTAGCGATATTAAAAAATTAGCCGCTCAACAAAAACGTTTGCTTGGCGCATTGTGGAAACTGTTAAAACCTGGGGGTAAGTTATTATATATAACTTGTTCCGTTTTTGCGGAAGAAAATCATTTACAAATACAAAATTGGCTAAGCAGCCACGCGGATGCTAATGAAACGGTGATTTCTGCTGATTGGGGGCACGCTATGGCGTATGGGCGGCAAATTCTACCCGGTGAAAATAATCAGGATGGTTTTTATTATGCTTGTCTATCTAAAACCAAATAGGTTTAGTTGTTAATTGAACATTATAAGAAATCCGATTTTTTCAAAAATCGGATTTCTTAGTTTTGTAAAAATTATCAATGCTTCCCCAAAAATACTATTTTTTTCAAAAAGAGTATTTCTAAAACAAATTCATTAACAATTAACAATTAACAATTAACAATGCCGGTGAACTGGTATCGTGTGCTGGTGGGGCTATGTCTGTTATTAGACGTGAGTGTTGCTTTTGCCAATTTTTCAATAAGTGATGCAAAAACACGTTTAGTTGATGAGATGTATCTACTAGATGCTAAACTTAATTATAATTTGACTGAGGTAACGATTGATGCCCTACAAAATGGAATAGCACTGAATTTAAGACTTACCGTTTTGATTGAACGTGAAAGATGGTATTTGTGGGATGAAAGAATAGCTACCTTGAAACAAGGCTATAAATTGAAATATTATGCGCTTCGTCAACAATATCTGCTTGAATATCTGAATACGGGCAAACAAGAAACTTTTAGCTATTTGAATACCCTTCTGGCGCATATCGGGAAATTAGAAAATTTTCCTTTGCTAGATAAACGGGTGATAAAACAGGATGAAACTTATTGGGTTTATTTGAACATTTATTTGGATATTGAATCTCTACCGGTGCCATTGCGCCCCATAGCCCATTTATCTTCACAATGGCGTTTAAGCAGTTATTGGTATCAATGTGTTTTGCAAGGGAAATAGCAGAAATCCGAGTTTTTGGAAAAATCTGATTGCTTTTGTGCCCTCAAATTTAGGTATAGGTGGATATTAGAAATTTTTTCTAAATGGTTTGAAACGAATAATTTTCGTTTTGTAGAATGTTAGTTGAATAATTTGACAGTGAAAAAATTGAGATTGTGGAGAAAAAGTGACTCAGGAGTCAATTTTAAATGACAAACATTATTAATATTGATGAAAAATCTCCCTATTTAGAAAATGTCATTAAGTTAGGGGATGCTAATAGTAAAATCTTAGGTTTTTTAACAGAAGGAGCATTTCGCAATTTTGCTATTAAAAAACAAATTCTTGTGGCTCTTGATGATAAGAAAATTTTTTGTGGATATTTATTGTATAACATTAATCAAAAATGTAAATCAGTTTCTATAGTCCATCTTTGTGTTGAAGCATCTCACCGGCAACAAGGTATCGCTTTTGCCCTGGTGTATAATTTTAAGAAAATCACCAAAGACTTTTTTCTAGGTATTAGAATTCATTGTCGTCGTGATTATGAAATCAATAAAGTTTGGCCAAAATTTGGTTTTTTTGCTATGGATGAAAAACAAGGACGAAGTAAGCAAGGGAGCATTTTAACTATATGGTGGTTTGATCATGGACATCCAACGCTTTTTACACTTGCAGATAAACAAAAAATTGGACCAAAATTGCCTGTCGTTATTGATGCTAATATATTTTACGATTTACAAAAATCACCACAGTCTGTAAGTATTAAAGAATCTCACTCTTTATTAGCTGAATGGTTGAACGTAGAATTACATCTCACCCCGGAAATTTACAATGAAATCAATCGCCATAAAAATGGAACGGAACGAAAACGTGGATGGAAATTCATAAAAGCATTCAAGGAACTTAGTATACTAGATGATGAATTTCAGAAAACGCGTGAGCAATTACGTTCTTTTTTTCAAAAAAAGATGAGTGACAGTGATGAATCTGATCTACGCCAATTAGCACGAGCAATTGCAAATAATATGCGATTTTTTGTGACTCGTGATATAGCATTGCAAAATAAATCAGAAGAAATTTATAAAAATTTTGGAATGCAGATTATTTCTCCATCTTATTTGATTACTTATCAAGACGAACTTATGAGAGAGATTGAATACCAACCGATTAAGTTAGCCGGAAAAATTAATATTAAACGTGTTGATTCTGAACAAATTGTTTTGTTAGAAAAGCAGTTTGATGCCTTACAATGGAAAACTAAAGCACAATTTAAACAACATCTGCAACCTTATTTAGCAGAACCGCGTATTTTTGAAACGGTGATTATACAAAGTGCTGGACAATTATTGGCTTTAATCGTCTACGGACGTAGAAATCAGCACGAATTAGAAATTCCAGTATTTCGCTTCACACAAAATTCTTTATCAGCAACGTTAGCAAGGTATTTATTGCTTAAAACTGTTTTAGACTCCTTAGCTGAAAAACGTGTATTAACTAAGATAACTGATTTAAACTTATTGGATGAAGTTATCAACGCACTTAGAGAACAGGATTTTGTTCTAATAAAGAATCATTGGATAAAGGCGAGTTTACAGATTGTTGGAACAGCGAAACAGTTAGCTGCCGAACTAACCACCATTGGCAATAACTTACCTCAAATAAGTCAATATGCGACTCAAATGAATGAAGCGATTGAAAGTACTTTATCTAATAATAATAGAGGATTATTATATATTGAGAGAAGTTTATGGCCAACTAAAATAACTGATTTGGATATTCCAACGTTTGTTGTACCTATACAGCCTGATTGGGCAATGCAATTATTTGATTTTAATCTTGCTAAACAAGACATTTTTGGAGGAGAACCAAGTCTTATCTTAAAAGTAGAAAACGTTTATTATCGTGCAAATCGTTCTAGCCCTAAAGAACTGGCAGCCCCAGCTCGTATTTTATGGTATGTTGGTAAGGGAAAAGGTAATTATCAAGGAACGATGTCTATTCGTGCTTGTTCTTATCTTGATGAAGTAGTTATTGATAAACCAAAAGTCCTTTTTTCACGATTTAAACGACTTGGTGTATATGAATGGAAGGATGTTTTTGAAACAGCGAAGCAAAACCTTAACAAGGATATTATGGCTTTTCGCTTCAGTAACACCGAAATATTCAACCATCCCATTCACCGAAATGAATTAAAAGAAATTTGGAAACAAGAGAGCGATGTTAATTTTCACATTCAAAAGCCAATTTTTATTTCCAATCTGCTTTTTTTCCATCTTTACCATAAGGGTGTTCCAATAAAGAGGTGATTTTTATGTCCAGCAACGTACTTTTATCAGTTCGCCCTAAATACGCCGATAAAATATTTGAACGGACTAAAACGGTTGAACTCCGCAGGATTCGTCCAAAACTTTTAGAAGAAGGAGACTTAGTGTTACTTTATGTCTCCTCTCC
>Ga0190284_1000253_pt1 | contig 36687 bp, 29 predicted proteins | sample 48691812_MG_FD_161668 | JGI IMG/M metagenome (GOLD analysis project Ga0190284, IMG submission 161668) | Hydrothermal vent microbial mat bacterial communities from Southern Trench, Guaymas Basin, Mexico - 4869-18-1-2_MG | ecosystem: Environmental > Aquatic > Marine > Hydrothermal vents >...
CTGTTTGTGTGGGTTGTTGCTCAAGGGTGCCACTGGCGGCTTGTCCGCCAGTGTCGCACGGGCAGACAAGCTGCCCGTGGCACCCGAACGGGCAAACCCACAAAACAACGTGTGACCATGCACTAGTATGACAGCGCTAGATTGCCCAAAACAAACCGAGCCGCGGGTTTCAGCCCGCGCGGCTTTCCGGTTTCAGCAGGCGCCAAGCCACATTAGAAACCGCGTAGGCTGAAGCCTGCGGCTCCCAAGGGCGGTTCTATCGCCGTCACATTAAAGCTACAGTTTAACAAACGGTGTATTGGGAAGGCAAAAGGCTCGCTTTTTCTGGCAGCAACGAGCCGCCAGTGTCGATAACCTATTGTACTATATAGAGTACTGATTGTGGACACCGGGCAAGCTGAGCTTGCACGGAGAATAGACCTTGTCTGGAATACCGCCTGACATCGCGGGATCAGCCCTACAGGCGGGCTATGTACAGCGTGCAGCCTCTCGTGACGCGGATGCAGCGCGCACGGGGCAGGCACAGGCCACCGAACGCCAACTCCGCGCCACCGATGAAGCCGCTGGAAACGTCGAAACCACCGACGACGACGCGCAGATCTACTCCGATGCGGAGGGCACCGGCGGTCAGGGAAGGGTGTTTGGCGAGGAATCAGAGCAGGAGAACGAGGACACTGACGCTGAGGGCGCCGAGGAGCACAGCGGGTCGCTTGAAGACACGGACAGCCCGCCACGCTTGGACATCCAAGCCTGATCTGCGGCTTCTGGCGACGTTGCCGTGGGTTGGCGTGGGTGGGGCAGGGCTCGGTCGCCGGCGAAACTGGGCTTTTTCATGCCTGAGCCGCCGATTTTTTGGCGTCGCGACCCGCCCGAAGCTCCGGATTGTGCTTGACTATTCGGACGACAAGCCTATATTAGAGCTAAGGTTGGAGTGCCAACGCAGGCGATGCGTAGGAGCTTCATTCCGGACTTGGCTGGAGTGGACGCCCGTCAACCGGCCTTGAGGCACTTCATCCGTGCGGGTGGTTCCCGCCGAGCTTCCAACAGACCCACGTCGGGAGGCAGCGATGTCCAGAACTATTGTATCCCCTGCACCCACGGTCGAAGTTGAGGTGACCAGCGAGCTCGCGGCCCGGGAACGGGCGCTGGACAACATCGGGGAGCGTCGGCGATGGCCTCGCGACCAGCACTCGGTATGGGCGACCCTGCGCGCACTGGGCGGGGACGAAGTTCCCGCTCGTACGGCCGATAACGTCAGTGAGGGTGGGTTACGCGTGACGATTCCCATCGGCTTTGGGGTCGCGGTAGGTCAGCGCTTCGAAGTGCTACTTCAGCAGCGTCAGGAGCCCGGCGGCGAATCCCGTGACGTGCTCGGGGAGGGGCATTACGCCACCGTCGTGCGGACCGAGATCATGCTCGCCGAAGAGGGGGAGAGTGATCGCGTGGGGGTTGGGCTGCATTTCGACACGGCGATCGCGCTGTAGTATTCGGTTCTGCCTGGTGCACCATACCCCGTTGGCGGGCCGACAGGCGTGTCCGCCAAGATGTCCTTGATTTGACTGGTGGCGCTTCCGGCTGGAGAGTAAAAAGCCGGGGTGGCATGGGGTTTGCGCCTCGCGCCGAAAAAATAGGGGTTGAACAGTTTGCCATCCTGCGATATACCCCGGCTGTAGATGCGGGGTGTGAGTGGGGTTGCGCACAACAGGAGATTGGCTTTGAGTGCCCTGACGAAGATCTTCATCGTGCTGCTGACCGTTTTCAGCATCGCCTTCGCCATGTCGACGATTTCGTTCGTGGCTCAGACGAACGACTGGAAAGCGTTGGCCATGGACTATCAGGATGCGCAGAGGGTGATCGAGACAAAAATGGTCAACCAGAGTTCGGCCCATGCGGCGGAGAAAGCCAACTGGCTCGATGCGCGCCGTGAGCATCTGCGGCAACTCAGGGGACGGGAGGCGGGTCTGCAGGAAGCGCAGCAGGATCTGACGGCGGCGAAGATCGAGTTGGCCCAAACCAAGGCCGCCAGAAGTGCCGCCGACGCGCTCACCCAGAATCTCAGTGGGCAACTGCAGTTGGCCAGCGCCGCTCGCGACAATGAGCAAGCGCAGCGCGAAGCGTTGCAGGATCGCAACGTCGAGGTGGAGAAACGTAACCTCGACCTGAACGAGCGCGTAAACGAGTTAACGGCCCAGATCCTGGTCTTCAGGCAGCAGCAACGGCAGTTCGAGCAGCAGATCAACATTCTGCAGGATGAGAACCAAAAGCTGGCGTCGATTACTCGGCGGGCCGCCGCGGGCGAATTCACCGTTGCCGGCACGGATTCGGTGACTCCCCTGGAGCCGGTGGCCGCCACGCCGATTCGAGGCCATATTCTGGAGGTGGATGGAAACCTGGCGACGGTCAGCGTGGGCTCGGCCGACGGCGTCCAGGAGAACATGACCTTCGTCATTTACCGCGGCTCAGAGTACATCGGTGACTTGCGAATCACGGACCTTGAACCGCACAGCTCAGCGGGCACGATCACCCGGCGGCGAGGTACCCCGCGGGTAGACGACCTGATCGCGGATGAGGCGCGTTTCGGGATGGCGGGATAGGGTTCCGCCGAACGGCGTCGGCATCGACCGAAGGTCTGCCCCTGACGGGCGGAGTTGGAGCGACTAGAGATGAGTGAAGGCGGCCCCACGCCGACCAGCCCGGAAAGCGACGTCTACACGATGATGTTGATCATCGCGACGCTGTTTCTGGCGGTTGCGATGGTGTTTGTTTCGTTTCGGGCCCAGAGTTTCCTCGGGAGTTGGCTGCCCTTCGGGCTGTGACTTATTTCTCATCGTTTTCGCCTGCGGGTTCTTCATTTCGACGCCCAAACACGGTAGACTATCCCAGCCAACTTCAAGGGGTGTCCGACATGGGGCGGTCGGATTACTACCGGATCCTGTGCGGCAGAGCATCCCGCGCGTCAGACCAACGCGGCACCGACGAAGCCCGATCAGCGCCGGTATCGGTGATTGCTGGTCACGTCGCCGCACGCCAGGTATCCTGAAGAATCGGCCAGCCGAAAGGACAACGTACCGTGATCTTCGACTCACTGCTGGGCATGTTCAGTATTGACATGGGCATCGACCTGGGAACGTGCAACACCCTGGTTTGTGTCAAGGGGGAAGGTGTCGTGTTGAACGAGCCGTCCGTGGTGGCGGTGAAGAAGGGCACCAATCGGGTCCTGGACCATGGGAACGCGGTCGGCGTTGTGGCCAAGGACATGCTCGGGAAGACGCCAGGTTCGATCACCGCGGTTCGCCCGCTGAAGGACGGGGTCATCGCCGATTTCGACATTACCGAGGCGATGCTGGGATACTTCATTCGCAAGGTTCACGGGCGGCGCAACTTTTTCAAGCCCCGTGTGGTCATCGCGATTCCTTCGGGCATCACCGCCGTGGAGAAACGAGCGGTGTACAACTCCGCGGAGCGCGCCGGCGCCCGGCGCGTCTACCTGGTCGAAGAGCCGATGGCAGCGGGCATCGGAGCCGGGTTGCCCATCGCCGAAGCCACCGCCTCGATGGTCGTGGACATTGGCGGGGGCACCACCGAAGTGGCCATCATGTCCCTGGCGGACATCGCCGTGTGCGAATCGATCCGCGTTGCCGGCGACGAGATGGACGAAGCGATCATCCATCACATGCGGCGCACGTACAACCTGATGATCGGCCTGCAAACCGCCGAGCGAATCAAGATCAGCATCGGTTCGATCCACGACGACACCGAGGAAACCTCGTGCGAGGTCCGCGGACGCGATCTCATCAGCGGGTTGCCCAGACAGAGCGTGGTCACGAGTTCGGAAATTCGTGAGGCCCTGCGCGAGCCGATCGGCCAGATTATCGAGTGCATAACCCGCACCCTCGAGCATGCCGAACCCGAACTCTCCGCGGACCTGGTCCAAAACGGCATCTGCCTAGTGGGCGGTGGATCGCTGTTGCGCGGTTTGGACAAGGTTGTTTCCGAAGCCACCGGCTTGAACGCGGTCTTGGTGGACGACCCCATGAGTTGCGTGGCCCGCGGTACCAGTGTCTACCTCGAGCACTTGGCCATGTGGAAAGACACCATGGAGTCAGACGACGACGAGCGATGAGAAGCCGTCGCAAAGGAAAGCGCGCGACTCGCAAGCGGATCTTCGCGGCGTTGCTGGTGTGTTCCGCGGTGGGGTTTCTCCTGCCCACATCGGTCACCGGGCGGCTGATGAGTTTGGTCCAGGTTCTGGTCCCGTTGCAGGACGCGACCAATCGCGGTGCGGACGCCATCGGGACCGCTCTCGTCGCCGCACCGGAACCCATGCCTTCGGCGGCGGACATCGGGCGGATGACCGTCCGAAACCAGTCCCTGCGGCATACCGTAATCACGCTTCGTGCCGAGGTCGATGTCCTGGAGCGAACGGTCCGTGAACTGGCGGGCATTCGAGATCGAGGAATGCCGGGCAGACTGGTTCCGGCGCGTGTGGCTGCGCCGGATGTGTTGTCCTGGAGGGAATCGCAACTGATCGACGCCGGGACTCTGCAAGGTGTACGCCGGGACGCGATCGTCGTGTCGAACCACTTCACCGTCAATCTCGGGACCGAGGAAGGCGTACGCTCCGGACAGGTCGTTCTTGCGGCGGAGGCGTTTATCGGCACCGTGGAAGCGGTCGGCACACACACGGCGCGGGTCAAGCTGGTGTCCGATCCGACGACGCGTATGCCTGTGCTGATCGCGCGCGGCGCGGAAGGGCCGCTGGATGCGGAGTTCTGGTTTGTCGGCGCCGGCGGCAACCGTGCGCGCATCGAAGATGTCGATCATCGGTTCATCAAGGAAGGTGGCATCCAGATTGGTGACGGTGTGCTGACAGTCTCCGGTGATGATCGCTTACCGGTCTCGATGGTGATCGGCTCCATCCAATCGATCGCACAGGACAAACACAATCCATTGCTCTACACACTCGATGTCGAACTCGCAATCGACGCCAACCGTCTCCGGCGTGTCTACGTTGTCGATCCCATCGGCGAGTAAGTACCACTGACAAAATACAAGTGCAGGGGCGGTCGCCCGAGCTTGAACCCCGTGCGACGGTCCTGAACACGCCAGACCTTTCACGAATCTCCGGTCCCCCTAGTGATATTCGTGGAGCACTGTGTTACAATGGGTTCGATAGCCGCTGCGCCCAATCGGTTGCGTGCGAGTGGGGCCGGCCGGTGAGAGCAACCCTTGAGGTTCCTTTTCGAGGAGACAAATTAATGACACTACAATCGGCCAGGTATATCGATTGTGCTGCGAACCAGGCCTTCGTATTCACCGGCGCCGGTGGGCGAGGCGTCCACACGATCGTCTTAACCTGCTTGGTGGCGGGATTTGCGCTTGGGGCTTTGGCGGGCCCGGCGTTGGCGCAGCTCTCCAGCGATGACATTGCCGCGCTGCGCGAGCGGGGCAAGATCGAGGGATGGACCTTCAGCGTTGGCGAGAGTGAAGCCACGCGTCGCCCGCTGCACGAGTTGTGCGGGCTGGTCGTGCCTGAAGACTGGCGGCCCGAAGACAGGAAGAAGACGCCGCCCCCGCCGCGCTTCACGCCGCCCACATTTGATTGGCGCGACCTCGGTGGTTGCACGCCGATAAGGGACCAGGGCGGTTGCGGGAGTTGCTGGGCGTTTTCGGCGATCGGAGCCGTGGAATGTGCCATTCTGATAAATGAAGGGGTGAGCGAGGATCTTTCCGAGCAATGGCTGGTCAGTTGCACCGATGCAGGCAGTTGCAGTGGCGGCTGGCATCATTCCGCCTTCCGTTACCTTCAGTGTAACTGCGGCGGGTACCACGACCCGTGTGGCGACTGCGGCGCCGTCTACGAGTCGGATTTCCCCTATGTTGCGTGGGATGCCCCGTGCGGCTGTCCCTATGATCATCCGTATTCCATTGTCTCCTCAGAGGCCGTGGGGACGGAAATGGCGACCGTGGAGGAGATAAAATCCGCCATCTATCAACACGGTCCCGTGTCGGTGGCTGTCCACGTGAACGATGCGTTCCACGCGTATTCGGATGGGGTATTCAACGCCTGCGAGGAGGGATCGATCAACCACGCGGTGGTACTGGTTGGATGGGGTTACGACCCGGAGGACGGGGGGTATTGGATCCTGCGCAACTCGTGGGGCACCACCTGGGGCGAGGACGGCTATATGCGAATCCGCTACGCTTGCTCGTGGGTCGGCTACGAGACTCACTATGTGGTTTACAGCAGGAGCGACTGCAACGGCAACCGCATCCCTGACGAGTGCGACGTTGGCGCGGGCACCAGCGCGGACTGCAACGCGAACGAGGTCCCGGACAATTGCGAGGTCGGCGTCACCATCGAGGAAGACTTCAACGGGGAGATTGAATCATCCTATTATCTGAACGGATCGGCGGTGCTCAGCGCCGGCGCGGTCCGCCTCACGCCTGCCGAGAGTTCCCAGACAGGCAGTTTGGTTTTTGATGCAGCCGTCTCGCGTCCCATGTCCTGGTTCAGCGCCTCGTTCGATTTTCGCATCGGGGGCGGTTCCGGTGCCGAAGGGCTCAGCTTCTCCGCCTTCGACGCGGATGTGTATTCCCCGCTTGACGTGTTCGGGGAAAGCGGTCCCGGGGCGGCGTCACTCTCCGTGGAGTTCGACACCTACGACAGTGGTGGGGAGAACGACAACCATCTGGACCTGCTCTTCAACGGTGTATCTCTGGGGAGTTACGATCCCACGTTCGATTTGAACAACAACCAGTGGCATCACGCCTCGGTTGTCTTCGACGGAGAGGCGGCCACGGTGACGCTTACGCCCAACGGCGGTTCGCCGGAGGTGGCCTATGATGCGGTGCCGGTTCCGGACTATGTGCCCTTCCCGAGTCTTTACGGGTTCGGCGCCCGTACCGGTGGATCGGCCGATGCGCATTGGGTGGACAACGTGCTGATCGACTGTGAGACGATCTGGGACTGCAACGACAACGGCATTCCCGACGATTGCGACACGGATTGCCAGCCCAACGGCATCCCCGACGACTGCGACATCGCCGGCGGTACCAGCCACGATTGCCAAGCCAATGGCATCCCCGACGAGTGCGATTTGGACTGCAACACCAACGGCTACGCCGACGAGTGCGACCTCGCCGCCGGCACCAGTGACGACTGCAACGAAAACGGCTGGCCGGACGAGTGCGACATCTTGCGTTGTTACGGCCTGTGGGATGGGTTCCAGGCCGACCCGCCGTTCGTTCCCTACGGCGGGGTGCACGGCATTGATTCCGTCGTCGGCGACGAGAGTGTTTGGGACAACCCGTCGAGCAGTGCCGTAATCCGGTCTCCCGGCTGTGAAACAGGCGAATCCGATGACTTCATGGTTCGGATAACGGCCCCCTCTGCGGATCCGGAGTCGGCCTACGTCACCAGCGAGTACTTCCAAACCAACCACGGTGCCCTCCCGCCGGATGTGCACAAGTATGCGCTGTCTTTTCTCGCCAGGATCGACGTGAGCGTCGATTCCAAACATGATTGGGAGTTCTTCATTTACGACGGGATGAGCGAAGAGGCGGTGGTCCAGATCGAGTTCGCCTCGCAGGCCGGAGCCGCGAATGACCCGGGCTACGTGCCGGGCCATATCCTGGTCAACACCAACGAGGTGATCTATCCCGAGTACGCCGACACGGGCGTCTCCGTCGCCCTGGCCACCTGTTACGACATCGAGGTGGCGCTGAACAACCTTCATGATGACGCCGAGGCCGTGCAAGTGTACGTCAACGGCGCTTTGAAGGTCACCACCAAACGACTGCATCCCGACGCCAGGCGCATGGACTACTTCCGGGTGCAGCCGGTGGATAACGTGTCGTCCGGCAGTACTCTTACGCGATTCATTCTGGACCAGTTCGATCACTGCGTCACCGGTGTTGTGGTCCCACCGTCAGTGTACGACTGCAATGGCAATGGGACGCTGGACGAGTGCGACATCGACTCGGGTTTCAGCCAGGATGCCGACGGCAACGGGATACCGGATGAGTGTCAGTCTTTCGGCGATTTCGACGGCGATGGTGACGTTGATCTGGTCGACCACGCCACCTTCCACGGATGCGTCACCGGACCGGACGGCGGGTCGCTCGATCCTGGATGCCTGTTCGGCGACTCGGAACAGGACGGGGACGTGGACCTGGAGGACGTCGCGCAGTTCCAGAGGGTCTTCACGGGCGAGTTGTAGCCTCCCCAATGACTTCTACCTGGGTGAAGGTTCAACCTTCCCCTCGCGTCGCTTACCGCCTTCGCTGTGTCACGAGTGGAATGCCCAGGAGCAGCAGGACAAGCATCGTCGGTTCCGGAACCATGGCGAATGAGCCGGAGACCCAACTGAAGCTCTCCGCCGGACTGCCGGTACCGGTGCCGCCCCCGGACTCGAACTGGAAGGCAACGTAGGTTGCACCGGCGGGAACCATGACCTCCTTGATCACCGTGTCCCACGTGGCGCCGTCCGTGCCCTCCAGGGGATTTGCGTCGATCACCTCGCCCAGACCGGTCGTAATGAGTTCGGCCGGCAAGTCCTCTTCCGTAACGTGTGTTCCCGTATCGAACCAGAGTTGGTCGGGGCGATCCGTGGGCTCGCCGCCCGCGACCAGGAACGATGCCTCGAGTGTGCGCTCATGATCGGAGGGCTCGAACGTGTGCGTCAGAACGTGTGTGCGGTTTAGCTCCCCTGCGGAGGGCCAACCGCTGTAGGCAAAGTCGTGACCCTGGTGGACGGTGACGTTGCTGACCGGAAGAGAGTCGTCCTCGTAGACGACCTGGAGGCCGACGCCGAACTCCGCATCCATGTCGAAATCGGAAATGGTGTAATCGAACGTGCCGACGGAAACCAAGTCCGTCACGTCCGCGACGAATGCTATGTGGTTGGCATCCCACAAGTAGTGTCCGGGGTCCCAGGGCTTCTCGAAATCGACGGCCCACTCCACGTCGGCGGTCACCGCGGCGCGCGAGGAGGCGCTGCTGGTCAATGTGATGTTGGCGTCGCTTCCGACGTCGTCATGGGGTTGGTTGCTGCCGACCCAGTAAAGGTAGGCCGTCTCGACGCGCCCGGGAATGGTCACGTCGTGCATCGTCGCGGTTCCATCAACCAGGTCTCCAACGCCGCTGTTGTGGATTCCGTACTGGCCCGTGGCGCTGAAGACTTCATGCAGCCGAACCTCAGAGGCCAAGGCGGAACTGCCCAGCAAGACCCCAACTATCGCGACGGCGAGAAACCGCGCGGCGGCACCGGCTCGGGCGGCTCGGATTCGGCCTCCGTTGTGATTCCATACTCTCTTCATGCGACTCTCTCCCTGTGCTGAAGTCCTGATCGAAGGTGCGGAGAGCGACTCAGACTCCCCACCCCGGTGAACCGAGGGTTCGTTGTGAACTCAAACGTCAGCGCGAATAGCGCTCACTGAGACCAAGGCGCGCGCCCGGTGTTCCACACGCACACACACCACGGGCGTCCTTAGCATCCTTGAGGCGTTATTCCTTGACGATAAGAGCGGCTTCGACGTGTCTCTCTCGCGAAACCCTCCCTTTATCCTCCCCCAAGTTCTCTCTCACCACTTAGATGCTACAGAAAACCGCCTTGCGAATCAAGCCCCGAGCTCGCAATTTGGCACAAACGGGATGGCCTTTTGTGAGACGGGGCAATCCGTGGTTGCACGAGCCAGGAAAGATGACATTATCGGCTCTTCCAGCCGATCGGAAGTTCCTATGGGGTTCAGCGTTCAGTGCGTCCGAAGATGAGGTGCTTTCTTTGGAACAATCGCCATCGTGCCCGGGCGCTAAGAGGCATGCTCAACGACGGTGACATTGTCGGGCAGATCGGATAGGACCTTGGCAACGACCTCCCAGGCCAAGGCATCTTCACCGACCCCGGGACGGGGAAGCAATACCGTGGCTTCCCCAACAAGCGCGCGTAGCTCGCGCGCGCTTCGCGCGATCACTTGCACGCTCGGTCCGCCCCACGCGAACTGTTGAACAGGGAAAGACAACAGCCCGGGTCTGATGACGTGAACGTGGTTGCCACGCGAGGTGAGCAACCGCCCGAGATCCACCGCGAGTCCGTTGAAGCGTTGGACAGCTTCCCGGGCGATGCGTGTTTCCAGGATTGCCTCCCCATCAGCGGTCGTTGCGCCGGTGGTGGGAATGCAACGGTATTCGGCCCGCTCCGTCCACAAGTTACAGGTTTTTTCCCTCATCTCTTGGCCACCGACAGTCCGCAGGAGTCGGCCGGATCCGAGTCTTCTTGAGCGGGCCTCCCTGCCATCTTCGCCCGATACTTCTCAATCGGGGAACTCTACATCGCAATTGAGCTATATGCAAACATCCGATAAAGGAAACGTTCGCCCCGGAGCGCTCTCCCCGCGTGTGTGTGTGTGCGAGCGCGCGCGCACACACGATAGCGGATAGGTCCGATTAATTCCCCCGGTGTACCCATTTCCAAGCCCCGGTTTGACTACGGGAATCGGAAGGTGTAGCATCTGCTGAATGCGAGGGAATGGAGCGTCTCACTTACGGTGTGAGTGGGCAATTCTGGGAGGGAGCTGCCACTTTCCTATGTTCAACCGAAGGTTGGCACAGCCGAACGGTGGTCGCCGCCGCGTGCTGCCGTTGGCGTGAGACGACATGTCCCAACGCACGAGCCGCGATAACCTGGCATGGGGAATTCACTTCGGGGAGCGTGCCTCGCCCTGTGTTTCAGTGCATGAGCGGCGGAACCGGGCACTCTGGGGATCGTGCACTTCGGGCGGCGCGACCACCGGATAACGAACTGCGACGCATAGAATGGGCGAGGCCGACACGTACGAAGTCGAGGGATGAGCGTGTCGGTTCGCCGGTGACCGTCAATTCGCAGAGAAGGACGACAGGGCCGTGATAGGAAATGTGGAAATAGGATGGAGCGGCTTGCGGGCGACCTCCGACAAAGCCGCGATTGAGGAGCCAAGCGTGTTGCAGTCCCCTACGGTACGCGGCATTGTCCTCGCTGGGGTGCACGCCTGGGGTGACTGCGTTCTGGAGCAGGCGGTTTGCCGTCCACTCCTGCCGCTCGCGGCCAGGCCGCTGATCTGGCACACGTTGCGCTGGCTGCACGACGGTGGGGTTCGACGGGCGGTCGTGTGCGCCAACAGCGACACGGCGGTCTTGCGGCGCGCTCTGGGAGAAAACGCGGGACTCGATATGTCGCTGGATTACTTCGAGGACCTCATGCCTCGTGGACCTGCCGGCTGCGTGCGCGATGCCGCTTTCGGTACGGACGCCGAGGTCATCCTGGTGACCGAGGGGACCTTAGTCCCCCGCATCGACCTGACGGCGCTGCTGCGCGCCCACCTGACGACCGGCGCAGCGGTCACCATGGTTGTGGGCGGCGCCGGATTCACGCACAGGCGCCCGGGCGAGGGGCAGGAGCCTTTGGGCATCTACATGTTCTCGCGGTCCGTGCTGGAGCGGGTTCCCGCCACGGGTTATCAGGACATCAAAGAAACGCTCATCCCCAGCCTTCACCGTCGCGGGGAACGCATCGTGACCCATGAAGTGCCCGGCGACTTGGCTCCGCGCGTGACGGACGCGGCATCGTACCTGGGGGTAAACATGCGCACCGTGGAGGAGATGGTTCGAGAAGGGGCTGTGCCGTCCGGATATGTGCGTGTCGGTGATGCGTGGGTTGATCCGTCGGCGCGGTTGGATTCCACCGCTCGGTTTGTCGGCCCGGTGCTTGTGGGTCCGAGGAGCGTAATCGGCTGCGGGACGCTGATCGTCGGCCCTACGACAATCGGCACCGGGTGTACTATCGGGCGTCGGGCAGTCGTCAGCCGCTCCGCCGTCTGGGATCGCTGCCACATTGGTTCAGGGGCCATTGTCGACCAGTCTGTGCTCACGAACGACGCGCGAGTGGACGAAGAACTAGTGGTCAGAGAAACGGTGTACGTTCCTCGGCGTTGCAACGAGCGCAAGTTCCTGGGCCGCGTTGTGTCCTATTGTCAGGCTGCTCAACGCCGCACTCGGGTAGTCAGCGGGTCCGAGGTGTCCTCCAAGCTGTTGCGTGCCTAGCTGCGCCGAAACTCTCCGACGGCGTCGGGACGCCGGTCTCCAATTGCCCGCCCGCGGTCCGATCTTCGAAGCCGGTGGGGGTGGTTTACGGTGCCAGAGCAACCGGAACAGCAACCTGAGGCGAATGGAGAGGCGTCCGCAGTGATCGTCTCGACCGCGCCGAGCGACGCCATGTGTTCTGAGGTCCCCAGGCCTCAACCGATTGACTCCGCCTCGGAGAGTGCATCGCACCCGGGCTTGTCCGGAGCCATGCTCCTGCGGTCCAAGTGGCTGATCCTCGGGGTCTTCGCACTGGTTTCCGCGGTAACGGTGCCAATGGTCTGGCTGGGCATTCAACCGAAGTACCAGGCCACCGCGATGGTGCGTGTGGCCCCGACGATTCCGCGTCTCGTGTTCGACACCGAGGAGAACGGTCTGCACCGCTTCTTCGGGCTGTATATGAACACGCAGATGTCGAACATCAAGAACCCCGCCGTGCTTCAGAGGGTGCTGGAGCAGGACGCGGTGAAGAGTGCCCCATGGTTCGATGACACACCTCGCACCTGGCGCACACTCCTGGGCGAACCGCCCCCGAATCGACTGGAACGTCTCCGCAACGCGCTGAGCATCGAGAATGAGAAGCACACGGAACTGATCGCCGTACAGATGGTCACGACCGAGGCCGCCGGCGTGGACGTGATGGTCAACGCGGTGGTGGACGAGTACCTCCAGTATACGAAGGAAACCACGGGTGAGCAGGAGGCGGCGGTGTTCGAGGCGCTGTATGGGGAGCGGGAAGCTCTGCGGCGGCAGATCGAGGAGCTGGTCGAGTTGATGGGCAATCTCTCCAAGCAACTCGGTACCGATGACCCGGACATCGTTCGCTCACAACTCGCGACGCAGCTCGGTGAGTTGGGGATGGAACAGAAGAGCCTGAGCCGCGCTCACCAACTGACGGTATGGGCGCTGGAGATGCGAGAAGCCGCCAACGGCGGCGGGGACAGTGGGGCGAGCGACACGGCCCCGAATCTCCGGTATGCGGGAGATGACGAATGGTCGAGACTCCACGCCGCCCTGGAGACCGCGCGGCACGAACTGGAGGCGGCGCGGCACCACTACGGGGATTCGCACCCGCGACTCCGGGAACTCCTCTCAGGCGTCGAGCACGCCGAACGCATGCTGCGACAGCGCGAGTCGCAGTTCGGTCACACGTCGGCGGCGGGCTCGCCCGGCTCGGCGACGCCGCTCGCAGAGGAGTCGATTCTATTCCTGAACCAAGCCACACTCGCGTCGTTGGCCCAGAAGCAGAAGCGCGAACTCGAATTGCTGAATGAGCAGATCGAGGCCCTCAAGAGCGAGCAGAGCAATAAAGGGGAACTCGCCAAACAAGTCGCCCAGATCGCCGATCAGCTCCGCAGCAAGCGCGCGTTGTACGAGACGGTCCACACCCGGATTCAGACCTTGGAGTTGGAGCAGAAGGCCCCGGGGCGGATTTCAGTGGCGGCCAGAGCTGTCGAACCCTCCGAGCCCCACCACGACCGGCGTTTGCTGATGACCCTTCTGGCGATGGGTGGGGCGCTGCTGACCGGTCTTGTGGTGGCGCAGTTGCGGTCCAGCATGAATCCGAAAATCTGTGAACCCGGCGACGTGCAGTACACGATACGGGCGCCGTTCTTGGGGCAACTGCCCACCGCTCCCCCGGCAACGAGCTTGGCGAACGACGGCGATCCGTTGGTTGGGGAGTGCATGCGCATCGTGCGGACCGCGCTGCTGGAGCGTCTTGGCGGGGCCGACAGCCGCGTGGTGCTCATCACCAGCGCCTCCAGCCGCGCCGGGAAAACAAGCGTGGCGGTCGAACTGGCCAAGAGCCTGGCCCATCTGGGCAAGAGGACGCTGCTGGTGGAAGCGGACCTTCGCAGACCGGCGCTGGCTGACCGCGTCGGTGTCAAGCCGAAGGTCGGGCTTGGGGCCCTGCTGACCGGGACCGTGAAAGACAAGCAAGCAATCGTGCCGTCGCAGGTCCCCAAGCTGGACCTTCTGCTGGCCGGAGAGCAACTGGGCGACTTCGATCCCGAGCGGCTGGCGAACAGTGTGTTCACGTCGTGCCTGCGCCGGTGGAGGAAGTCCTACGACCTCATTCTGCTGGACAGCCCCCCGGTGCTGCCGGTGGCCGACGCCCGCATCCTCGCCGGACAGGCGGACGGAACGCTCATGGTCGTCCGCGCATCGCACAGCCGGAGAACCGAAGTGATTCAGGCCTACGCCGACTTGAGTGCCGCGGGCGGCAGATTGTTGGGCTCGGTCCTCGTGGGCGTCCCCGCGGGATCGGGTTATGGGTACTCCTACGGTGATCATCCCGAACCTGCCAGGACCCGCAGCGCGTCCCACGCGTTACAGGCATAGGCACAGGAGTAGCCGTTCGTCATGCGCGTGCTGACTCTCGTCATCGATCGCCAAGCTCCCACGTCCACCGCAGGTTCGGCGCCGACCTCCCTGTTGACCCTGCCGCTCGGCACAGGATCGTTGCTCGACTATCTGGCGGGCTGCATCGGCGATCTGCCGGAGTTGGTCGATCGGGAGTTGCTGGTCGTGCCGACCTTCGCCGTCGGCCCGAACTATGAGCAGCGTATTGAGGCGAGCACTCCGTTGGCGGTGAAGGTGATACCACCGGTGGAACTCGCCGAGGTGTTCAGCGGATGCGAACAGGCGGATTACCTCCTGCTGGTGGATGCGGCGTGCTGGCCGGTGGGCGACTTCGACCTCTCGGCGGTGATGCGTGAGCTCGAGTATTATCGGGCCGCCATTCACATGATCGGCGTGGGAGTCGCAAACCCCCGTGCCCGAGAACGCGTCGAGCGTGACGGCGAAGGCCACGTCACGCGGGTGCAACGGTTCTACGACACAGCCGCATGGCCGGAGGCAGCCACCACCGGGCTTTTTCTGTCGTTGGTTCCCACCAAGACGCTCGGTGGTATTCCCATTCACTCCTTGCCGCAATTCCGTTCGGCCCTGGCGTCCCAGGGGTGGCTTAGCCATGACGTTGCCCTGGAACTGGACGTAGTCGACCTGCGGCAGACGGAGGGGGTGCTGGCCCTGAGCGAGCATGCGTTGGCCGAGGCGATGCGCCGGGCCTACCAAACCGGCGCCGCCGTCGAGCGCAATGTGCTCGTGGGTCGGGATTGCCAGGTTCATCCTTCCGCCCGGTTGCTCGGTCCGCTGGTTCTTCAGGATCGCGTGGTCATCGAGGATGGGGCGACCATCGTGGGGCCGACCGTGGTGGGTTCCGGCGCTGAGATCCAACAGGACTCGATCGTCGCTCAGTCCGTTTTGGCGGCGGATACGTTGGTGACGTCGGGGACCACGCTGCGCCATTGTGTGGCGTCCGGTTGCTGCTCGGCGTCCTCCATCGAGGCCGCCACGCCGTCCGAAGCGCCCCGGTTGGCCCCCGACACGCTGATCGCCTATCGGGGCATGGGGGATTCGGGTGCAACGCCGAACCGCGCGCTGTCGCCAAACCGCCGCTTGCAGTTGGCGGTCAAGCGAGCCATGGATGTGACAGCCGCAGTTGTCGGACTGGTTGTCTTGTCTCCGCTCCTGGTCGGGCTGGCGATTCTGATCAAGCTGAGTTCGCGCGGTCCGGTGCTGTTCGCCCACCGTCGAGAACAGGTCGGTGGGGAGGAGTTTCCCTGCCTCAAGTTCAGGACCATGGACGCCGGGGCCCACCTTCAGCAACGGGAACTCTACGAACAGAACGAAGTGGACGGTCCCCAATTCAAGCTGGGCCACGATCCCCGCGTAACGCGGCTCGGGCACTGGTTGCGGAAGACCAACCTCGACGAACTTCCGCAACTGATTAACGTGCTGCTGGGGCACATGAGTCTCGTCGGTCCGCGACCTTCGCCGTTCAGAGAGAACCAGATTTGTGTGCCCTGGCGCCGGGCCCGCCTCTCGGTTCGCCCGGGGATCACCGGCTTGTGGCAAGTGTGCCGATCCGAGGATCGTAGCGCGGGCGATTTTCACGAGTGGATCTACTATGACATTGCCTACGTTCGTCATTTCTCCCTCTGGTTGGACATCAAGATTCTTCTCTTCACCTTGTTGTCCGGCGGGCGCTGGCACGTGCGGATGTCCTGGCTGATTCCCGACGATCACCGCAAGGCCGAAAGCCCTGAGCAGTCGCTCACAACATAGACGATCGTGTGCCACTCCTGACCTGTCCCGCAGGGCCCGCCGTGCGAACTGATCCGGCTTGTCGGGACGGCCGTGTGGGCCCCGTGGGCAGGCACGTACGAGAATCCCCTCTTGGTCCTAAAACACTTCATTTGGCCATTCGGGCAGTCGATACCATGGTTGACGGAGCTCCGCGGAGTTGATGCGCGAAGTGCGCCATTTCCGGATGAAGGAGTGGCCGGATGAAACGCAAGGGAACGGTTCAAGTGCGACGGCGAAGCGGATCACTTCGAGTGTTCGAGACGTATCGGGTCGTGCTGCTTGGCGTCTGCGTTGCCGGATGTAGCGACCACCGCATCAGCCCGGACGAGCTACTCGTCACACAGCAGCAGATGCGCGCGCCGGCGACCCCGCTCGAGACGGCACCCGACGTGGAGGCGGTGCAGGCGCTCATCGATCGCCGGATGGGGCCCTGCCGGATTGGACCGGCCGACGTGCTCGCGGTCACGCTGACCGGGGTCGATCCCACACCTCCGCTTCCGACCGTCCAGGCCCGTGTCGGACGCAACGGTGAGATCAACCTGCCGATCGTCGGAACGGTCAAGGTCGCGGGTCTGGAACTGGAGGATGTCGAAGAGGCGATCCGTCGGGCCTATGTGCCGGATGTGGTCAAGGACGCGGTTGCCTATGTGGAGTTGGTGCGCGAGCACACCACCCAAGTGTTGGTGGTCGGCGCGGTCACCATGCCCGGTCTGGTCCCTCTTCGACGAAACCAGCGTGACGTGCTGCACGCCATCGTCGCCGCGGGTGGAGTTTCTGAACTCGCCTCGGGACGCGCGACTCTACGCCGAATCCGAAAACCCGGTGAAGAAACCACGCTGGACCTGTTCGATCCGGCGGGCATCCGGTCCGTGCTCCTGCTGGACCCGCTCGAACGTGGGGACGTCGTGACCGTGCAGGCGGCCGCGCCCAACTTGGTCTTCGTCGGCGGCCTGGTAAACCGGCCTCGCCCGCAGGAGTACCCCCCGGGCGTGGAGACAACCGTATTGCAGGCAATTGCGGCGGCGGGCGGGCTCCGCACGGACGTGACGCCGCGGGAGGCAACCCTGGTCCGGCGACTGTCCGATGGCACCGACGCCCACGTGAAGCTGAATCTCGACCGCATCACCACCGGGAAAGACACCAACCTCGTGCTCGCCGCGGGCGATATCCTATGGGTCCCGTATACGGTTGAGACGCGGGCGCAGGATTTCATCAACCGCAACATCTTCCTCCGTGCCGGTATCAGCGTGAACTACAGCGTGTCCGGTGTTGAATACCTGAATCGCCATCGCCAACAGAGCGGAGGCGGAGGCGCAGGCGGGGGATTATTGCAGGATAGTTTCGATCCCTTCGGCTTTATGGGGCGCAACACGTCGCTCCAAACGCTGACGAGTCAACCTCCGCCGGAGCCGTGAAGGAAAGGGGGTGTCGACGCCCGATGATCGATGGCGTGCGGATAAAGCAGCTCAAGGTCATTCCCGACGAGCGCGGGCGCCTCATGGAGATGCTCCGGCGGGATGACGATTGTTTCAGGAGTTTCGGCCAAGTCTACATGACCACCGCCTATCCCGGCGTGGTCAAGGCATGGCACTACCACAAGAAGCAGTGGGACCACTTCGTGTGCGTTCGCGGCATGATGAAGGTGGTGCTCTACGACAGCCGTGAGGGTTCCCCCACGTGCGGTGAGGTCAACGAGTTCCTCATCGGTGAGCATCGTCCGATCCTGTTGCAGATTCCCCCGATGGTCTACCACGGTTTCAAGTGCGTCAGCGAATACGAGGCCGTCGTTGTCAACACCACCAGCGAGGTTTACGCGTACGACGACCCGGACGAGTTTCGCGTCGATCCTCACCACAACGACATCCCCTACGACTGGGCCAGGAAGGACGGGTGACATGAAGGGTGTGATCCTAGCCGGGGGTTTGGGGACGCGTTTGGCGCCCTTGACGCGCGTGACCAACAAGCACCTGCTGCCGGTGTACGACAAGCCGATGATCTACTACCCGCTGCAGTGCCTGATCAACGCCGGCATCGAGGAGATCATGATCGTCACCGGCGGCAACGACGCCGGCGACTTCCTGCGGCTGTTGGGCAACGGCAGCGAGTTCGGCCTCCGCGACCTGCACTACACCTATCAACAAGGTGAAGGCGGAATCGCCGATGCCTTGCGCCTGGCGGAGCACTTCGCCGACGGCGACAAGATCGTCGTCGTGCTCGGCGACAACATCATCGAGCAGAGCATCCGCAAGGCGGTGGGCGAGTTCTTCGCCCAAGGCCGTGGGGCCAAGATCCTACTCAAGGAGGTGCCCGATCCGCGGCGCTTCGGCGTTGCGGAGACCGACGACGACCGCATCATTCGCATCGAAGAGAAGCCCGCCGCGCCAACGAGCAACTTGGCGGTGATCGGGATCTACATGTACGACCGCCAGGTGTTCGACATCGTGCGCACCTTGGAGCCCTCCGGTCGGGGTGAGTTGGAGATCACCGACGTCAACAATGCCTACATCGCGCAGGGCACCATGACCTACAACGTCCTTGACGGATGGTGGACCGACGCGGGCACGTTCGAATCGCTGCACCGCGCGGGGAACCTGATCGCCCAGGGCGGCGCCAACAACGTCGAACCGGCAGTCCGCCTGGTGGGAGCGGAGGCGTCCAGTTGAACGACAAGACGATTCTTGTCACCGGGGCGGCCGGTTTTATCGGCAGCAACTTCGTGCGCCTCCTGTTGGACCGGCGGCCGGAGGGACGCGTGATCGCACTGGACGCGCTCACCTATGCGGGCAACCTGGAGAACCTGGCCGACTGCGCCTCCGACGGGCGCTTCCGATTCGTCCGCGGCGACATCGGCGATGTCAAAGTTTTGACACCCGTGTTCGCGGAAGGGCTTGACGCGGTGGTCAACTTCGCGGCCGAAACCCACGTGGACCGCAGCATCCTGGGGGCACAGGATTTCGTACGCACCAATATCGTGGGCGTCCAGGTGCTTCTGGACCTGGCGCGCGGCCATGAGGTGCGACGCTTCCTGCAGATTTCGACGGATGAGGTGTACGGATCGCTCGGGCCTGAGGGCAAGTTCACCGAGCGAACACCGTTGTCACCCAACAGCCCCTACAGCGCATCCAAGGCATCGGCCGACCTGTTGATCCAAGCCTATCACGAGACCTTCGGGCTGCCCACGCTGATCACCCGCTGCTCGAACAACTACGGTCCGTACCAGTTCCCCGAGAAACTCGTCCCGCTGTTTGTGACCAACCTTCTTGAAAACCGGAAGGTGCCGTTGTACGGGGACGGGATGAACGTGCGCGACTGGATTCACGTGGAGGACCACTGCGAAGCGGTCCTGGCGGTGTTGGAGCGTGGCGCGCCCGGACAGGTGTACAATATCGGCGGCGAGCGCGAGCTGCCGAACATCGAAATTGCACGGGCCATTCTCAGCCACCTCGATCGGGACGAGTCATCCATCGAATACGTCAAGGATCGTCCGGGGCACGACCGCCGTTACGCCATGGATATCACGCGGATCGCGACGGAGCTGGATTGGCGCCCGCGGATCGACTTCGAGCAGGGGTTGGCCGGGACCATCGACTGGTACGTGGCAAATGGGCCCTGGTGGCAGCGCATCAAAACGGGGGAGTACCGGACTTACTACGAGAGGCAGTATGGGCCTGGAGGGGTTGTGGGGGCGGAAGCGTGACCGTAGCACGGCAGGCAAAGGGGCCAAGCTGGGCTGGAGGGTGCACGCTGGTTCTGGGCGCTGCGGGCATGTTGGGGCGGGAACTGGTGCACCTGCTCCACAAACGGGCCGAGGAATCAGGCGGGCGCGTGGTGAGTTGGGACCTCGCGGACCTCGACATTCGAGACCGCAGCGCGGTTTATGGGACCATCGGCAATCTGCGACCGGGCGTCGTGGTCAACGCCGCCGCCTACACGGACGTGGACGGTTGCGAAACCGACGTCTCCGGGGCGATGGCGGTCAACGCCCAAGGCCCAGGCCACCTCGCACAAGCGTGCGATCCTGTCGGCGCGATGCTGGTCCACTTCGGGACGGATTTTGTCTTCGACGGGTCGCTCGAGCGGGCTTATCGGCCTGACGACGTTGCTAATCCGCTGTCGGTGTACGGTCGATCCAAATGGGAGGGCGAGCAGGCGATTCGTGCGGCGTCATGTCGGCACCTGATCGTACGCTCGTCGTGGATGTTCGGTCCGCGGGGTCGCAACTTCGTCGAGGCGATCCTCGCACAAGCCGGGGCGGCGAAACCGCTTCGGGTCGTCAACGATCAGGTCGGCAGTCCGACGCTGGCGGCGGACCTGGCCGACGCGGTTATCCGGTTGCTGGACGCCGGCGAGCAGGGCACGTTTCACTTTGCCAACTCGGGGCAGTGTTCGTGGTTCGAGTTCGCCGGGGAGATCCTCGAGCAGGCGGGGATGGATCGAGACGTGGAACCCATAACGTCTGAACAACTGCATCGCCCGGCGCGGCGTCCCGCGTACTCGGCGCTGGATACGAGCAAGTACGCGGAGGCTACAGGGACGCGCCCTGTCTGTTGGCAGGACGCCCTGAGGCGTTACCTGAACGGAAGAGGGTGCTTGCCATGAAGGTTGCGATTCTTGCCGGCGGTGTGGGGACGCGTCTCGTTGAAGAGACCGAAATCAGGCCCAAGCCGATGGTGGAGATCGGAGGGCAACCGATCCTCTGGCACATCATGAAGCACTACTGCCATTATGGGCATCGGAACTTCGTGATCGCTTTGGGGTATCGCGGTGAGGTCATCAAGCGCTACACGGTCGAGTATGCCTCGCTCTCGGGGAACCTCACTGTGAACCTCGCCAACGGCGACGTGGAGCAGCACGGCAACGAACCCCGGCCGGACTGGACGGTCGAACTGGTGGACACCGGGCAGGCCACATTGACCGGAGGGCGGATCAAGCGATTGGCACCCTATATTGGGAACGAGACGTTCATGCTCACGTGGGGGGACGGCGTTTCCAACGTCAACCTGCGCGAGTTGTTGGAGTTCCATCACAGGCACGGCAAGCTGGCCACGCTGACGGCGGTGCGCCCCCCGGCGCGTTTCGGGCGCCTGGAGCTCGAGGGCGATCGCGTGGGCAACTTCGAGGAGAAACCGCAACTCGGCGAGGGATGGATCAACGGCGCGTTCTTCGTTCTCGAGCCCGACGTTTTCGACTACATCGACGGCGATCAGACCCAATGGGAGTATGAGCCGTTAGAGCGCCTCGTCGCGGACGGGCAACTCATGGCGTTCCGCCACGATTCGTTCTGGCAGTGTATGGACACGCTGCGCGACAAGCGTTTGTTGGAATCTCTTTGGGAGGGGCAGGCCCCGCCCTGGAAAATGTGGAGTTGATGAATCGGTGCGCGTACTCGTAACAGGGCATGACGGTTATATCGGGACAGTCCTGGTTCCGATGTTCCAAGCGGCGGGTCACGAGGTCGTTGGTCTGGATAGCGGCCTCTTTGAGCAGTGCGTTTTCGGCGACGACGCGGAGAAGATCGCGGCGATCCGCGATGACGTGCGCGATACCGAGGTGCCCGACCTGGGATCGTTCGATGCGGTGGTGCATCTGGCGGGGATATCGAACGATCCGCTCGGCGACCTGAATCCCCGGTGCACCTACGACATCAACCACGTGGCGTCGGTGCGTCTGGCCCGGCGAGCCAAAGACGCCGGCGTCGAGCGGTTTCTGTTCTCGTCCTCATGCAGCATCTACGGCGCCGGGGGGATGGACGACGTTCTGACCGAGGAGGCCCCGTTCCGCCCGGTGACCCCCTACGGCGAGTCGAAGGTGTTGGTGGAGCGTGACCTCGCGGCGTTGGCCGACGACAACTTCAGTCCGACGAACCTGCGCAATGCCACGGCGTACGGCGTTTCTCCGCGGCTTCGCGGCGATCTGGTGGTAAACAACCTCGTGGGCTTCGCGTACACCACCGGTAAAGTGTTCATCAAGAGCGACGGAACGCCCTGGCGACCGGTGGTGCACATCGAGGACATCTCGCTGGCGTTTCTGGCTGCACTCCACGCACCGCGCGAACAGGTGCACAACGAGTCGTTCAACGTGGGACGCAACGAGGACAACTACCAGATTCGCGAAATCGCCGACAGGGTCGAGGCGGAAGTGCCCGGCAGTCGTGTCGAATACGCCGAAGGCGCCGGTCCGGACCTGCGTTGCTACCGCGTGGATTTCAGCAAGATTCATCGTGTGCTTGGGGAGTTCAAACCACGGTGGACGGTGCGCCGGGGAATCGCGCAGTTGCACCAGGCGTACAGAGCCGTCGGCCTGCGGCTCGAAGACCTCGAAGGGTCGCGCTACCTGCGGATCAAACACGTCAAGGGGCTTCAAGATGCCGGGCGGCTCGACGACAATCTGCGCTGGCGCAAGTTGGCGGCGGCGCCGACGAGTTGAGGGAGTTTGAAGATGAACGAAACCACTCGCTCCTGTCGTTCTTGTGGAACGTCCAACCTGCGCACCGTGCTGTCATTGGGCAAGACGCCGCTGGCCGACCGGCTGTTGACCGAGGCTATGCTCGGCTCTGCCGAACCCATGTATCCGCTGACGCTGTGCTTCTGTCCGGATTGCAGCCTGGTGCAGATCGCCGAGACCGTATCGCCGCAGGAGTTGTTCTGTGACAACTATCCGTACTACTCGTCCTTTTCTCCGGCGCTGTTGCGGCATTCGCGCGACAACGCGGAGCAGTTGATCCGCATGCGGCGGTTGGGAGCGCAGAGCCTGGTCGTTGAGCTCGCCAGCAACGATGGGTATATGCTCAAGAACTTCGCCGAGCACGGAATCCCGGTGCTGGGGATTGACCCGGCCGACGGCCCGGCGCGCGTCGCCCAGGAGGCCGGGATCGAGACGCTGTGCACCTTCTTCACGCAAGACCTGGCCCGGCGACTCCGAAACGAGGGCAAAACCGCCGACGTGGTAATTGCCAATAACGTCCTGGCGCACGTGCCCGACCTGAACGGGTTCGTCGAGGGGATCGGTGTCCTGCTCGAGGACACCGGGGTGGCGGTCATCGAATGCCCTTACGTCAAGGACCTGGTCAATCACTGTGAATTCGACACGATCTACCATGAGCACTTGTGCTACTTCTCCGTGACGGCGCTGGACAATCTGTTCGCCCGCCACGGCCTGTCGCTCAATCACGTGGAGCGACTGTCGATTCATGGCGGGTCCCTGCGGCTGTTTGTCGCCCGGAAACGGCAGGTCAGCGAGGGGGTTCGCCGCCTGCTGGAAGACGAGAGGACCGCCGGGGTCGATCAGTTCAGCCACTATCGGGACTTTGCCGATCGCGTCGGCGAGTTGCGTGGGTCGCTGTTGGGTATGCTGCACGAGTTAAAGCGCGAGGGCAGGGGCATCGCCGCCTACGGAGCCGCGGCCAAGGGCGCCACCCTGATTAACTACGTGGGGATCGGCCCGGATATGATCGATTTCGTGGTCGACCGCAACACGCACAAACAAGGCTGCTATATGCCGGGCAAACACATGCCGGTCTATCCGTGCGAGAAGCTGCTCGAGACCCTGCCGGGTTACTGTTTGCTGTTGGCGTGGAACTTCGCCGACGAAATCATGCAACAACAGGCCCGCTACCTCGAGCGAGGGGGTGCGTTCATCATCCCGGTCCCCACGCCTCGCCTGGTTGCCAACACCGAAGCCGTCGCGCACGGATGAGGCAGACATGGATTCCATATGCCCGAATTGTCACGCATCCGGGATGGACGTCTTCTTTGAAGCCCGGGACATCCCCGTTCATAGCTGCATGATGCTGGAGGACCGGCAGGCGGCCGTGGACTATCCCACGCGGGATCTGGCGCTCGGATTCTGCCGGGCGTGCGGTTTCATCTCGAATGTCCTGTTTGATCCGAATGTGCAGGAGTATGCGGAGGGGTACGAGGAGCAGCAGTCATTTTCACCGCGCTTTTGCGCTTTTCAGACGAGCTTGATCGCCCGGCTCATCGATCGCTACGACCTGCGTGACAAGGACGTCGTCGAGATCGGATGCGGCAAGGGTGATTTTCTGATCGAACTTTGCGAAGCGGGCGGCAATCGCGGTGTGGGGATTGATCCGGCATGCGATCCGTTGCGTTTCGCGGACCGCGGCGCCGGGCGGGTGCGTTTCATTGCCGAGCTGTACTCCGCGGCTCATGCCGATCTTGCGTGCGATTTTCTGTGTTGCCGTCATACGCTGGAGCACATCCATCCCACGAGCGAATTCATCGGGCGTTTCCGTCAGGTCCTGGGCGACAACGAGGGTGTCGTGGTGTTGCTCGAGGTTCCCGACGTCGGGCGCGTGCTGCGCGAGCGGGCCTTTTGGGACATTTACTACGAGCATTGTTCGTACTTCGGCCTGGGCTCGCTCGCGCGGTTGTTTCGGGCAAACCACTTCGACGTGGTTGACCTGACTAAGGACTTCGACGACCAGTACCTGTTGCTTGTGGCCCGCCCGGTTGACGCCCCCACGTCCGCGTGTCTGGATGAAGAAGACGACCTCGAACAGATCACCGGTGAAGTGGAGGCTTTCTCCAGCGGCGTGCGGGACCGCATCGCCGGCTTGCACGCCCAGGTTGCCGGTCTTCGGGACGCGGGCAAGCGAGTGGCCATCTGGGGCAGCGGTTCCAAGTGTGTGTCCTTCCTGAGCACCGTGGGCGTCGGCGACGAGATTGACGCCGTCGTGGACATCAACCCGCATCGGCAGGGCAAGTTTCTGGCCGGCTCGGGCAAGCAGGTGGTGGCCCCGGCGTTCCTGCAGGCGAATCGCATCGATGCGATCCTGGTGATGAACGCGGTCTACTGCGCGGAGATTCAACGGCAGATCGATGAGATGGGCGTTTCGGCGGAGTTGATTCCCGTGTGAACGATACGGTGACGCAATCCGGATGTCCCGTCTGCGCGTCGGTGGACCTTTCCGTGTTCTGGGAGGCGTCGGGGCTGCCGGTTTTCTGCAACGTGCCGTGCGCGACGAGGGACGCGGCGCGGCGGGTCCCGCGCGGCGACATTCGGCTTGCGTTCTGCGGCGGCTGCGGCCTGATCATCAACCGCGCCTTCGAGCCCCAGCGCATGGAGTACGGTGAGACCTACGAGAATTCCCTGCACTTCTCATCGCGGTTCCAGGAGTACGCCGATCGGTTGGCGGCGCGGCTGGTCGATCGATACGCGCTGCGGGGCAAGGTCGTTCTCGAGATTGGGTGCGGCAAGGGCGATTTTCTAAGGACACTCTGCGACCTGGGAGACAATCGCGGGATCGGCTTCGACCCGAGCTATGAGCCCCAAGACACTGATGCCGACACCGAGGAACGGATCACCTTCATTCGGGACTACTACTCCGAACACCATGCCGACCGCCGGGCGGATTTCATCTATTGCCGCCAAGCCCTCGAGCATGTTGCCGATCCGATCGGGTTTGTGCGCATGATCCGGCGCAGCGTCGGTGATCGAACCGAAGCGATCATCTTCTTTGAGGTTCCCAACGCACTGTTCACGCTCCGCGAAATGGGGATATGGGACCTTATCTACGAACATTGCACCTACTTCGTCCCCGGTTCGCTGAGGCGATTGTTCGCGCTGTCAGGCTTTGACGTGCTGGATGTGGCTGAGGAATTCGGCGGGCAGTTCCTGACCATCGAAGCCAGGCCCGGCACGGGGGTGGAGAAGGTGGATTCGGATCTCCAACAGACCGCCCAAGACGTGCGTGCCTTCGCGTCCCACTATCGCAACAAGGTGGACCAGTGGCGGGACCGGCTCGATGAGATGCGCCGTAGCGGGCGGCGGGCAGTCATTTGGGGGGGCGGGTCCAAGGGGGTGACGTTCTTGAACATCCTGCAGGCGGAGGATCGGATCGAGTACGTGGTGGACATCAACCCACGCAAGCAGGGGATGCATGTTGCCGGAACCGGGCAGCGGATCGTGGCACCGGAGTTTCTGCGTGATTATCGGCCCGAAAGCATCGTCGTGATGAACCCGATATACATTCAGGAGATTCGCGCCGCGACTGAGCCGTTGGGGCTGACAGCCGAGTTCCAGGTAGCCTGACGAACCATGAACAGCACGCATCCTCAGGTCAGCATAGGTATGCCGGTGCATGACGGCGCGGTCTGCCTCGAGGAGACCCTGGACAGCATTCAGGCCCAGACTTTCACAGACTTCGAGTTAATCATCTCTGACAATGCCTCCACCGACCGCACGGAGGAAATCTGCCGCGCGTACGCGGCGCGTGACGACAGGATTCGCTACGTACGCAATCAAGAGAACCTCGGGGCCAGCAAGAACTTCAACCGCACGTTCGAGCTTTCCGCGGGCGCGTATTTCAAATGGGCGGCCCACGACGATCCGCTGGCGCCCGCCTATCTGCAGCGCTGCGTGGATGTTCTGCACGACAGCCCGGAGTCGGTGGTGCTGTGTTTCCCCGACCGGATACTGATGGCGCACGACGGGCGGGTCATCGGGCCGGACCCGCCGGTGCGCTGGGCCGAGGTCGGTCCACCCTTCGACCGCATCAGCTACGCGCGCCTGATGCGCGTTCCAGGTTTGCTGTATCCCATCCTCGTGTTCGGGCTTATGCGCGCCGACGCCTTGCGGAAGACGCGACTGATCGGTGCGTACAGCCATGCCGACCTGGTCCTGGTGCAGGAAATGCGGTTGCTGGGGGAGTTTCGCCACATACCCGAGCCACTGTTCTTCACACGCTTGCAAGAGAAGACCGTGGAATTCGTCGCCTCACGGCGCACGTGGCAGGGAGAAGCGGCGTGGTACGACCCGGCCAAGCGCACGCGTCGTCCGGTGCCCGAGGCCAAGCTCCTGTGGGAACGACTTGCGGCGGTCAAGCGTGCGAAACTGGGACCGGCGACGAAGCTCTGGTGTTACGGCTGCACGTTCTTCGGTCACCTGCTGACTCGAGGTCCGGGCTGGGCGGCAGGGCTCGCCCGAGCGGCGAAAGGCGCAGTGCGGCACTACTGGGAGAAGTGTTCCGTCGCCGCGGTTCGAGAATCGAGGAATCACCAGGTGCCGCATCGATTATGGGCGCTTTCATCAGGGCTGCGACATCTCGATCCCCATCGAATCGCCCTGGCGGTGGCTGCGTCATCGCCAAGCACGCAGGCGGCCCTGTTGGAGTTTGTGGCCCGGCGATTGAGCAAGCGGCACGACGTACACGCCGAGCGGTTGCTGACCGAGTGGTTGAACGGTGCGTGTGAGCAACGGCGCACCGCCGCGGCGCGTGCCCTGGTGGGTCGGCGCGGGACGTCCACGGATACTCAGAATGCTCCGGTGGAATGTCGTGTCCCGTCCCAACCGTCCGTTTCGGTGATTATGCCGATGCGCAACGCGGAACGCTACGTCGAAGAGTCGCTACGATCGCTGCTGGCTCAGCGCGACGTGGACTTGGAGGTGGTGGTGGTCGATGACGGCTCGACGGACCGGTCGTCCGCGGTGGTTCGTGCTCTGAAAGACCCCCGCATTCGCCTGGTGCAAGGGCGGGGTGAGGGAATCTCCGCGGCGCTGAACATCGGACTGCGGGCGGTAAGGGCGCCGCTGGTGGCCCGTTGCGATGCCGACGATCTGTACCCCGACCAGCGCCTGTCCTGGCAGGTGGATTGGTTGATGCGACACCGAGATTACGGAGCGGTTTGTGGAGGCTTCTCCACGATCGACCCGAGAGGCCGGAGGGTGCGTGAGATGGACTGCGGTCAGGACGGCGCGGACATCTCCGAAGAGCTTTCCAGCGGGATTACGCGAACCCATTTCAGCGCGTTCACCACGCGCCGGGACGTTCTCGAACGGCTCGGAGGGTTTCGATCGTACTTCGACGGGTGCGAGGACATCGACATGCAGTTGCGGCTGGGCCAGGCGTGCCGCGTCCGGTTCGAGCCTCGTCCGTGTTACGTGTATCGGTTGCACGACGCCTCGATCACGCACCGCCGTCGCAGCGCGGAGCGGGACTTCTTCGAGGCCACCGCCCGGCGTTTCGCGACCCAGCGCCGGACCGGCGGACGGGACGACCTCGATCTGGGCCGCCCCCCGACACCGCCGGGCGGCGAGGCCTCCGCGGCGGTCCGCTCCGCGCGTACGCACATCCAGGGGATGCTCATTGGCCGGGCGTGGCGGCTTCATCAGAGCGGGCGCGTGCTGGCAGCGAGTGCGATCGGGCTGCGGGCTTGTCTGGTGCGACCGGGAAGCCTCTCAACGTGGAAGAGCCTGGCGGCACTGGTGATAAAACGGCCGGAAAAGGTGTCAGGAAGAGTTTGCCTGAAAGGCCCGAAGAATGCTTCGCAACAAATCTTCCTGACCCCTTTTCCAGGTCCCGACGGAGACGACACGCGATGCGCATGACCTTCGTACTCCCTGGGCGAGGCCTGTTCGGCGGTGTTCGCGTGGTGGCCACACACGCCAACAAGCTGATCGAGCGTGGGCACGAGGTGACCCTCGTGTGTCTGCGCCGGCGTCTGCCGCGCCGCCCGGGCGCCCTGCTGCGGCGGGCCTACCACGAGGCGCGTGTCGCCGGCGGTCTGGATCGGGATCATCTTCACGATTTCAAAGGGCGATTGTTATCGGCCCGCGTGGAAGACTTGGCCAAACGCGTGCCCGACGGTGACGTCGTCGTGGCGACACACTGGTCGACCGCCGAGGGCGTGGCGGGCCTGCCCAAGTGTTCCGGGGCGAAGTGTTACTTCATCCAGCACTACGAGGCGCATACCTTCGACGCGGCCAAGGTGGACGCCACTTGGCGGCTGCCGATGCGCAAGCTGGTGGTGGCCCGTTGGCTGCGCGATCTGGCGGCGGAGAAGTTCGGCGATTCCACGGCCGTGGTGACACCCAACGGCATTGATCCGCGGCAGTTCGACGCCCCTCCGCGCGATCCGCACCGTCCGCCGGCGGTCGGCGTGATGTACTCCGCCGCCCCCTGGAAGGCCACGGCGGTGGCGTTCGAGGCGGTCCGGCTGGCACGGCGGGAAATCCCGGAAATCGCGTTGGTCTGTTTCGGCGCCAAGGAGCCGACCGAGGCATTGCCCATGCCTGGGCAGACGCACTTCCATCTGCGACCGCCCCAGGACCATATTCGTGACATCTACGCCGGCACCGACGTGTGGTTGTGCCCGAGTGAGACGGAGGGGTTCGGGTTGCCGCCGCTGGAGGCGATGGGTTGTCGTTGTCCCGTGGTGGTGACGCGCTGCGGCGGGCCGATGGACTTCGTGGAGGACGATGGAAACGGGCACATCGTGGACGTGGGCGATGCACCGGCGATGGCCCGCTACGTGGTGGCGATCCTCTCGGACGCCGCTTTGTGGAGGCGGTTGTCGGACGCCGCGTATGCGACACGGGCTCGCTTCAGCCTGGAGCGATCGGTTGACCGCTTCGAGCAGGCGCTGCTTGACGTGCACACCGCCGACACCCGGGCGAATACCGGAACCCTCAGCGAACGGGAAGTGACTTCGGCATGATTACAACGGCTGAGTCCATTCACGAGTTGTGGCGCTACCGCGAACTGTTCTACTTCATGGCGTGGCGTGACATCAAGGTGCGCTACAAGCAGTCCGTACTCGGCGTGTTGTGGGCGGTGATCCAGCCGTTCGCCACGATGATCGTGTTCACGCTGCTCTTCAACAAGCTCGCCAAGATCGACGGTGGGGGCATTCCCTACCCGATCTTCTCCTACAGCGCCCTGTTGCCCTGGACGTACTTCTCGATGACGGTGACCGCGATCGGCACGAGCCTGGTGACCAACCGCGATTTGCTGACCAAAGTCTACTTTCCCAGGACGATCATTCCCTCGTCATCCGCAATCCGCGGGCTGGTCGACATGGGCGTCGCCTCGATCATGCTGGTGGGGATGATCGTCTACTATCATTTCCAGACCGCCCCGCCGGGCCAGCCGGAATGGAGCTTTCAACCCACCTGGGCGCTGCTGCTCTGGCCGATGCTGCTGATCCCCCTGGTGATGTTCACCTTGGGCGTGGGGATGATCTTCGCCGCCCTGAACGTCAAATACCGGGACGTTCGGCACGCGCTGCCGTTTTTCGTTCAGATGGGCCTGTTCCTAACACCGGTCATCTACCCCACCAGCAGGGTCCCCGAGAGCCTGCAAGGGCTGATAGCGCTCAACCCGTTGTGCGGTATCATCGAATCGTTCCGAACGGCTTTGCTGGCGGGAGAGGTGAACTGGCCGCAGTTGGGGACCTCCCTTGTCGTGACCGCAGTCGTCTTTTGCGTGGGCATTCTGTACTTCAGGAAGACCGAGCGCAGCTTCGCGGACATTGTTTGACTAGTGACGGGACAACACCATGCCGACCGCGATTGTCGTAGAGAACGTATCCAAGCAGTACACCTTGGGGGAGACGCACCGCAACGTCTCCTTTCGCGAGGCGCTGACCAGCATAGTCACGCGCCCGTTCCGAAGGCACGCGCACCAGGGCGAGACCATCTTGGCTTTGGACGACGTTTCGTTCGAGGTTAAAGAGGGGCAGGTCGTCGGCCTGATCGGGCGCAACGGGGCGGGCAAAAGCACGCTGCTGAAAGTGCTGACGAAAATCACCTATCCCACCTCGGGGAGGATGAAGGTGTGCGGGCGCGTGGCCGCCCTGCTGGAGGTCGGGACCGGCTTCCACAGCGAGTTGACCGGGCGCGAGAACATCTACCTGAACGGTTCGATCCTGGGCATGAAGAAGCGCGAGATCGAGACGCAGTTTGACGCGATCGTGGCCTTCGCCGGTGTGGAGACCTTCATCGACACGCCGATCAAGCGCTATTCCTCGGGGATGCGGCTTCGGTTGGGGTTTGCGGTGGCGGCCCACCTTGTCCCGGAAGTGCTTCTGGTCGATGAGGTGTTGGCCGTGGGCGATGTGGAGTTTCAAAAGAAGTGCCTGCAGGCCATGGACGACCTGCGCAGCGGCGGGCGGACGGTGGTGTTCGTCTCGCACAACATGGCCGCCGTGGAGAACCTCTGCTCCCGCGCCATCTGGATCGACAACGGCAGGATTCGCGAGGACGGTGCGGCGAAGGACGTCATCAAGAGCTATATGTCGATATTCGCCAAGTCGCGGCAGGCCGGTTCCGGCACGCTCCGTTCGGCCAATCGCCGCGGGTCCGGCGAGATTCAGATCACCGGCGTGGAGTTCCTGGACACCGAAGGCCGACCCAAGCCGTTGATCCGCTGCGGCGACCCGGTGGTGGTGCGCCTGTACTACGAGTGCCACAAGCGCGTGCTCCGCCCGCACTTCGGGTTCGAGATTCGCACGGACCTGGGCACCTTGGTTGCCAACGTGAGCACCTGGAGCGCGGGCGTGGAAATCCCGCACCTCGACCCCGGCGAGGCGTACGCCGATCTGGAATTCGAAGCCCTGAACCTGATACCGGCGACCTACTACGCTTCGTTGTGGGTGCAGAGTACGGGGGGAATCACCTACGACTACCTGGACCTTTGCACGGTCCTGGATGTGGAATCGCCTGAGCGCCATGCGTCCGGTCGGGAACTGGATAGCCAGTTCGGGATCGCGTTTCTTCCCTGCAAATGGAAGTGCCAGGCGCCTGCCAGTCTGTCGGTTTAGTTGTTCGGTAGCGTCACCCCTTGTGGGTGACGGGAAACACGGTTGCGCCGCCCACGAGGGGCGACGCTACAGAGCTCATTGCCAGCCCGTCGCAAGCATGGGGGTACGCAGGCTCTCGAAGGAGCAAAAGCGAGAGAGTGAGGATCGCGTTTGTCAATCAGCCGCGGGACGGGTCGCTTCCGCCGGGGCAAACCTCGCTGGCGATCTGGTTCCATCAAGTGGCCCGTCGTTTGGCCCGGTCTTGCGACGTCACCGTTTACGGAAGGCGAATGGGTTCGCAAAACAGGGTCGAGCACCTGGACGGCGTGCGCTATTGTCACATATCGGTGCGCTTCGATCGTCGGCTACACCGGTTCCTCGAACGGCTTCCGATCGCGCGCAGTGCCCAGCGTCCGCTGGTGACGTCGCGTCTGTACGGGTTGGAGTATATTCTGAACGTGGCGAAAGACCTGCGCGCCAGTCGACAAGGCCTGGTGTTGCTGTCGAACTACGCGCAGTTCGCGCCGGTCGTCCGTATGCTGAACCGCCGGGCCAGAATCGCGCTGCATATGCACTGCGAGTGGCTAACGCAGTTCGACCCGGCGATGATCGAGCGGCGCCTCAGAAGCACCGACCTGATTGTCGGCTGTAGTACGTATATTACGGACAAGGTTCGCCACGGGTTTCCGCAATACGCCGCTCGTTGTCGGACGCTGCTCAACGGCGTTGATGTGGATCACTTCGTCGAGGAGCGCCCGGTTCGCGTGCGAAAGCCCGAGTCCTCCAAGCGTTTGCTGTTCGTCGGCCGGGTCTCGCCGGAGAAAGGCGTGCACGTGTTGTTGGACGCTTTCGGGGAAGTGCTCGAGCGCTATCCGAAGGCTGAACTGAAAATCGTGGGCGCTTTGGGAGAATGCCCGCGCGAGTTTATCGTTGACTTGGCCGAGGAGAAGATGATCTCGGACCTGGCCCGCTTTTATGATGGTAGGGGGTACTCCGCGCATCTGCAGGAGCGCCTGGCATCGACGAACCTTGCGGATCGAGTGACTTTCGCCGGCTTTGTTCCGCACGCACAGGCCGTCGATCACTACCGCGACGCCGATGTGCTCATCAATCCCTCGCTGAGTGAGGCCTTCGGTATGAGCCTGGTTGAGGCGATGGCGTGTGGAGTGCCCGCCGTTGCCACGCGGGTCGGGGGCATGCCGGAGATCGTCCAAGACGGCAAGACCGGCCTGCTGGTCAAACCGAACGATGCCCGGGCACTGGCCGGGGCGGTTCTGCGTCTCCTCGATGATGAGAATCAGAGGCGATCGATGGGACAGGCCGGGCGGGCCCGTGCCGTCGAGCTGTTTTCCTGGGATCGGATTGCCGAGGACGTGCGCCGCTTGTGTGCGGAGGATAGAGAAGTTTCTGACGCCGCGGACGTACTGTCGAAACCATGCTCAAGCGTACGCTGAGAGAGCGAGCACGCCGGTTGCTTCGGCAGACGTTGGAGCGCGTCGCGATCGAACTCGACGAGCGCGATCTACGACGTCCGGCGATTGTCTTCTCGCCGCACTTCGACGATGAGACGCTGGGCTGCGGCGGGACCATTCTCAAGAAAAACAGGGCCGGGGCTGATGTCAAGATCGTTTTCATGACCGACGGCAGCGGGTCCCACCGCGACCTCGTTCCCAGGGACGCACTGAGGGAGACCAGAAGAGCCGAAGGTCTTGCCGCAGCCGGGCAGCTTGGTGTGGATGCGGCGGACGTTTTCACACTCGCCGTCGAGGACGGGTGCCTGCGCGAGCACAAGGCGGCGGCGGTTCGCCAGGTAAGAGAGATCCTTCTGCGCCACGAGCCGCAAGACGTCTTCGTGCCCTACCGTCACGAGCCACCCGCGGATCACGTCGCGACCCACCGGATCGTAACGTCCGCACTCCGTGAGCACGGCGAGGCTGTCCGTGTGTACGAATATCCGATCTGGTTCTGGCGCCATTGGCCATGGGTGAGCGTTTCAAACCTCGAGCGTCGCGCCCTGTGGCGAGTGACGAAGAGCAGCATCGCGTCCTGCAGCCGATCGTTTGTGGACTTCCGCTGGCGCGTTCCCATCGCGGACGTGATCGACCGTAAGCGGGCCGCGCTGGAGCGGCATGGCTCACAGATGGCCCGACCCGATTCCGATCCGCGCTGGCCGACGTTGAGCGACGTGTGGGACGGAGATTTCCTGGAGTGCTTCTTTCAGGCGTTCGAAGTCTTTGCCAGGGGCGATGTCACATCGGGGATCACCGCGGACGACTGAATCGACAGCCTTTGGAGTGTCAGCACCACAGCGCAATGTAGCCAACGCCTTGTAGCGTCGCGTCCCCCACGGCTAAAGCCATGGGCCACCCGTCCCCACGAAACACCAACCCGGGACTTCGCGCTATAGGGTCAGTTCCCACACTTATGTCGTGTCACCTTCTCGGGACTCGAGGCTGCGAGGGAGGCATCCGCTGCCGATGCCCCGGCGTGGATCATTGCCGCTTTGACCAAGCCCAAGAACATGGCGTCCGGTCGAAGGGGGCGCGACGTCAGTTCGGTGTGGGCTTGGGTGGCGATGAAATAGGGGTGCCTGTCCGCGGGCAACTCCAGCACCTGCATGATGGGCGCGTCCGGGGATCGCCCGGAGAAGATCAGGCCGGCTTTCTCCAGACGCTCGATGTAGTCCGGGTTGACCTCGTAGCGGTGGCGGAAGCGCAGGCGCACGCTCTCGGCGTCGCCGTACAGATTGGCGAACAACGTGCCCGGTTTGGCCGCGACGTCCCACCCACCCAGGCGCATGCTGCCCCCGAGATTGGTGACACCGCGCTGGTCCGGCAAAATGTCGATGACCGGATGGGGTGCGTCGCCGTCGATCTCGGTACTGTTGGCGCCGACCAGCCCACAAACGTGCCGGGCATACTCGATCACCGCGATCTGGAGTCCATAGCACAGCCCAAGGTATGGAATGCTCTGTTCGCGGACGTGCCGCACGCACGTGATTTTGCCCTCGACCCCACGGGTGCCAAAACCGCCGGGAACGATCACGCCATTCACATCAGCCAGCCGCCGGGTTGCGTTCTCGGCGGTGAGATCGCTGCTGTCGATCCACTCGATCTGAACCTTCGCACCCATCTTGGCTCCGGCGTGCTCCAGGGCCTGGATGATGCTCGCGTAGCTGTCACGCAGGGAGGTGTACTTGCCGGTGATGCCGATGTTGACCGTGGTTTCCGTCTGGCGAACGCCGGCGACGAATCCGTTCCACCCGCGCCGTTTCTCCTGCTCTCCCAGCCGGTTCGCCCGATCGGTCAGGCCCAGCAGGGCGAGCACGACCTCATCGATGCCCGCGCCGCGCAGCATGTCGGGCACCAGGTAAACGCTCTGGCAGTCATGCATGGAGAAGACGCGCTCGAAGCGCACGCCCGAGTACAACGCCAGCTTCTCACGCACCTTCCGCGTCACCGGACGCTGGGCCCGACAGGCGATGATGTGCGGCATGATCCCGCTTTCCATCAGGCGACGGATGCCCAACTGGGCCGGCTTGGACTTCTGCTCCCCCAGCGTGGGCGGCTCGACGAGATAGGTCAAAGCCACGAAGCAGCACATCCCGGGCCCCTCTTCGTAGGCCATCTGGCGGATGGCTTCGATGTAGTAGGCGTTCTCCACGTCCCCCGCGGTGCCGCCGATCTCGACAAAAACGACGTCGGCACCGCTGGACAGCGCCAACTCGCGCAGGTGCAGCTTCACCTCACCGGTGACGTGAGGGATCATCTGCACGTCACGGCCGAGGTAGTCACCCCTGCGCTCTTTCTCCAGAACTCCCCAGAGAATCTGTCCGCTGGTGGTGAAGTTGCGGCCGGTCAGGTCCTGATCGAGCATCCGTTCGTACGTGCCCAGGTCCATGTCGCACTCGGTGCCGTCGTCCAGCACGAACACCTCACCGTGGCGGTAGGGATTGAGCGTGCCGCTGTCGCGATTCAAGTAGCCCTCCAGTTTGATCGGGGTCACCGACAATCCCTTGTCCGCAAGCACCTTGGCTAGCGAGCTGGAGAAGATGCCTTTGCCCAGCCCGCTCATCACCGTGCCGAAGACGAAGACGTAGCGGGTGCTTCCGGGCCGATAGCCGTCCGGCAGCGGCGTGTAGAACTCGGTATCGCCGGACGTGTTGCCCACGGCCCCTAGAATGTCGTCTGTTGCCATCGTTCAGCCTTTGCTCGCTGGAGGCCCGGGGGGCTGGCGCGAGCGATATCGCGCAACGAACGCCGCGTAATCTCCGGGTGTGTCAATGCCGACCACCGCCCGTTTCATAATCGCCACGAAAATGTCGTGCCCGTGTTCAAGCACGCGAAGCTGCTCGAGTCGCTCGGTGCGCTCCAGGGCGGTCGGCTGCAGAGCTGCCAGGTTCAGCAGAAACTCCCGGCGGTAGGCGTAGGTCCCCAGGTGCAGCAATGGGCCGGTCCCACAGTCGTACTCGCCCTCGCGGGCGAAGGGGATACAAGCACGCGAGAAGTACAACGCCCGACCCCGCCCATCGACCACCACTTTGACCGCGTTCGGGTCACCCGGGTCTCCTCCCGGAACCGCCGCAAACGGACATGCCAGCGTCGCCATCTGACATTCCGTCCTCTCGAACAAGGATACCAGCCGGTCGATGGCTGCGGGGTCGATCTCCGGCTCGTCGCCCTGCAGATTGACCACAATGTCGGCATCGAGGTTCTGTGCAACTTCGGCGACCCTGTCGGTGCCGGACTCGTGATCGACCCGGGTCATGACCGCCGTTCCACCGAAGGACTCGACGGCCTCGGCCACACGCCGGTCGTCCGTGGCTACGAAGACGCGCCCGATGGACGCCGCCGCCAACGCTCGCTCGTAAACGTGTTG
>Ga0190284_1000254_pt1 | contig 36561 bp, 30 predicted proteins | sample 48691812_MG_FD_161668 | JGI IMG/M metagenome (GOLD analysis project Ga0190284, IMG submission 161668) | Hydrothermal vent microbial mat bacterial communities from Southern Trench, Guaymas Basin, Mexico - 4869-18-1-2_MG | ecosystem: Environmental > Aquatic > Marine > Hydrothermal vents >...
GCATCACGAAGGCCGGCGAGCCCGGCACGGGGCTTCCATGATGGGCCCCGACTACACCCATTGGCACGGCACCTACGAAGTGGCCAGAAACTTCTACAGCGAGTTCATTCCCGATTTGCAGCATCTGGTGCACGAGGGGCGCGAGTCCGGCGATGCGGAAAAAGCCGCCGCCGCCGAAGCGCTCGAGCAGAAGATTGAGGAGGTCCTGAACTCCGAGAATCACCGCTGGTTCCTGGGCAAGATGTCCGCTGACGAGCGCCAGCTCCGCAAACAGGCCGCGGACGAGTTCCGCAAGCGGTACGACAAATAGAAGTGTCCCGCACGTCTGAAGACACGATGCACGCCGGGCGGGTCGATTCCACCTCGTAACGTCTCTGTAACCCTGAGCTTGTGTCCCTCTCGGGTTGCAGAGGGATTCGTACAATCCGACGGGTGAGGATGAACGATGCGCCTTTGCGCACGGTCGGGCAGCCGAACGCCGCCTCCGTTGTATACTGTAAGTCCGTTCTACCGAAGACAGAGGGTGTGTCCGCCTGGGCACGGGGGACCAAGGTGTCATGATGAAGCCATGAACAGACATCGATTGACGCAGCGGTGCGTTCAGCCGTGCGCGGTTCGACGAATCTGCGTTGCCCTACTGATTGTGCTCGTCGGCAGCACGGGTTGCTCGGTATACGACCGCTCCGCCGACGAGGTGGCCCATGCCGTCGAGAAGTGGAAACGACAACCGCATCCCATGTCTCCAGCGAGTCGGCCCGCTCCCGCTGCTTTGGCGGATCCAGGCTCGATGGCCGAGATCGCGAGCGATACTCCGGCGTCCAAAGGGAGTCCGCACACCGCCGGGCACGAGTCGCTGCGAACCTATGTGCGCGAAGCGCTCGAACGGAGTCCTTCCATCCACGCGGCCGTTGCGAACGTCGAGGCCACGCTCGAGAAGATACCCCAGGTGACGTCTCTGCCCGATCCGTTCCTACGCATGGTCGTTCGCCCCGAGCCGATTCAGACGGCGGCCGGCGATATGTACTTCACGCTTGGTGTAGGCCAGAAAATCCCGCTACCGGCCAGGCTGAACCGTGCCGGTCGAGCCGCCGCGGCCGAGGTCCGCATGGCCATCGAACGGCTTAACGCCACGCGGCTTGCGGTTATCGCGGCCGTCGAGCACGCCTACTACCGGCTCTACCTGACGGAGCGCTCCATCGAGTTGACCAAGGCTCACGCCCAATCGCTGGAGAACCTCGAACAGGTGCTCGCCTCTCAGTATCGTGTGGGCAGGGTCGAGCAGCAGGACCTGCTTCGTATCCAGACTGAGATCGCGAAGCTGCGGGACGACGAGAGCCGTCTTGGCCACCGCCGAGCATCGGCTGTCGCAGCGTTGAACCGACTTCTGGACTATCCGCCCGCGCGCGAACTCCCCACAACCCAACCGATCAGCCCCCAGACGTTCGACGCCGACGTGGAACAGCTCATCGTCTTGGCGGCCGAACACAACCCGGAGCTGGCGGTCTTGGCCCACCAAGCCGAGCGGAATCGGGAGGAGATCGAGTTGGCCCGGTTGGCCCATTGGCCCGACGCAACGATCGGCTTCGAGTGGACCTACACCGAACCACGCGATCCGTTCCTACCGCCGATCAACCCGGACACGGGTGTCCGGCCGCCATACAACGACAAGAGCGACGAAGGCGACGACAACTGGGCGCTGATGCTGCAATTCAACCTGCCAATCTGGCTCGACCGCATCGAGGCCGCCAAACGAGAGGCCCGGCAGAGGTTGCAGAGAACGCGGTACGAAAAGCAGGCCGCCCTCAACAGGATCGCGTTTCGCGTCTTCGACGCCTGGGTGCGGGTGCAGACGCAACAGGACACGATCAGGCTTCTGCAATCCACGTTGATCCCACAGACCAGGCAGACGTACGATGTGTCGCTGACGGCTTACCAGGCGGGCAAGGCCGACTTCCTCACCGTGATCGACAACTGGCGGCGTCTGCTTGATTTCGAGTTGATGCTTCATCGCGAGGTGGCCGACCTGGAAACCGCTTTCTCCGAGTTGCAACGCGAGGTGGGCCTGCAACTGATCCGCGAGGAGATCGCGTCAGAAACCAAAAGCCAGGGGGAGTAACAATGAACGACACGGACCCCTCCGAACGCGCCGCGGACGTCAGGAGAGTCCTCGTGCGATGGTGCCTCGTACTGGCTGCGGTAGCAGCGGTTGCCGTGTGGGCGACGTGGCGGATGCGGGCGGCCGCGGCGAAGCTGTCCGATGCCTCGTTCACTGCAATACAAGACACCAGCGCCGAAGCGAACGTCGAATACTGGACGTGCTCGATGCATTCGGATGTCCGCAGCCCCGAGCCCGGCGATTGTCCGAAGTGCGCAATGGAATTGATGCCCAAGTACTTCGGCAGCGATGGGCCCGGCGTCAAACCCGAGATTCTCCAGCGCGACTACCCGAGCCGCGGGCTTCAGCCCGCGCGGACCAAGCTCTGGTACATGTGCACCATGCCGGAGTGCAACGATCCCGGTAGCGACGATCCCAACAGCCGTTGCCCGGTCTGCGGCATGAAACGCGAGTCGGTGATGCTGGACACCGGAAGCGGCGGAACCGACACGCCCGAAGTCTCCCTGAGCGAGCGCGCCCGCCGGTTGGCCGAGTTGGCGACGGAGCCGGTGGTTCGCAGACGTCTGATCAAGCGCATCCGAACCGTCGGCAAGGTCACCTACGACGAGACACGGCGTAAGATGGTCAGCGCCTGGACGGACGGTCGCATCGACCGGCTCTTCGCGGACTTCACCGGCATGATCGTCAGCAAGGGCGACCACCTGGTGGAGATCTACAGTCCCGAGTTGGTCTCGGCCCAGGAAGAGTTACTGCAGGCGCTGCGCGCTTTCGAGGCGATGAAACCCGAGCCGCGGGCTTCAGCCCGCGCGGATTCCCTGGCGTCGCCGCGCCGCCGCGCTGAGGAACTGATCACCTCGGCTCAGCGGAAGCTCGAATTGCTCGGAATCACCACCCAACAGATCGTCGAGCTCAAGCGGACCAATCAGGCGGTCACCCACCTGGTCGTTCACGCCCCGCTCGGCGGAACGATTGTTCGCAAGTGGGCCATGGAGGGCATGTACGTCAAGACTGGTGACCCGCTCTACCAGATCGCCGACCTCACCCACGTCTGGTTGCTCCTGGACCTCTACGAGGCTGACCTGCCCTGGATCACACCCTTCCAAGATGTCAGAGTGACGGCGCAATCATTGCCTGGAGAGGAATTCCATGGCGAGATTGCCTTCGTTGATCCCGTGGTGGACGAAAGGACTCGCACCATCAAGGTTCGAGTGAACGTCGAAAACCCCGACCGACGGCTCAAGCCCGAGATGTTCGTGACCGCCGGGATCGACGTGGCCGTCGGTGAAGGAGGCAGAGCCGCCACGCCGGACGCGCGCGGAGCCTACGCATGCCCGATGCACCCGTGGGAGACGGACGATACGCTGGTGATCTGTCCGATTTGCGAGATGGACATGGTGCCCGTCGAGTCGATTCCCGGTTACACCACGCCGCGAGCCGCGGTCGCGGTATTGAGCGTCCCCTGCGAGGCGGTCATGCGAACCGGCCAGCGGGCGCTGGTCTACATCGAAACGGAGCCGGGCGCCTACCGTGGCCTAGAGGTCCGCGTCGGGCCCGTGGCACAAGACGAGAACGGCCGACGGTTTTACCCCGTTCTCGACGGTCTCACAGAAGGACAGCAAGTTGTCACTCGCGGCAACTTCGTGATCGACAGCCAGATGCAGATCGCCGGCAAGCCAAGCCTGTTCAACGCCCGCGGCCTCGGGTCCGCACCGTCGCACGATCACGGCGACGAGGCCGGGAAACACAACGGTGGCAAGACGGTCCGGCACACGCTAACATCAGGCAGCAGGATAAGCGAAGAGGGGAGGCTGGAGTGAAACCGCCCGCACGACAATCAGGGTGCAGGCGGCGTGGCAGGTTGATATGAAACCCGCAACGAGGATTCGTGCTCATGAAAGGATTGACCGTATCGGCTCTGTGCGACGAAGCGAAAGCCATCGCTGAAAGGGAATCAGCCCACCGCGAACCTGCGATTTACGGCGTCACCGATGGGAAAGCGGTTGGAACGTACTTCGAACACAAGTTCCAGGCATACTTGCGGACCAAATGCGCGTACCTCGAAGGAAGCTCCGCCAAGGGAATCGACTTTCCCGAACTCGGGGTAGACATGAAGGTGACGAGCGTTAAGCAACCTCAATCCTCGTGCCCGTTTGAGTCGGCGCGCCAGAAAATCTTCGGCCTCGGATACGCCCTCTTGGTTTTCGTGTACGAAAAGACGGACGACGAAGAAACGCGTACAGGAAAGCTGGACATTCTTCATACGATTTTCATCGAGCGGCACCGAACAGCGGATTTCCAAACATCGACGGGGATACGCCAGATTCTTCAGAACGAAGGCAATCTTGACGACCTCTTGGCCTTTATGAGTGATCGCAACTTGCCAATGGATGACATCGAGGGCAACAAGATCGCGGAACAGCTTCTGAAAACACCACCGGAAGAAGGGTATCTCACAATGTCCAACGCTCTTCAATGGCGGCTTCAGTATGGGCGAGTAATCAAAAGAGCCGGGAGTGTAGAGGGAATTAGACGTCTACGCTAAAGGTGATGATGAGGCGAAAGAAAACCAAGCAAACCGTTGAGTTCGGCGATTTCCAGACGCCGCTTGGACTCGCGCGCGAGGCCTGCCGGGCACTGGCTCGTTCCGGAGTTGCTCCCTCGTCTGTCGTCGAGCCAACGTGTGGTACTGGGAATTTCCTTCTTGCCGCCCTCGACCAGTTTCCCGACGTTCGCAAGGTTGTCGGACTGGACATCAATCAGTGCTACGTGAACGCCGCCACCCATGCGGTCCGAAGCCGAGAGGATGTGGGGAAGGTCCATATAACTTGTGACGACTTCTTCACCGTAAACTGGCCCCAGTTGCTCAAAGATCTTCCCGAACCGTTGTTGGTGGTCGGCAACCCACCGTGGGTCACGAACTCGACTCTTGGTCTTCTCGGAAGCTCCAACCTGCCGAACAAAAGCAACTTCCAGAAACATAGCGGTCTCGACGCGATGACAGGCAAGAGCAACTTCGACATTTCCGAGTGGATGTTGATTTGCCTTCTGGAGTGGCTCAATGGACGAGACGGAACGATGGCGATGCTCTGCAAGACCAGTGTTGCCCGTAAGGTGTTGGCGCACGCCTGGAAAAACGACATCTACCTCGAAGACGCGCGTGTCCACGCGATTGATGCCGGTCACCACTTCGGAGCCGTTGTCGATGCGTGTCTTCTCATTTGCCGCACATCGTCATCGGTCCGCAGCAACGATTGCGTGGTCTACGACAGCCTTTCCGCAACAAAGGCAGAACAGATCTTCGGGTACCGAGACGGGCAACTCACCGCAGACGTCGCGTTATATGAACGTTGGAAGCACCTGCAAGGTAACGAAGGCTACAAATGGCGTTCAGGTGTGAAGCACGACTGCGCCAAGGTTATGGAACTCCGCAGGGAAGAAACGCGCTATCGAAACGGTCTCCGCGAACTGGTTGAGCTTGAAGATGAGTATCTCTTTCCCATGCTCAAGAGTTCTGACCTCGCAAATGGCTCCAACGGAGGGCCCATGCGCCTGATGTTGATCACGCAGAGAGCGGCGGGTGGCGACACAAGCAACATAGAACATCTCGCCCCTAGAACGTGGAACTACCTGCTGGAACACGCGGAATTCCTGGATCGTCGCGCGAGTTCTGTCTACAAGAACCGTTCACGCTTTTCGATTTTCGGAGTTGGGCCCTACTCGTTTGCACCCTGGAAAGTGGCCATATCCGGTTTCTACAAGAAACTGGCGTTCAAGGTTGTCGGCAACGTGGACGGGAAACCCATCATGCTTGACGATACCTCCTATTTCGTGCCCTGTCGCACCAAGGATGAAGCTGAATACATCGCCTCGTTGCTCAACTCCCAAGTTGCGAAGACGTTCTTCGAGGCCTTCATCTTTTGGGACACAAAACGTCCGATCACAGTTGAACTGCTCAACAGAATCGACCTGTTGGCACTCGCGCGCGAATTGGGATCAGAAGTCACAATGGCGAGCTATCTCGCGCAGCAGCGGAGCTCGTATAAGAAACGCGCACGTGCCCATGCGGAACAAGGCGAACTTTTTCCCTCATGAACGTCTTCAGCGCTGGATAACGGGCACCAGCCGGGGAGACCACACCGATGATTGATCGTCTAGTCAAGACGTTCCTGGGCGCGCCCGTATTGGCAATCCTGTTATGCGCCGTGCTGGCCGGCTGGGGCTGGCATTCGTTCCAGCAGAACCCCAAGGACGCGATTCCCGACATCGCCGACAACCAGACGATCGTTTTTACCGAATGGATGGGGCGAAGCCCCAAGGACGTGGACGAACAGGTCACCTATCCGCTTACCGTCGCCCTGCAAGGCGTTCCCGGCGTCAGGGAGATCCGAGCGACCAGCGGCTTTGGCTGGTCGATCGTTTACGTCGTGTTCCATGACGACATCGAATTCTACTGGGCCAGAAGCCGGGTTCTCGAACGCCTCAATGTCGCACAAGGCGATCTGCCCGAAGGTGTGACGCCGCGACTGGGCCCGGACGCCACCGCCTTGGGCCAGATCTTCTGGTACACCGTCGAGAACGGCTGGTACTCGCCCCGGCGACCCGGCCTGCGCTTTCGGGAAGACGGCGTTCTCACCGCTTCGTCCCGCCGGGCGCTGCCGCAGGATGATCCACTGTTGGCGGCAACACTCGACCGAGCCGAGTCCTACACCTGCCCGCTGACCGGTATCGACCTGGTTTTCAGCAAGGTGCCGCTCGATGGGCTACGAAGCATCCAGGACTTCGACATCAAGTTGGCCCTGGAGAGCGTCGAGGGTGTCAGCGAAGTGGCCAGTGTCGGCGGGTACGTGCGGCAGTATCAAATCGATGTCAACCCCGAGGCACTGCGGGCCTTCAACGTGCCGCTCGGCGCCATGGTATCGGCCGTTAGAGCTTCCAATGTGGACGTTGGGGCAAAAGTCATCGAACAGGGCGGGATGGAGGTGCTGGTCCGCGGAGTCGGATTCCTCGGCGGCGGCGATCGCGGTACGGGCACGCGGGCCCAGCGTGAACAAGCGGCCATCGCCGACGTCGAGAACCTCGTCGTCAAGGCCACCGACGGCACGCCGATCTACATTCGCCAGTTGGCGAACGTGACCACCGGGCCGGACTTTCGACGCGGAGCGCTGGACAAGATGGGCGCTGAAGCTGTCGGCGGCTGCGTCGTCATGCGCTTCGGTGAGAACCCCCTGACGGTCATCGAACGGGTCAAGGGCAAGATCGCGGAAATCGAGGCCGGTCTGCCGTCCGGCGTTCGCATAAACGTATTCTACGACCGCAGCACGCTGATCCGCCAAACGATGACCACGCTGGGCACGGCCTTGTGGCAGGAACTTTTGATCACCGTGATCGCCGTCGTGCTGTTCCTGCTGCACCTTCGCAGTAGTCTGGTGATTGCGGTGACACTGCCGCTGGCCGTCCTTTTCGCCTTCGTCTGCATGCAGGCCCTGGAGGTCGGCTCGAACATCATGAGCCTGGCCGGCATCGCCATCGCCATCGGCGCCATGGTCGACATGGGCATCGTGATGACGGAGAACATCTACCAGTACCTTACCAGACACCGCTCGGAGTACACACGTGTTATCGAGAGCCCGGACGGCAAGCAGTCGATTGTCGTGGATGGGCCCAAGCGAACGGAGTTCATCCGGCAGGCGGCCGTCGAGGTCGGCGGAGCCATCCTGACGGCCGTCAGCACCACGGTGATTTCCTTCCTGCCGGTCTTCTTCCTCGAAGGGCAGTCAGCCAAGCTCTTCACGCCACTGGCGTGGACCAAGACCTTCTGTTTGATCGGGGCGGTGCTGATGGCGTTGGTGGTGGTTCCGCCGCTGGCTTCGGTGATGTTGCGCGAGCGCCGCGTGTCGCGGAAGTGGTCGGCCGGCATCAGCGCAATCCTCGCAGTGGCCGTGGGTTGTGGTTGGACGGCGGCCTCTGGCAGTGCCGGCTCGCTGGCACACGTCGGGCGGGCACTGAGGGACTCCCTGCATCTTGGGCAACCTCTCGATGCCATCGTGATCGGAGCCGCCGCCTTTATCCTGACCTGGGTTGTCCTGCGCGAGCGCACCCGGCCCATCGAGGAAAACCCGACCAGCCGCCTGATCCACCGTGTGTATGAACCGCTGTTGCGCTGGATCCTCCGTCATAAGGCATTGTTCCTTTCACTCCCCATCCTCATCGTCGTCTGGGGTCTCTCCATCTGGCTCGGATGGGCCGGCGCGGTCGGCGCGTTGATCGCGCCGCTACAGGGAATCGGCTTGAGAGTTGACCAGTGGTCTCTGGCGTGGTGGGTTCATTTGGCCATCGGCCTGATCGCCGGCCTGGTGATCCTGCCGCTGGTCGTAGATTCGATTCGAGTTGTGAGACAGCGACCACGCAAAGACTGCTGGACGATCTGGCCCAAGAGAGCCGGATACGTTGTAGCGGCCTTGTTCGTGACCTTCGGTCTGCACGCCGCCGACTTCGCCCAGAATCGATCGGCAGCCATCGCCGCCATTGCCGGCCTACCGCCGGTGGGTTCGAGCACCGCTGATCAGAGGCCCGAGCGCAAGCGAGTGGCTCCAGGGCCCATCGCTGGCGCTCTGGGCTCTGTGAAAGGGCGCGTCGGCGTACCGGGGCAGTTGGATCTTGACGAGTTCGCCCCGCTGGCGGCTGCGATGGAAGACGACTCGGGCATCGGCCAGGAGTTCATGCCGCCGCTCGATGAAGGCGACTTCCTCTATATGCCCAGTGTCCTGCCCGCTGGTTCGATCAACACCGTCATGGAGGTCATGCGGAAGCAGGATATCCAGTTCGCCGAGATCGAGGAAGTCGAAGTGGTCGTCGGCAAATTGGGGCGGATCGAATCGCCACTCGACCCCGCCCCAGTCGGCATGCTCGAGACCATCATCGCCCTCAAGCCGCGCGGCCAGTGGCCTCGGATCGATGATCCTGAGCATCCGGGACGCACGCGGCACCGCACGATGAGCGAAATCTGGGCGAGCATTCAAGAGGCCGGCCGGTATCCCGGGGTGTTGCCGTCGGTTGAACTTCAGCCCATTCGCACGCGCATCGAGATGCTCAGCACCGGACTCAATGCCAAAATCGGTCTGAAGGTCTACGGCGACAACTTGGAAAGGTGTGAGGAATCGGCCGTCGCGATCGAACGGATTCTTCGCGAGGGTCTGCCCGGCGCACGATCGGTTAGCGCCATTCGCACCAACGGCAAGCCCTATCTCGAATTCCATATTGACCGCGAAGCCATCGCCCGCTACGGCGTCAACATCCGCGACGTCCAGGACGTGATCGAGGTAGCCATCGGCGGTAAGAACCTGACCACCACCTACGAGGGTCTGGATCGTTACCCGGTCCGCATTCGTTACCAGCGCGAGTTGCGGGACGACATGCCCGACCTGGAACATATTCTGGTCCCCACGCCGGGCGGTGCCCAGATTCCGATCACGCAGTTGGCGGACATCCAAAGTGTCGTCGGCCCGATGAGCGTCCGCCGCGAGGGAGCCAAGTACGTCAGCTACGTTACCATGACCAACGTCGGCATCGATGAGACCACGCTGGTCCGCCGCGGGCAGGCTGTCCTTGACCGGGCGGTCATCGATGGAACGCTGGAGGTCCCGGACGGATACTACTTCAAGTGGACCGGCAGCTATGAGCGGAACCTCCGCGCCAAGAAACGTTTGGGCATCCTCGTGCCGCTCGTCCTGCTGATCAACTTCGTGCTCATTTATCTTCAGTTCAAACGGGTCTCGCTCACCCTCGTGGTGTTCCTGGCGATCCCGGTCGCGTTCGCCGGGGGGTTCATTCTACTTCAGTGGTGGCCGGACATTCAGGATTGGCTTTACCTTACCGGCCTGATGGACCGCGGCTTCGAGAGCGATGCCATGTACCTGACGGTGGCGGTCTGGGTCGGCTTCATCGCCCTGTTCGGTATCGCCATCGACGACGGCATCGTGATGGGAACGTATCTCGACCAGACCTTCAGCCGCGCCAAGCTCCGGCGGTATGAGGAGATCGAACAACGTGTGGTCGAAGCCGGTCTGCGGCGCATCCGCCCGTGCCTGATGACCACCTTCACCACGCTGGCCGCTTTGGCGGTCGTGTTGGTCTCCACCGGGCGGGGCAGCGACGTGATGATGCCCATGGCCATTCCCGTCTTCGGCGGCATGGTGCTGGCTCTGGTCTCCATCTTTGTCGTCCCGACCTGCTATTGCGGACTCAAGCAGTTGAAATGGCGCCGGGGTTGGCCGGATGAGGATTTCGCCGACGGTTAGAAGAACTACAGATCAAGGAGTCTTGCTGATGTTGATGCGACGGTTCAATCGCTGTACATGTTGTCTGATTTCGACAGTCCTCTTGCTCGCCGTGACGGGGTGCCCTAAGGAGGAGGAGTCAAAGAGCGCTACCCCGCCGGATGACGCCAAGTCCACGGAGCCCACCAAGAGCGAGGCCGACTCCACCGCCGAAGTGGAAGCCAGGCTCGCCAAGGCGGACCTGCTCGATGGCACGGCCGACAAGATTGTGACGCGCTGCGCAAGCTGTGCACTGGGGATGGACGGCACCGCCGAGCACGCGCTGAAGGTGCTGGATTACACGCTCCACTTTTGCACACCAGGGTGCGCCCAGCGGTTTGGCGAGAACCTGACCGAGTCGGTCTTGGCCATGAAGATCCCCGAGGGCTAACAGCCCTCGGGGACAGCCCGTCTGTGCAGCGGCCCGCGTCCCCGCCGGCCGAGGAACGGCTCTGAGCGCAGCCGAATGTGTGTGGCACGGACAAGCGTATCGGGCGTTACGGACTGTGGGCCGGAGGGTGTGTCAGGACGATACGGTCCTGAAGAGCAAGAGAATGAAGCTTGTCCGTGTTGGACGTCGGCAACGCCTTGCGCACCTGTGCGTTATCGGGGCCTCCCGCGGCGTACGTTGCGGGATGATCGGACGCGCCCGATTCGAGGATGAACGCCTGCTTCGTCCGCGTCCGCCGGATGTGCTGTTACGGCAGCACACAGTGCCAACTTCATTCCTGAAAACGGCTTAGCTCTGCTGAGCAGGCCTGGCCAAAGGCCGCTATGTTGCCCGAGTGCATCAACGAGGCACAGAACGACAAGCGACCACCGCTTGGAGCCCCGATCGGACCTGTTCATAAGTATTGTCTTTGCAAGACGTTACGCTAGTCTGCTGTTCCAGGCGGACACCGGCCGACGCTGGCACAGCCATTGCTCACTAGGTCTGCAGGGATAGGTATGGTGCCGGCACGGACGTCAGCCCAAAGGGAGGGATGAGACTCAGTCACACAAGGATGCGGCTGTGCTCATGCGAACGGGGGAAGAAGCTACGATGAATGAACAGACCTTTCAACACAAGCTGGCGGAGTTGGTCGCCGAGATCGGTACGCTGCCGGAGGACGAACGCCAAAAGCTCGAAATGCTGGCCGAAGAAACCAAGGAACGGCACAAACAGCTTCGCAAGACGGTGACCAATCTGCAGGAGAGCATCGATTTCCTGCGCCTCTCGATCAAGTACCTGCTCTTTGATTTGGAGGCTACTCGCCGCGAGAACAGCTACCTTCGCAAGATGCTGGAGGATAACGAGTCGAACGAGTAGTTCGAACCGATTCTTATCGGGGCACGACAACCGGGTACGAGTGAGTTGTGGGGGAGACTCCCTCGAGGATCCCCGATGGTGGTGAACGCGCGGGTGCTGACTGGGCCTGCGCGTTCATTGCGTTTTACTCTCAAGAGTCAATGAGACCGAGCTTGACCATGGGGAAGTCGAAAAACCTGTTCAAAGTGCTTGAAATCGGTATACAATCAGAGAGGGGACACCGGGAGGACGGCCATGCCGATTTATGAGTACCAGGCCGAAGAGGCTGCCAAGTCGTGCGCGCACTGCGCTCAACCGTTTGAATTCCTGCACGGCATGCACGATCCGCCGCTTGCCGCCTGCCCGAAATGTGGGCGACCGGTGGCGCGCGTCGTCAGCACTTGCCGGGTGGACACCCGAGCGAATCCCAAGCGGCAGCTCGGCGACAAGAACCTCAAGCGGCTCGGGTTTACGAAACTCGTGAATGAGGGCGAGGGCAAGTTCCGCAAGACGGTGTAGACCGGGTCATTCCTGCGTCCCCACCGGCAGGGGGTCCGCGATACCGGCGGCCGTGAACGCCTTGGATTTCCCCAAACACCCGGGGCACCCACCGCAGGGTTCATCGCGGCCTTTGTGGCAGGCCCAGGTCAGCTCGATAGGGGCTGCCATGTGGGTGCCCAGGCGGACGATTTCCACACGTGTCATGTCGATGAGCGGTGTCTCCACCGACGGGCGACGACGCAGGGCCGATTCGAGCATCATGTTGAATACGTGAAAGAACTCGGCGCGGCGATCGGGGCGTCCTTCGCCGGGCAATGTCTCGCCCTCCATTTCGTCCGTCACCTGCGAAGCCCCGCAGACGACGCGCTGGGCACCGATGCGGGAGGCCCACTGCACGCCGGCCAGCAACAACGTGGGCATGATGGCCGGCAGGGCGCTGACCAGACCGGACGATCCGTCTGCCGCGTCGAGGGGCTCGCGGTCTGGCCGGCGGGTTGAATCGTTGATCTGTGCCAAGTGGGGTAGTTCGATCACAATCACCCGCTTCGCGTTGATCTCGGCGGCCAACGCCTGCACCGCCGATTGCTCACGGCGGCAGGCGGACTGCCCGTAGTCGGCAAAGAGTAGGTTCACTTCGCTCTCGCGCCGGACGCACGATGCCGCCACGGTGCTATTGATCCCGCCGCTAGCCAGTAGTACCGCCGAGGCCATCGCTGTTCTCCGGAGTGAGCATCGCACAAATGACGCCGCCAGGGTCTTATCGGCACGCAACGGCTGCGGTATCCACCGCGGGCGATGCAAGAAAGCACCACCACGTGCGATCACTTGCGTCGGGACGGTGCGCACGCTACCTTGTGCGGCACCTTGGATCGGCGTTCCCCAGGTGACCTTTGGAGTTTCAACATGGCTGAAATCCGCGCCTTTGAAGCCATCCGTTACGATCCTCGACGCTTGGGAGACGATCTTTCCGCACGGATCGCCCCGCCGTACGACGTGCTGGACCAGCAGGATCGGGACGCGCTGCTTGCCCGGAGCGACCGCAACATCGTAGCGATCGACCTGCCGCACATTCCGCCCAAGACGCTGGGGCCTCAGGAGGCGTACGATCGGTCCGCCCGGATTCTGCGGGCATGGCTCGACGACGGCACCCTGATCCGCGAGTCCAAACCCGCCCTGTACGTTTATCACCAGGTTTTCCCGCATGACGGCAAGACGTACACGCGCCGGAAGTTCATCGCCCGCCTGCGACTCGTCCCGTTCTCAGAAAGGATCGTGCTCCCGCATGAGGAGACGTTCGGCGGGCCGAAGGAGGATCGTCTGGCTTTGATGAAAGCCACCGCCTGTCAACTCTCGCCGGTGTTCGGGCTATACAGCGATCCCGAGGACGCTGTCGCTCTGGCGTTTGCGGGTACGGTCGCAAAGGCGCCGGACGTGCACGCTACTCTGGAAGGAGTCGAGAATCGCGTCTGGATCGTTACGGACGAGGCGATCATCGGGCGGGTCTGTACGGCGCTGGCGGACAAGCGGGTCTTCATCGCCGACGGGCACCACCGCTACGGAACCGCGGGGAATTACCGTGACTATACAGCGGAGCAGGCCGGCGGGAACCTCGACCCGGAGCATCCGGCCAACTTCGTGATGATGGTGTTGGGCAGCATGGACGATCCGGGCAGCCTGATCCTCCCCTACTTCCGGGCGCTCAGCGGCGAGGGACTGACGCTCGATGCCGTGGCGGCGGCGTGGGCGGAGGGCACGCAGGCTTGCACCGACACCGATGCCGACGTTGTGCTGTATGACGGCGCTACCGGACGGACGCAACCGCTGAAGTACAGCCGGCGCGCGGTGCTTGATGAACTGGCTGCGGATAAGAGCAAGGCTTGGCGCGCCCTGGACTATGCCTATCTGCACCGCTACCTGATCGATGGGCTGCTGGCGCGGAAGTTCGGCACGGGCTTCGCGATTCACTATGCCAAGTCGCCAGAGCAAACCGAGTCGATCGCCCGGGAGTGCGGCGGGATCGGGTTGCTGGTACGCGCGACGCCGATGGCCCATCTGCGGGCGGTCAGTGAGGCCGGTGATCTCATGCCGCAGAAGAGCACGTACTTTTACCCGAAGCTGGCCACCGGGTTCACCCTCAATCCGCTCTCATGATTCACGGGGGTACTAAGCCGATGGAACGAGGCGACCAGACGAGACGGCCCATCGGGCAACGCCAGATCGGATGCACCACGTCGTTGTACGTGTTCGGCGTCCCAAAGCCCGGTACGAGCCACGACCGTAACAGGCTGTCGATTCACTCGTCCATGGCCATCCCCAATGTAGCGTCACCCCTTGTGGGTGACGAGAAACGCACGTGCGCCGCCCACAAGGGGCGACGCTACACAGTGAATCAACCGCCTGGTAAGGGAGCGGTCAGGGCTGCGAATGGGGCATATCCGCTCCCTTACGGTCGCGGCTCGGTAAAACACCAATACTGGTTAGGCACCTACACCTCCTTTCGAGCCGGGGGAACGGTTTCCCTGCTGTGCAAGCGTATTGCCGCAGTGGTCGTCGCGGGGATTGCGCTTTGCGGATGTGCTCCGGCGACGATCGATCTGATTGGCAATACCCCACCGCCCGACGCGGTTCCGCAGGTGTTCGATGATCGCGACTGGGCCACCGTGCTGCGCGAGAACGTGAAGGACGGCTTGGTGGATTACACACACTTGCAGGAGCATGACGAGCCGCTGATGCGCTATCTCCAACTCATCGCCCATGTGGGGCCAAACCACACGCCGGACCTTTTCAAGGACCCCCAGGACAGGCTCGCCTACAGTATCAACGCCTACAATGCCGGCGTGCTCAAGGCTGTCCTGCACGAGAACATCCCCGCGACCATGTATCCCGCCGGCCACCCTTCGCTCGACCATCGGTATCGTATTCGCGTCGACGGGCGCCTGATGACGCTGCATGAGTTGCGGACGGTTGTGCGCCAGGCCGGCGACGCGGACCCACGGGTCGAATTCGCGCTGTGTGGTGCGGCACTCGGTTGCCCGCCGTTGGCTGACCAGCCGTACCGACCGTCCACGCTGGGTCAGCGGCTGGAACAACTGGCCTGCGAAGCGATGGGTCGGTCCTCCATGGTCGAAATCGATCACGAGCGGCAGCGCCTGCTCCTGGGCCGCGCCATCGCGGGGCAACGCGAGGCCTTCTTGGCGCACTACAGCCGGTTGACCGGCACGACGTCGCCGACGCTGCTGAACGCCCTGCTGCAGATGGCCGACGGAGTCCGACGGGAGTGGCTCAACACCGCCGTCGGCTACAAGGAGGGCCGCATTCGGTTCGACCGGCCGCTCAACCGCTGGGTCCCGAAGTAGAACCCGCCAAGCTCCGGATGCAGACAGTCCATGGGATTCGCCACGTTGGTATGGGTGGCAAGGTCCTTCCCCCAGTTATCCGGTTAATGAACGCCGAGATTAGGCCGACATACTAATAGTGGACGGGTACGCCCACATGGGGCGGCTTGCCGTCGCCGCTTGGGCATGACCTCATTCGTGAGCGGGAGGACGCCACGTGGCCGACGAGAGACGAAGACGCGATCGCCGCGGAGAACACCGCTACACACGGGCCGGGCATATCACATGGAGGAAAACCGGTGCCGGCACGCCGTCCCACGGTTGGCTGAGCGACATATCGCCATCGAGCGTGTCTTTCATCGCTTCGGCGGCCCATGAGCCATTCTGCGGTGATGAAATCGAACTCGTTAGTGCCGGGCATTCCGGGCAGTTGTACCGCGTGACGCGGACCGCTGTGTACGATGATCGTTTGTCGCTCATCGCCTGCCGCAGGGCATCACCGTCCGCATCCGGGCAGGCGGCGTCAGCCGCGCGAGGGGCTTTGTCATGAGGTTGGCTATTGGTCGCTACGGGGTTCACGCTCTCCGCTGGCTGCTAATGGCGGTGGCGTTCACAGCGGTCGTGTTGTACGCAGCCGTCGCCCATTGACCCACCGTCGCGCCTGCGGTTGCGCAGGAATCCGTGCAGCATCTTGGCGCCGGCGAGGAGGACAAGGGCCACCTGGATGATCGCAATCTCCGACCACCCCAGCACAAACCAGACCGTGGAGACCGCCAATAGGCCGTAGCGGAGCGAACGCCCCACAAAGTAGGCAACAAAGAACCGCCAGCGCGAGTAGCGGTGGGCAATCGCCAGCCAACGCACCACGTCCACCGGAATGGGCAAGAACCCCACCACTGCGATGACCACAAACGGCGCCGTGGAGAACCAACGGGCGGCGATACGGTACGCACGGGTTTGGCGGACCCTGGCCACGCGGCCGTAGCGTAACAGGAACGTGAGGAGGTGATACTCGTTGAGGTTGGCCATCGCCGTCGCTACGCTGCATGCGCACGACACCACGACGACGCGCAGCGAAACCGACTCGAGCAGGGCGACCTCGTCGCTGGCCAGCAGCATGACGATCCACGCCGTCGGGGCCGGAAAGAACACGCAACAAATCGACAGGAAAAACAGGGCGATCGACACCAGCCAGACGTTTTGCGCGCCGACTTCACCACGCTCATGGCGCGCGAACGATACGAGCGCGACCACAGTCAGAAGCCCAAGCCACGCCAGAAAGCAGGCAAACCACCGGCGCAGGCGAAAACCGTCCGTCTCCGTGCCGGCGGCGGGACCGCGGGCGATTCTGGAAAACCAGCTAAGGACGCCGGAGATGGTTGGCGGGCTCCCGTGCTCGGGGCCGCGCGGACTGAAGTCCGCGGCTCCTTCGCTCCGGGGGTCAGCATTATGCGTCGATGCGTCCATCTCTCATCTGCAATACGCGGTCGGCCGATTCGGCGCACTCCCGACTGTGGGTAATCATCACGATGGTCATGTCCCAGGCGGCGTGGAAGTGCTTGAACAGCTTGATAACCGCCGCCGCGTTCTCTGAGTCCAGGTTGCCGGTCGGCTCGTCGGCGAGCAGGAGCGTGGGACGGCAGGCTACCGCCCGGGCGATGGCGGCGCGCTGTTGCTCGCCGATGGAGAGGTGGGCCGGCTTGCGGTGGGCGACTTCGGTCAAACCGACGCGCCCAATGACTTCGTCCACTTTGCCATCCAGTGGCATCCCGCGAAGTTGCAGTGCTAGCTCGACGTTTCGCCTGGCCGACAGGGTGCCAAGCAGATTGAACCGCTGAAAGACGAAGCCGATGCGCTCACGGCGCGCGCGGGTTCGCTCGGCGTCGGTGAGTTCCAGGCAATCCACGCCGTCGATGATGAGGCGGTCGGCGGACGTTACCGGTGTCATCAAGCCCAGCGCATTGAGCAGCGTGGTTTTTCCACAACCGGACGGGCCCATGACGGCTGCGAACTCGCCGCGCTCGATCGTCAGATCGACTCCGCGCAGCACGTGGGCGATGGCATCGCCGTCGCGATAGTCCTTGCAGAGAGATCGAGCTTGTACGATCGATTCGTTCAACCGTTCCCCACTGGAGCCGTTCGCGGCGGGAGACTTTCGTTTCGTTTGTAGCGGCCGGCGTCCCCGCCGGCCGCTACAGAACCCGACGCACCTCATCAGACTCGCGAAGAGCACCTCTATTCGTAAGACAACGCTGCGGCGGGATCGAGCCGGGCCGCTCTGTAACCCGGGTACAAGGCGCTGAGCGCCCCGCCGCCGATACCGACGATCAACGCCATCCCCAGCCACTCCCACTCGATGCTGACCGTGTTCAACGGCAGCAACGCTTCGATCAACCATTTGGCCAGAAACGACAGGGCGATGCCGACGACCGTGCCGGCCACGCAAAGGACGACCGCCTCGATGACCGTGTTGGCCAGCAGCAACCGCTTCGACGCGCCCAGCGATTTGAGAATCCCGATCTCCCGCGTTCGTTCCAGCACCAGCGTGTACATGGTCATCATGATGAACAAGAAGCAAACCACCAGCGCCGTGGCGCTGGCTGTGTTGAGGTAAAGATAAACCTGCGTGAAGCTCTCCCGCAGCAACTGCCCGTATTGCGATTTGAGCTGCACCGTGGCGCCGGTCACTTCTTCGAGCACTTCGGCGGCCGGTTCCGCCAACGCCGGGTCGATCAGTTTGACGAAGAACATGCTCGACCAGGGCACGCCGCCATTGAGGATGTGCCGCAGCGGCTGAATCGGCGTGAACACGCGCCCGGCTACGCCCGACTCGACGATGCCCACAATGCGGAATTCCCGGCCGAAGAGTGTGGTCTTGTCGCCGACGGCGTACCCGCCGGCGCGGGCCAGGCGGGAATCGATCACCAACTCGCAGGCAGGGTTCAGCATGGCGTCGGTAACCCGCTCGGGGTCGTAGCGTCGCCGTTCGCCGCGGAGGGTCGCGAGTTGTCGTTTGAACCGCGAGGCCCCCTCGAACAAGCGTCCAGCCACGAGTTTCCGCGGGCCGAGGAAATCAGCCAAGTGGTCAGGATCGACGCCGAAGATGCGCTGTTGTTGACCGCCAAGCTGGATGGTCTCCAGGAACACCGGGATGGCCTTCTCGACCAGTTTTCGGCCGTCCAGTGTGGCCGATTCGAGGGGCGTGACGGAGCGGTCGGAGAAAACGGCTCCACCCTGGAAGATGACGTTGGCGTGCTTGGGCAGGACGATCAGTTCGGCATCGACGCTTTGCATGCGGTCAGCCACTTCCTGGAGCATCCCGTGCGACAGGCTTAGTTGCACGACCAGCATGGCGATTCCCACGCCAACCGCGCAGGCGCAAATAATGCTGCGGAGCTTGTGGTGCAGGATGTTGGCCAGGGGCAATCCGAGCATCATCGTCCTCGCGGCAAACGGATGCGGAGTATAGCCGACCCGCAGCCGCGAATAAACAACACCCTCGGGCAGCCTGTGCATTACCGGACCCGGCTTGCGGGAAACCCACGCTCGGCTAGCGGTGGGCCGAAGTTACAACCAATGCGAGATGGAGCGTCGGACGATGTTACATGACGTGCGTCCGGTCGGAGTTACCCGGAGCTGGATCACCGCGTGGTGAATCCGCACGCACAGTGTTCGGCCAGGCAGGCGACGTGTGACCAAGGCTTGGACAACATTCAAGCGGTTCTGGTTGCAGGAGGAGGTCCCTCGCTGGATCGGGATGTCCCTGGTGGCGGCGTACGTGTGCGGTCTCGGAGCGGTTGCGTATGTCGCCCACCGCCAGACCCAGTCGGTGATCGTGGAACGGGCTCAGTCGCACAGCGACCATGCGATGGTGCTGCTGGCGGAACTGGCGTCGAGCGTTGACGAAACGGACGTTGCCGGCCAATCGCTGTTGCTGCGGGATGCCTTCGGGCGGTTGGATTGGGAGCATCTCTGCCTGACGAGCGATGCGGGTGTGGTCATTGCCTCCGCCGATCCCGAGGAGGTGGGGCGGCCGAGCCCGGTCCGGGCGGCGATTGAAATGGCCGGCGTGGATGCAGGCGCCGTGGTTTCCGCGGCAAACGGCGCGATCGATCTTGCTTCGGACGAAACCGGTTGCGCTCGCCGCTCCTACAGGATTCCGGTCGTCGGGAGCGAGGACGGTCCGTCGCGAACGCTGGAGGGTGTGGTCCGCTGGGACACGGAAGCGGCACTGTCGAGCACACAGGTGTGGTTGTTGGCGATCTGTCTGGTCGCGGTCGGCATGTTGGGAATCGTGTATCACGCAATGCGGCGGCACTTCCGCGGGATTACGTGCATCGCCGACAATCTGGTAACCCATGCCGACCATCTGGAAGAGGAGTTGGCCTCGCTACGGATGTCGGATTCACTTGGCACCGTAGCGTGCAGTTGGAACCGGCTGATCGACTTGGTTGAATCACTTCGCGCCGAGGCCGGTCGGTCCACAGCGGCGTCGGAACTGCGCCAGTTCCTGGAACGTTCGAGCAGCGGCGAGTTGGCCGACGCAATTGATGCGGTTCCGGACGGGCTGCTCATCGTGTCCGATGGGGACCTGTTGGTGCATACCAACGCAGCGGCCCGACGGTTGATAGGCCGGTCGCTGGACGACGAAGGGCGACCCCGCCTGAGTGAACTGGATACGGGTGCCACGGGCCGCGCGGTGTTGGCCATAATCGAGAAGGCGCGGGGCGCGGATGGGTGCTACGAAGCGCATAGCGAGCTGGTGGAATGCGAGGACAGCAACTACCGCGTGCGCGTGGTTCCGCAGCGCAAGAGCCGGCAGCACGGCGCCTGCGTCGTGGTGGTTGCCGATGTGAGCCAGCAGGTGCGCGCGGACCGGGCACGGGAGGAATTCGTGTCGCAGGTGACCCACGAACTGCGCACGCCTCTGACCAACATCCGAGCGTATACGGAGACGCTCTCCAGTGGGATGTTCGACGATCCCAAGACGATCACCGAGTGCTACAACGTGATCAACAAGGAGACGCGGCGGTTGTCCCGTCTGGTCGAGGACATTCTGAGCATGTCGCAGTTGGAGGTGGGGAGTATTCAAATCCTGTTCGACGACGTGGATGTGCGGGCGCTGATCCAGGAGGCTGTGCGGGACGTCCGCGCCATGGCCGACGAGAAGAAGACCGATCTGCAGGCCATTCTACCGGCGAAGATGGATCCCCTCCGGGCGGACAAAGACAAGCTGGCGGTGGTGCTGAACAACCTGCTGGGCAATGCGTTGAAGTACACGCCCGCCGGCGGGGAAATACGCATCGGCTGCCAGTCAACGGAGGACCACTTGCTGATCACGGTAAAGGACACCGGCGTGGGGATCGACCCCTCCGAACAGGAGCACGTGTTCGAGAAGTTCCACCGGAGTCAGGATCCGGCTGTTCAGAAGGAGACGGGCACGGGCATCGGTCTGACAACGGCGCGGGAGATCGCGCGGCGTCACGGTGGTGACATTGAATTGATGAGCGAGAAGATGAAGGGCTCAACGTTCGTGGTGAAGCTGCCGCGGAAGAGGCGCGGGGACTCCGGTTCTCCCGCACGGAGTCCGGGGACCGAAGCGCAGGGTCACGGCGCGGAGGCATCGCTGACGGGAGTGACCACGGGAGATCGGTGATGGCAACGATTCTGATAGCAGAGGACGACGTACAGATCCTGCGAGTGCTGGCCATGTGGTTCAGCCGCAACGGCCACGAGGTCGTGGAATGCCACGACGGGGCACAGGCTTTGGACGCGCTGGCTGAATCCAAAGTGGATATCATCGTCTCGGACGTGAACATGCCGCGTGTCGACGGTCTGGAGTTGGTGCGTACGATTCGCGAGGAGCGCGGGCTGGATCTGCCGATCCTCGTGCTGAGTTCGCGATGCGATCAGTCGTCGATCGCCAGCGATCTCGCGGAACACGATATTCGGGTTCACCCGAAGCCTTTCTCGCCGTCCCGATTGTTGGCCGAGATCGACTCACTGCTGTCGGCGAGCGCGTGTGCGTTCCCGGCGGATGGGGATTCCTCAGACGCCGATGACCAAGTGAGGCAGGCCGATCCAGCGACCTTGGGTGAAGCGAGAGGGAATGACGGCGGCAGGTGATTTCGCCAAGGAGGCGCCTGCAGGGTTGGGGGGGCATTGTGGAAGCGGAAGTTGCGAGTGCCATGGACCGAACGGAGACCCCAACGCAGTCATCGCGCCACGGCGCTTCGGGTCAGCCGGGTTCCTCCGCGCCGGCATCTGGTCCACACGGGGTCTCGGGATTGCTGCGTGAGATTCTGACGGTCCTTTCCAGCCGGGGCGCACAACCCGGTCCGGCGGCGGAAATCCTTCAACAGCACCTGAACAACCTCGATGAAAAGCTGAATCTCGTGCTGGCTGAGCATGAGGGCATGGGCAACGACCTGTTGCAAACCTACGAGCAGTTGAGCATCGTCTTCGAAATCACGCGCCAACTGGCCACGGTCACCGACGAAGACCAGGTCATGGAGGTGTTCATTGGATGCCTGCGTGCGATGTTCCACAAGTGCTGTTTTGCGACGGCGCGGAACGCCCCGAGAGAGGACATCAGAGTCTGTTTCTGGGGCCCGGCGGACTTTGCCCGCGACGACGTCACACCGATCAGCGTCGTCGTGGACCGATGCGCCGCCACCCACAAGGTGGAGGTGGTGGACTGCGAGGGGGACATGCGCCAGATCATGGCATGCCCCATTTGTGCCGGGGATATCTTCGTCTGTGCCCTCGTGCTGATTCGCCGGGAGGACTCCCGCGCGTTCACCTCGGCGGACATGCTCTTGATGGATTCACTGAGCCTCTTCTGCGGCGACATCATCCGCAAGTTGCGGTTGCTGCACGAACTCCGCCAGATGTCCATCGACATGGTCCGGACGCTCGTGGAGACGATCGATCAGAAGGACGACTACACCTCGGGGCACTCGAACCGGGTGGCCCGCTACGCCCGCATGCTGGCGCGGGGGTTGGGCTGGCCGGACGAACGATTGCAGACTCTGGAGTGGGCCGCACTGCTCCATGACGTGGGCAAGATCGGAATCCGCGACGACGTGCTCAAGAAGGCCGGCAAGCTGACCACCGCCGAGTTCGACCACATGAAGGAGCATCCGGTGCGGAGTTCCGAAGTGGTCTGTCGGGTTCCGCATCTTGCCGGAGCGCTCGACGGCGTGCTTCACCACCATGAGCACTGGGACGGCAGCGGGTATCCCGACAGATTGGCCGGCGAGGACATTCCGTTGCAGGCGCGAATCATCCAAACCGCGGACATCTTCGACGCCCTGACCACCGACCGTTCCTATCGCAAGGCGTTCACCTGGCAGAAGGCGCTGTCGATCCTGCGTGAGGAGTCGGGGACGGTGGTGGACCCCAACCTGGCCGCCGTGTTTGAGACGCTCATACTGGATTTGGCGGCGAAAAACCGGGAGGAGTTCGAGAGGACGTTCGAGGCGGGTGCGAGCGGTGTCAACGAGGAGGTCGGTCCCGTCCGTGTGGGTGCGAATCCCGGTGCGCCGGAGCCCTTCCGGCTACTCGATTCGCCATCCCGGACGAATACGACAAACCTGGGAGGTGAATGAAAGTGTCTGGGTCATTGCTTCTGAACTGGTTTCCGATATTCGTCGCGGTTGTACTCGGCGCTCGTCTGGCGACACGGCGGCAAGGCGTGAGGCTGGGTTTGATGTGCGCCCTGCTCTGGGTAGCCGTTGTCCTGGCGAATGACGGCGTGCCGGCAGTGGCCGTGTTGTGGCAGGATGTTGGCTTGCTGGCCTGCGCGTTGTCCGGGGCGGTGGCGATCATGCTGGTCGGCTACTACGGCGCCGGAAGAGTGGTGGAAGCCCAAGATCCAAAGCCCAAAGACCCAAAGTCCGGGGCCGCTCCATCGGCCGACGAACGTGGGCCGGGGATCCCCGGGTTTTCGAGTTCCAAGACGCCGGACTTCGCTCTGCAATCCATGATCTCGGCTTTTCAGCAGTTTGACGCGTGGCTGGAGGTGCACCGCTACGACGACGATCCCTGGGCGGACTTCGACGAAAACGTCCGCAGTCTCCTCTTTCAATGGGTGGGCGGAACCCACGTGAGACTCTACCGCGTACTCAGTGAGGGTGACGAGCTCATCCCCTTGCACGAGATACAGGCCGGCCCCGGTTGGCCGGACATGGTATCGGCTCGACGCGGCATCGAAGGGTATGTAGCAACGACCGGGCGGTCCTATGTGGCGGATGACATCACCCATGGGGACCTCGTGGACCAGTTGAGGGCACATGGGGATGGGGATGACGCCGATCCGGATGGTTCAGCCCCACCGAACCGCACGTTCGATAGCGCCCAAGACAGCCGGCAGGGTGACGGACCGGCGTGGTGTTTCCCGATCATTCGAGGACGGCGCAAGATCGGAGTCGTCACCGTGGGGAGTTTCAGGACGCCAACGTCGGGAGACGAGGGTTCCGGCGAGGCGGTGGCCGGGCAGGGGACCTGGACACCGAGGCAATTGCGGCTGGTAGAGCTCGTGGTGGCCGAGTTCTGGAACAGCCTGACGGAAGTGTGCCGCAGCCGCGCGGCGGTGACCCGCGATCCTGGGAGCGGCGGACTCACCCGACAGGCATTCCTCGATATCGGGCGTGAGATGTTGGTCGACGCCTACCGCAATGGAGAGCCCATTGCCGTTGCTGTGGTCGGCATGGAAGGACTTCGCGGACTGGACGACGAGGGCAAGTGGGAGTGGACGGACGATATTCGCGCCACGGTGAGCGGCGTGCTCAAGGAGCGCCTTCGAGCGGAGGATCGCCTTGGACGGTTCGACGATTCCCGGTTCGTGCTGCTGTTGCGGAGGGTGGACTCAGAACTGGCGATGCTGATTATGAGGGAACTGATGGATCGACTGTCGAAGGTGTTGGACTCGCGAGAGCAGTATGGGGCCTGCGCCGTGTTGCGCTGCGGTCTGGCCGGTAGCGGGGTGACCGGAGACGCCTCGGTGGAATCCAAACCGTCACTGGAACGACTGGTCACCGCCGCGATCGCTGCGTGTCAACAGGCCCGCCAGGCATCGGTGATGATCTCGACCGACTTGGAATGTGTTGCGGGGACGGCGTCGGGAGGGCCCTCCGCACACTGAACCCCGCAGGAGACTCGAGGGTCTTTTGGGGCTGAGGACCGAGGGCCTCCCGCTGCGGCGAGGTGTACGCGATGAAGATCGATCACCAGACCTTCGGCACGGTGGACGTGTGCATGCCGATTGGTGCCCTGGTCGATGAGGACGCCGAACGCGTGCGGGAACATCTGCGGGTGCGGGCCGAAGGGCATTCACCGCGGTTCGTAGTGGGAATGGAAGAGGTGCCGTACATGGACAGCGCCGCGGTCGAGGGCATGCTGGAGGTAGCGGAGACACTCCAGTCCAGTGGGGTGCGCCTGAAGCTGGTGGGGGTGACGTCAACGTGTCGCGAGATCTTCGAGATAACCGGCGTCTCAAACCACTTTCAGTTCTTCGACAATGTCGAGGACGCGGTGCGGAGTTTCTTGTGAGTCCAAGGTCCAAAGTCAGGACCGGAAGCACAATGCCTTGGACTTCGGGCGTTGGACGTGAACCATGATCGGAACGGCGGCCAAACTGGGTGAGCAACTCGTCACCGACGGGGTGATCACCGAGGAGCAGTTGGTCGAGGCGCTGGCCAAGCAGCAGACCGAAGGCGGACGCCTCGGAAAGCGGCTGGTGGACATCGGGGCGATCTCGTCGGCCGCCCTGGTGGGCGCCCTCGGGGCGCGTCTGGGTGTTCCGGGGTGTGTGTTGCGGCACGGCCTGATCGATCCGAAGGTGGCCAAGCTGCTCGAGAAGGAGGAAGCGGAACGGCTCAAGGTCCTTCCACTGTTTCGTATCCGCGACACGCTGACGGTTGCGATGGTGGAGCCGCAATCGGTGCCCACGTTGGACCGCCTGCGGCAACTGACAAGCTGCACGATCCGCCCGGTGTTGGCGGTGGAGGAGAACATCGCGGAATACCAGCGGAAGTACTTGGCTGCGGAGGTGACCGTCGACGCGTTCCTGGCGTCCATCGAGGAGAGTGACGTGGAGATCGCCGAGCACGAGGCGATCGATGAAGGCCCGGTCACCGATCTGGACAAGATGATCGACGGGAGCCCGGTGATCAACTTGGTGAACCTCTCGATCCTGACGGCCCTGCGGGAAGGAGCCAGCGATATCCACATCGAACCGGAACGGGACGCGACGCACATCCGCCATCGCATCGACGGCGCCCTGCGTACGATGATGACCCCGCCACGGGCGATGCACGCGGCGCTGGTTTCGCGCATCAAGGTGGTCGGGCGGATGGACATTTCCGAGAAGCGTCTTCCGCAGGAAGGGCGCGTTCACCTGATGGCGGAGGGGCGTGAAATCGACCTGCGCGTCTCGAGCATGCCGACGGTGCTGGGCGAGAAAATCGTCATCCGGATCCTGGACAAGAGCAATCTGAGCTTCGAGCTGGGGGATCTGGGCATCTGCAGTGAGGACCGCGTAGCCATCGAGGGCATGCTCCGCAACCCCTACGGGTTGCTGTTGGTCACCGGTCCCACGGGGAGCGGGAAGACAACGACGCTGTATTCGGCGTTGGAGCTTCTGCGCAACGAATCGGTGAACATCGTGACGGTGGAAGATCCGGTGGAGTATCAGTTGTCCGGGGTCAATCAGATTCAGGTGAACGAGGCGGTGGGCCTGACCTTCGCACGGGCGCTGCGGTCGATCTTGCGCCAGGACCCGGACATCATCATGGTGGGGGAGATTCGCGACGAAGATACGGCGCGCGTGGCCGTACAGGCGGCGTTGACCGGGCACATGGTCCTGTCCACCTTGCACACGAACGACTGTCCGGGCGGGGTGTCGCGACTGCTGGACATGGGCGTCGAATCGTACCTGATCTCCGCAGCGGCGGTGGGGTTCATCGCGCAGCGTCTGTCTCGGAAAATCTGTCCGGCTTGCGATACGTCGTATTACCCACCCCCGGAGTTGCTGGAGTCGGTGGGCTGGGGTCATCGCACGAACGAACTGTTCCACAAAGGTGAAGGATGCCGATCGTGCCACAACAGCGGGTTCCGCGGGCGCTGCGGAATCTACGAAGTTATGGTGATTGACCCGGAGATCAGGCGGTTGATTCAGAAATCGGCTTCGGAGGTCGACATGCGCCTGTACCTCGCCGAGAGCGGATGGCGCTCGCTGCGCGACAAGGCCTTGGACCTGGTCGAGCGGGGGGAATCAACGCTGGAGGAAGTGCTGCGTGTGACCCGGTCGGAGAGCGAAGGCGCGTGTGCCCCCTCGGGTGCGCCGGCAGAGGATGTCAACTTGTGAAGCAGGCTCGCCAAGCCGCCGACGGCAGCGGGCACAGTTTGAGCGTATACCGATGAACCTTGCATACGAAGCGATCGACGGTTCCGGACGCAACGTCTCCGACCTCGTGGACGCGCCCTCGGTCAAGGATGCCGTCGAAATTCTCCGCCAGCGCGGACTGATGGTTACACACATCACTCGCGCCAAGGCGGAAGAGACGCAACGGCTTACGGAGGCGAGCAGCGAGCTGCTCAAGGTGCGTTTTTCGTTGCGGCAACTGGTGATGTTCACGCGCCAGATGGCGATGCTGCTGACCTCGGGCAGCGCAATCGTGCCGGCTTTGAACGCCTTGATGCGGCAGATGAAGGACGAGCGTCAGCAACGGCTCGTTCGCCAGATCGTCGCCGATCTCGAGGAGGGACACACCTTCGCCGACGCCCTGCGCAAATACCCGAGCATCTTCGACGCTTCCTACTGCGCGGTCGTCGCGGCGGGGGAGGCGAGCGCAAACCTGTCTCCGATGTTCACCAAGTTGGCGAACATGATAGGCAAGCGCAAGTCGATGCGAAACAAGGTCGTGGGGGCGATGATCTACCCGGCCCTTCTGGTCACGCTGTGCGTGGGTATCATCAACGTCCTGCTGTTTTTCGTGATCCCACGTTTTGGAGACATGTTCGATACCTTGGGGGTGCCGTTGCCGGCCTCGACGGAGTTCATGTTGGCGCTGGCGGGCGGCCTGCGCGTGTGGTGGCCGGTGCCGGTGGGGACGGTGATCGCTTTGGTGGTCGGTGGCGTGTACGTGCTGAAGTCGAGCGCGGGACGTCAGTTCCTCAGCGACGTTCAAACCCGGATTCCAGTGGTCGGACGAGTCCTGTCCCGCCTGATCCAGGCGGAGATCATGCGTATTCTGGGCATGTTAATCGAGGCCAAGGTGGGCGTACTGGACGCGCTGGACCTGGCCCGGGGCGTAACCGGCAACCATCGCTATGGTGTGCTGTGCAACAGGATCGAGGAGGCGGTGACCTCGGGGAACTCGATCAGTTCGGCCATGGAGGAATCGCACCTGATCGATGCGAGCATCTGTCAGGCGGTTCGCACCGGCGAGGAGAGCGGCAGCCTGGGGGAGTCGGTCAGCTACGCGGCCGACGTGCTCGATGAGGAGAACGCCGAACTCGTCGGCGTGACAACCAAGCTGATCGAGCCGGTGATCCTGGTCGGCATGGGCGTCGTTGTGGGGATCGTGGCGATATCGCTGTTCACGCCGCTGTTCGACGTGACCGCAGCGGTATAACTCGGTGGACAAACCGCCGGCTCGATGAAGGTAGGATGGAACCGGAATGTTTAGGCTTGGGAGCAAACGTGGCGGTCTTTCCCTGATCGGGATGGACATCGGGCGGCGCGGCATCCGTTGGGCCCAACTCGCCAGGCCCGGGCGCGAGGCGGGCAGCCTCCTTGCCGGTCGGTGGCAACTGCGCCGGGCTTTCTGCTGGGAATGGTCGTCGAGTCCGGAGCAAGGAGCGGCGGGCGGCGACAGCGGTCCGGGCGCCGCGGTACCACGTTCCGAGAAAGGGCGCCTGGAGTTGGCGCGACGGATCAAGCAGTTTCTGCGGCAGAACGAATTTCAGGGCAGAGACGTGGTCGTCGGTCTCTCCAGTCCGGAAGTGGAACTGCACACGTTGGAACTTCCGCTTGGGGGCAATGACGGGGACGAGCGGAATATGCGTCAGGCAGCCCACTGGGAAATCGAGCGTCTGGTGAGCTTCACGGAGGGCAGCACGGAGAGTGATTTCTGGCTGCTGCCCCCGTCCGGTTCGGCGAACGCGCGCGGCCGTGGGCAAGGGGACTCGGGGCAGCCCACCGCCATCGGGGTCGCTGCGGAGAAGACGGTTGTCTCGGGAGTTTGGGATACGTGTGTGGCCGCGGGGTTGACGTGCCGCCGGTTGGACGCCGGTCTGTGTGCGTTGACGCGGTTCGGGTCGTGGTTGCGCAGCCTTCCCGCGGCCGAGGACAGACCGGGAGAAGGAGTCAGGGGCCCTTTGCCTGAAAGGCCCGAAGGGCACTCCGCACAAGAGGTTCCTGACTCCTTTTCCCGGCCGTCCCGCGAGCTGTGGGGACTGCTGGACCTGGGCGATCACCAAGTTCGCCTGGTGATCTGCCTCGGTGACATCCCCGTGCTGGTGCGATGCTTCGATACCGGGGGAAGGCGGTGGGTCCACCGTGTCTCCGATGCCTTGGGGTTGAGCTTTGCCGCCGCCGAGGTCCACCTGCGTGACCACGGCATCCAAGCATCCGGACGGGGCTCGTCGGGTCAGGCCACCCGTGGCGTTCGCAACCAAGCGCCGGGTGAGGTTGGCACAACCGGGGGGACGACAGGCGAGGGTTTCGCCGTGGCGGGGGCGCCGTCGGCCCAGTTGGGCGGCATCATACGCAACATTCTGCGCGAGGAGCTAAGCGCCCTGTGTGGAGAAATCGAACAGTCGTACCGCTACGCACTGCAATGCTATCCGGACCACCAGGTCTCCGAACTTCTGCTCGTGGGCGGGGGAGCGGACCTGCGGAATCTGGACGAATACTTGAAGGGGCAATTGGGGATCGAGGTCTGCTCGGCAGGGAAGCGTCTGGAGAGCACGGCGATGGCGGCCTATTGCGTGGCGGGAAAACGATATTCGACTGGCGCTCTTGCCTGCGCCATCGGATTGGCCATCCCACCGGGGCCAAGCGGAGAAGTGTCCGCTGTCCGTCAGAAGTCGGAGAGGATGGTTGCGAGCTGAGGGTCCAGAACCGGGAGTAATCGAGATGACTGGCGTCAACCTCATCCCGTCCAGGCTGTTGATCCAACACGCTGCCAAGCGGCGAATACGCCACTGGGTCGCCGCATGCCTCCTGTTGAGCGGCATAACGCTGGTGCCCATGGCTGTCGAGGGGCAACAGCAGGCGCGCATCCATCGCCTGAAGCTCAAGGTGATCGATATCGAGGGCAGACTGAGCGCCGTGCGGGGGCAGGTCGGCGCAACCGCCCAGGCGGTGCTGGATGCTGACGCGGAACTGGCACGGGCTCAGGCCCTCATGACCAAGCGCTCTTGGTCGGGTTTGCTGTGGCTCGTATCGAGTTGCGTTCCGGATGCCGTGTGGTTGACGTCCATTACGGCGCCAGGTCCGCAAGGCTCGCAAGGCAGACGTGCCGTCGGCGCGAGTCGCACCAGCGGTCGTGGAAGAGGCAAAACAGTGACGCTAACCAAGGACGCGGCAGGCGTCGCCGGTCCGCAAAGAATCGTACTGGCGGCGCCGACCGAACTGCACGTGCAGGGATTCGCGCTGGACCACGAAAGCCTCTACGATTTGATGTCTCAGTTGAAGGAATCCGACGCGTTTTCGTCAGTGATGCTGGTCCGCGCGGGTATGGAGCCGGTGTTCCAGGGCAGTGCGGTGCGGTTTGTCTTAACGTGCAAATGGTGATGGTGTGCGGTTTCAACAGCAATCCGTCTTGATCGTCAATCTGGTTGGGGGCGCTCTGGCGTGCGTTCTGGCGGTCGCTGGAGTATGGCAGACGGTTCTCCGGCCCAACACGGCCTCGGCTGAACTGCGCGAATCGAAACTGACGCTCGCCGACAAGACACGTGATCTGGCGGTGCTGCGGCACGAACTCGACAACCAGAGCGAGCTGTTGGAGGGGTGCCAGGCAACCTTGACCACCGCCGGAGCCCGTCCGGAGCGAACGCCGATCGAAGACAACCTTCGGACGATCACGGACCTGGCCCGGCGGAACGACATCGAGCTAACCGAGGTGACCCCGTTGGTGACGGCATCGTATCCGGGGATTCTGGAGACTCGGTACCGCGTTCGGGGACGGGGGGCGTACGTGAACTTGGCGAACACGTTGCGGCAGTTCGAGGCGTGCGACTTCTGGGGTGACATTACGCATTTGCACATCGACGGATCGAGCCGTGCGGCGGAGACCGGAACGTATGCACGTGAGCTGGAGTTGACGGTGAGTTTCTATTCGGTAGCGGAGTCGGAGTCGGCGGAGACGCGTTAGAGTTGTGAGCAAGCGCAAGAAACAGGCTTACGCGTGTGTGATCGTGGTCGTGGGCATCGTGCTCGTCCACGAACTTGTGATCGGCGCAGGGGGTTCGGGCCCTACGGTCGTGCTGGGTGCACCGACGACGGCCAGCCGCCGCGAGCGAAGCACCGCAGCGGATCGTACGAGCGAAGCCAAGAACGCGAGTGCGTGGGTTCTGATGCCTGAGCGCTTCCCTCCCCAGTTGCCCGAGGACGGCGTGATCGAACGCGACGTCTTGGGCTTGAGCAGCGTCGCAAGGGAGGCATTGCTGCAGGAGCCCGAGGAGTCCAACACGGCGGGCGAGCCGGCGAACCACGCCGAACTTGCCGAGCGAGATGCAAAGGTCTTCCTTCTGGAACCGTTCAAGGAGCGGCATACGGTGTCCGCGGTGGCGTCGAGCGGGGCATTTACGATGGCGATCGTGGATGGAGTGTGGATGGGCGTCGGCCAGTCCCTCGATGGGTGCGTGTTGACCCGTATCAGTGGAGAAACCGCGGTGTTCGACTGCTTTGGCGAACACGTCGAATTATCGGTGGAAACGGTCAGACTATCGGACGAGAACTGATTTGGCGCGGGTGGCGGCGATCTAAAGACACCGCAGTCCGGCACCGATACCGAGTTAGACGCGAGGGATCGGTCGGAGTCTTTACCGAACGGAATCAAGCCCGGAATTCAAAACAAAAGGGGGTGCCAGGGCATGAGATTAACAAGAAAAGAGCGAGGTTTCAGTCTGGTCGAGCTGGTCATCGTGATCGTGATCATCGGGATCATTGCGGCCATTGCGGTGCCACGTATCAGCCGGGGGGCTAAAGGTGCCAGTGACTCGGCCTTGCGGGGAGACCTGACCGCACTGCGGAACGCGATCGATCTGTACTCCGCGGAACACAACGGCAGCTTCCCCACGGTGGCCGACTTTGAGGATCAGTTGACCACCTACAGCAACGCGGCGGGGTCGTGCGTGGACACCAAGGACGCCACACACATTTTCGGTCCTTATCTCAAGTCCATCCCCGGGCTTCCGGTGCTCGGTAATGGAACCGGAGGGGCGATCGGTGACACCGGCGTTGCCGCTGCCGACGCCGCGGACATTGGCTGGTTGTATACGGCGGCCAGTGGGGACATTGTGGCCAACACCGGTACCGCCGAGGACGAGTCGGAAACTGCCTACAGCGACTATTAGTGCCGTTTCCGGTGGTCCGGGGCTTCTGTAGTGGGTGGCGTCCTGCTCCTATACGCTTTTTCAGCGCACCGGTGACGAGACGCAGAACGTGGCGGGGTTGCAGGCGGGAGCAACGCACTCCGCCGCAGCCCTGCGTGCGCATGACGACATCGCAGTTACCCGGACCGTTCGAGACGCCGGACATGTTTCTGATACCACCGAAGCTCGGACGCGCACGCGGCACACGGCGCCGCAGCTTCACCCTGGTGGAGTTGGTGCTCAACGTCATCATCATCGCGATGGTGGCCGCCATCGCCGTGCCGCGGGTCAGCTACGCCGCACGCACCGCAAGGGGGAAGTCGCTGGTCCTGACCATCACGCGGGTACGATGCGCGATCGAGCGCTACTACGCCGAACACGGACGCTATCCCGGGTACGACACCGGCACCGGCGCGCCCGACGATGACGCCTTCGTGGATCAACTGACCAAATACAGCGACGCTCAGGGCAACACGAACGAGACGCTGGTGTATCCGTACATTTACGGGCCCTATCTGCGGCCGCCGTTTCCGACCAACCCAATCAACGATCTGAACACCGTGTGCGTGATCAACTCGCCAGGCGACGCAATCGCATTGGATTCGACCGGGTGGTTTTCCGTTTTGTCAACCGGACACTTCTCGGCGAACTGCAGCGCGGAAAGGTTAGCCGAGGTCGGCGTGACGGACGTTGGCTTCGCCTTGATGGAAGGCGCCGAGCCAATGGCCATTTAGGAAATGTGTCGTGGCGCTAGCCGGACGTCTAGACGGGTGGCCCATGGCTTTAGCCGTGGGGGACGCGAATCGGCGAACCATTCGTGTCCCCCACCTCTGAAGAGGTGGGCCACCCAGACCGGTTTTTGTGGCGGCCTGTGTCTCGCAGGCCGACGGCCGGCGGGGACGCCGGCCGCTACCGGAAGTTGTCAGACAGAACCTAGGGCCGCCGGGACAGTGAAGTTCATGCTGCGAGGTGGCGATGCGTTTCCGTCCGGGTTTTAGCTTCCTGGAGATGGTGGTCGTGCTGGCGATCATCGGCATTATGGCGGCGATTGCCATCCCGCGCTCTGCCAGTGCAATCACCAACCAGCATATAGAGGCAGCGGCCAGGCGCATCGCCCTGGATTTGGCCCGCGCCCAACGAACCGCCAAGGCGTCCAGCGCCAGCCAATCCGTAGTGTTCAGCGTCGACGACAACAGCTACACGCTACCCGGGGTGGCGGATATGGATCATTCGGGATCCACCTACACGGTGGAACTCTCCCAACCGCCGTACGAGGCGACCTTGCTATCGGCGGACTTCGACGGGACCCAGGAGATGATCTACGACGGTTACGGGATGCCGCTGGACGGCGTCGGCGGATCGGTCATGATCCAGGTGGGGTCGCTGTTCAAGACCATCACCGTCGATGGCGAAACGGGCGCCGTAAGTGTGCAATGAGCATCAACGACCAACTCAGCACCCAGCACTCAGCAGGCAAGAGGCAAGAGGCAAGAGGAGATGCTCAGCACTCAGCACTCAGCACTCAGCACTGTAGGCGGCGCCTGGGCTATACGCTGGTCGAGTTGGTCGTAAGCATAGCGATCATGAGCATCCTTATGGCCGGGATTGCGTCCGCGGTTCTCATCGCGAGCCATGCCATGCCCGGCGGCCAAACCCCGTTGGAGACCGCTGTCGAAGCAATCGACGTCGTGGATCAGATCGCAAGCGAGCTCCTCTACGCAACCACCATCACGGAAAACACGGCAAGCGCCGTCACCTTCACCGTCGCCGATCGCAGCCACGGCGACTCGGGGCCGGAGACCATCCGCTACGCCTGGTCCGGCACTCCGGGCGACCCGCTAACCCGCCAGTACAACGGCGGGACCACGGTGACGGTGTGCCAGGACGTGCAGGATTTCTCGTTGGCCTGCCTAATACAAGCAATGCAATTGCAGGATCCGCCCACGGTCCTCCTGGTCGTGAATAACGCGGTCAGTATGAGCGAATCTGACCACGCGCGAGAAACGGCGATGGAATCGTGGGACTATGACGTCAGCTTGATCTCGGCTTCCGAGTCGCAGGCTAGTTTCGACAGCGCGGTAACCACCGCCGACGTGGCCTACATATCCGAGACAGTCTTGAGTTGGACCTTGGAGACCAAGCTGCGCGACGCCCCCATCGGCGTCGTGAATGAGGAGGGCCAACTGTATGAGGATTTCGGGATTTCGGAAGATGCTGACGGCGTCTACGACGGTGACGCCATCGAGATCACGGACAATGCGCACGAGATCACGTCGGTATTCGATATCGGTACTCTGACCATCTGCTCAGCGCAGCAGGAGTTGCTGGTAACGTGGCACACATTGGCCGACGGAGCCCAGGTGCTCGCCTATGATCCGCGGTGGGGCGACGATCTCCTAGTGACGGTTGAGTACGGTGGCGGATTGTACGGCGGCGGCCAGGCGGCAGCGCGACGAGTCAGGCTCCCCTGGGGCAACAGCGGCGGGTTCGATTTCAGCGAACTGAACAGCGACGGACTGGAACTCATGCGGCGCTCCATCGTATGGGCGGCCGCCCCGATCGCGTACACGAGCGTCCGCATCGCCCTGCAACCCAGCGCGGACTCGGCCGGCCGTGTCGAAACGCAGACCCGGATTCTCAACGCGCCGGAGGTGAATGGTCCGTGAGTGCCGGCGCTTTGACAACCTGTCGTCGCCCTTCGCTCCGTCGCGGGCTCAGTCTCGTCGAGATGGCCATCTCGATCGTCCTGGTGAGCGTCATGCTCGCAGCCGCGCTGAACACCGTCGGCGCTTCCAAGCTCGGACAATTGAAGATCAGCGTTGGGCGCCAGGGGCACCTGCTGGCCCAAGACCTGATGACCGAGATCCTCCTGCAAGACTACGCCGATCCGGTGGACGGCCCGGACAGCTTTGGGCTCAGTGGCGCCGAAGCCGCCACGGGCGACCGCAGCCTGTTCGACGACGTGGACGACTACGACGGCTGGTCGGCCTCGCCACCACAATACAAGGACGGGACGGTGGTGAGTGGTTTGGAGGGCTGGGAGCGCAGCGTGGAAGTGACGTGGGTGAACCCGTCGGATATCTCCCAGTTGGTCGGCAACAACCAAGGCGCCAAGCGCATTACCGTCACCGTCACACACAACGGTATCCCGGCGGCGGAGTTGGTGGCGCTCGAGACCATCGGCCTGCCGCCGCTGGAAGCCTGCTGTTTCAGCGATGGGAACTGCGCGGACCTGCGGGTCGAAGCCTGCGCAGCGGACGGCGGCATCCCCCAGGGACCGGACACCAACTGCATTAGCACCGAGTGTCCCTCGGGTGCCGTGGTCCTCCTTGTCGTCACGGATGATAGCGACCCAACCGCTCCGGAACTCGCTCGCCAGACACTCATCGAATCCTGGGACTTCAGCGTTGAGTTGATCGCGGCATCCGCCGATCAGTCCCACTTCGACGACGCCGTCGCGGGCGCCGACGTAGCCTATGTCTCTACGGAGGTCCTTGCTGATGAACTGGGCACCAAGCTTCGCTACGCCTCGATCGGCGTAATCAATGAGAACACGTACCTTATCGACGAATTCGGGTTCAGCGAGGGCACTCTGTTCACGATCGTGTCAGACTACATCTCGGTCGTAGACAATACTCATTACATTACGTCCGCCTTCGAGATCGGCCAGGTTACGATTCTCTCGTCGGCCCAGAACTTGGTTATCTTCGGTTCTCTGCCGGCACTTGGCGCGCAATTCCTGGCGGAGATTGGCAACAACAACGAGTCGTTGCTCATCATTGAAGTCGGCGGCCTGTTGACCGATGGCTCCCCTGCACCCGGACGCCGAGTGGAGTTGCCCTGGGGCTTGGATCCCTTCGACTTCAACTCGCTAAATGACGACGGCGAGACGATCATGAGGCAGGCTCTCGAATGGGCCGCGGGCATGGACGTGGGCTGCGGCGACGAGGATTGTGCCGCGGGCGAGAATCCCTGCAACTGTCCCGACGATTGTGGCGACCCCGCGGCGTTCGAGCAGCCCGGCGTTACCTGCGACGACGGTATAGACAACGACTGCGACGGCGACACCGACTGCGACGACATCAACTGCGGCGCCGACCCGGCGTGCCAGGGCACGGTCTGCGGCAACGGTGTCTGCGAGTCGGGCGAGGACTGCAACAGTTGCGTCGCAGATTGCCCCGGCATGAGTACTGGTTCGCCATCGGGAAGGTATTGCTGCGGGAACGGGGTGGCCGAGTCTGCCGAAGGCGACGGGAGCATCTGTGATGGGAATTACTAGTGCTCCGTCACGCCTTAATTGACGGGTGCCACTGGCGGCTTGTCCGCCAGTGTTACGCACGCAACATCAATGAGGAAGGCACTGGTGGGCAAGCCACCAGTGGCACCCAATCGGCTCGTACC
>Ga0190284_1000255_pt1 | contig 36546 bp, 28 predicted proteins | sample 48691812_MG_FD_161668 | JGI IMG/M metagenome (GOLD analysis project Ga0190284, IMG submission 161668) | Hydrothermal vent microbial mat bacterial communities from Southern Trench, Guaymas Basin, Mexico - 4869-18-1-2_MG | ecosystem: Environmental > Aquatic > Marine > Hydrothermal vents >...
TGGGCCGAACCCCGTGACCAAGCCGACCGAGACCAACGCCACCAAACGAGTGGTCACCCTCATCATAGCTCTCCCGGGCGTGAACGATTGAACCGAGATTTCCCGTTTTCCGTCAGAGATCCTATCACTCAGCCTCTCCGTACCGGTTGAACGACACCCGCGCTGCGAACGGCATCTTCTCCTTCTGTGGACAAGCCTCCTCGGGGACCCCGATCGGCAGGATGATCCGGATGATCTTCCCTTCCGGCAAGCCCAGAAGATCGCCGATGGTCTCCGCTCGTTTCCGCACGCGCAACCAGCCGTCGATCCACACCGTGGCATACCCCATCGCCGTGATCGCCAGAAGTATGTTCTCCACGGCAGCAGCACAGTCCTCCACCTGGAACTCGTGTCCTTCGTAAACAGCCTCGGGCCTGAGGTCCACGATGCACGCGATGTAGGCCTTGGCCTGCCGCATCGCCGTGTTCGTGGCGGGCATCTCCGCGATCTTCCGGACCAGGTTGGCATCCTCCACGATGACGAATCGGGTGGTCTGCACGTTCTTGCCCGACGGTGCCTGCAGTCCTGCCTGGACAATGCGCCGAAGATCATCCAGTGGGATCATCTGGTCGCGGAACGGGCCGCGGTAGCTGTGACGCTTGGCGATGGCTTCGAAAACATCCATGAGACACTCCCTGGTTTGAGATCGGGTTACCGGGTGTGTATCCTAGCGGTCGACACTTGCTTGGGGAAGAGACGCCGGTTGGATGTCGTCGGGGGGCTGACCCGGGGCGCGGTTTTGCTCATGGAGAGTTCGCTGTAAGATGCATCGCTCCGCGGTCGCATGGCTGCTCGGCTCGCAAACACGGCGAAACGCGACATGGATGGATTCAACCTTCTTTGGCTGCGCCCCGTGCGGACCCTGGTTTACTGGAGCGGCTTCCCTTACGTTTTCCAGGTACTTCTCCTGGTGATGTTCGTGGCATTGGCTGTGTTCGGTTGGGGTCGTTTCGCGCCCGACGGTGTCGATGACAAGCTGTATGCCAAGTGCAATGTCGTTACGCTGCTGATCTGGGCCGTCTGGTGGCCGGCGATGATCTGGATGGCGGTGCTGTTGGGTCGGGCCTGGTGCACCGTCTGCCCGCTCGAACTCGCAGGCAACATCAGCGAGCGGATCGGTCGCCGGCTCGGTCTGCCTCAGGCTTCTCTCCCGCGCTGGGTGGCGGCCGGGGCGCTGATCGTCGCCTTGTACGCGCTGGTTCAGTTCCTCGTCGCCGGCTTGCACATCCACCGCGTGCCGCACTACACGGCCTTGTTCCTCGTGTCGTTGCTCGGCCTGAGCCTCGTTCCCGGGCTGCTCCTCAAGGATAGAGCGTTCTGCCGCGGCTTCTGTCCGGTCGGACTCCTGCTGGGAACGTATGGCCGCGGCGGGATGCTGGCGATTCGCCCGCACACGGCTGAAGTGTGCCGAGATTGCTCGCCCAAAGACTGCCTCCTGCCGGCCAATCGAACCAAGCTGAACGCCGGAAGCTGCCCCAGCTTGCTGAACCCCTCGAGACTCGACAGCAACCGCGACTGCCTGGTTTGTTGCCAGTGCATCAAGGCGTGTCAGCCCAAGGAGAATATGCAGTTGCTGCTGCGGCGTCCGTTCCATCCCGATGATGCACGGGAGGTGTTGACCTCCTGGCCCGTAACGTTGTTTGTGCTGTTGGTCTCCGGTTTTGTCACGTACGAGTTGTGCAGCGAGTATAAGCCCGCCAAGGAGTTGTTCGTCGCCGTGCCCCACGGGCTCGCCGCGCGGATCGGGGCCGACGCCCTCGCTGGATGGATTAAGGGTGTCTGGATGCTTGTTGTTGTCCCGCTGGTTGGCTGGACAATCTTGGGCTTGCCGACACGGCTACTGGGCGGCGCCACGAGCGTCCGGGAAGCATGGCGGCGACTGGCGTTGCCGCTTGTCGTGATCGTGGCCGCCGGGCACATGGCCAAGGGACTGGCGAAGTTCACCTCCTGGGGCGCATTCCTGCCGCACACATTGGACGATCCGACCGGCGTGAGCACCGCCGTCGCGTTCGGCTCGGGCACCGCCGTGGCGCCGCCGGCCTTGCTGAGCCAGGGAATCGTGTCACTCGTCGGCGTTATGCTTGTAGTCGCGGGGTTGCTGATGTCACTGCGCGAAGCCAAACGAGCAGGCCCGAAGCGGCCGATGCTCCCTATCGTTGTCCCGCTCGTCGCGGTCGGGCTCGTCTTCGCGATCCTCGTGCTCGCGTGGGGTATGTGAGTTGCCGCAGAACGGCGCGCCGAGGGAACGGTGAGCCCGGTTTGATTCGAGACGGTACCACGCGAACGCTACTTGCCGACACAAAAATCCGCGAAGATCTGCCCCAGCAGGTCTTCTGTGGTCACTTGCCCGCAGATGATGCCCAAGACGTCCAGTGCCTCGCGAAGCTCAAAGGCGATCACGTCGGCCCGGTCGATGGTCGCGCCCAGGTCTCGGGTCTCCATCGCGGCCCGTTCCAACGCCGCCAGGGCGGAGCTGACCGCGCCGTGTTGGCGGGCACCGAGCAGAACCGTGTGTTGCTCCGCACCTCCCCATTTGTCAGCCAGTTGAGCCTGGATCGCCGACTTCAGGTCGGTGATGCCCTCACCGGTCAGGGCGCTGGTCGCAACCACCGGGCCGAAGTCCTCAGCCCGAAGCCGGGCAAGTCGAACAGCCCCGGTGGATCGATCAACCAAGTCCACTTTGTTCCCCGCGATGACGACCGGCTGACCGCGATCATGCCGCAGGGCTTCCAGGGCTTGGTCCTCGGGGACGCTCGATATGTCCGTCACCAGACAGAGCAGATCGACCCGGGCCGCCGTCTCGCGGGTCCTGGCCTGGGCCAGTTGGATCAATTCATCGTCAGTGTGGGTCAACCCGGCGCCGTCAGCCAGCAGACAGTCCATGCCCGGAAGCGACAGGGGAGCGGTGAGTATGTCGCGCGTGGTGCCCTCCACCGCCGAACAGATGGCCCGCTCGGTTCCGGACAACACGTTCATCAGGCTGCTCTTGCCGGCGTTGCCCGGGCCGATCAACAGCACCGTCGGCAGAATCTCGAATCGCTCGCGGCTGTCGGCGTCACGAATGAGGGTGTGCAGCTCGTCCCGCAGTGCCATCAGTCGGCCACGCAAATCCGCCGGGGTGATGAACTCGATTGGCTCTTCGGCGAAATCGATGTCCGCTTCGACCAGCGCCAACAACTCGGCGAGTTGTCGCATCCAGCGCTGGGCCTGTTGGGTGGGGGCCTGTGTCTGCAGGCGATGTGCGCCGCGCAGTTGGGCGTCGCTACGGGCTCGGATGAGGGCGGCAACAGACTCGGCTTCGTTTAGATTCATTGCCCCACTGAAGAACGCGCGGGCGGTGAATTCGCCCGGTTCAGCCGTGCGTGCCCCACTCTCGATCGCCCGTTCGACCAGCATGCCCAATGCCGGCGGCGAGCTGATGGTGTGGAACTCGACAAGGTCCTGCCGCGTGTAGCTGCGCGGGCCGCGGAACAGGTACAGCTCGCCGGGTATCGACGCATCGCCCTCGATACGCAACTCGCCATGAAACCTCCGAGATCCCCGACGTTCTGCCAGAGGCGTGGGGTTCTCGTCGTCAAAAAGCGCCGCCGCAATGGCGATGGCGTCCGGCCCGCTGAGGCGCACGATTCCCCGCGGCCCGTGCCCGGGCGGTGAAGAAACGGCGACGATGGTGTCGTCGAGGATGTCGAACATCGGTCAAGAGCGATGGTCCGCACGAGCGGACCTCCGTGCCTGCTGCCTCGTCGGTGCGCACAGCGGACCCTATCCATGAAAGGCACGCTCCGGTCAAGCCTCGCCTCTTGACGTTCTGTCCGGGGTGATCCGGGAATTGTGAGGCGTCTGGGTACGCTGTCCCGGAAGCGAGTGGAGGGGGCAAGGTAAGATTGGATAAAGATGGCGCATTTGTGGGTCCCGCGGACCCGATTTCGGCGGTTGTGGGCCTCAACGCAAAGCCCAACCAGACCCTGGCTAAAGACAGGCTTGAAGTTCCGTAACTGATTGCCATCACAGCACTTATGCAACTGTAATAATCCTTCGGAAAACCTCGTCTTACGTTGACAGCCCCGGTATGGCGTGTTAGACTCGCGGCCGTTGTGAGATTTCACAGGTTGGCGCGGTTTTCTGATGCGTCGATCTATCGATATGCGGCTCTTCTAGCCGTGGCGCACTTCCGGGCTTGGCATTCGATGCCAATCCCGGGAGTTTTTTTCTGATGCTACGGTGATGGACTCAGCAAACATCCAATCCCGCGGTGCCGGCCTCCTGATGGAAGCGACGGTCGTATCTGGCCGGGATCTCTGCCGCGAGAATCGCCGTCTCACGCTGGCGCTTCCGCCTCTGGAGGGTGCTCACCCCGGACAGTTCCTGCATCTGGGACGACCCGCTGACTGCGACGCGCCGGCGTCAGGGCCCTTTCTGCGTCGTGCCTTCAGCATCGGTGGGCTGAGGCGGAACGCCGCCGGATGCGAGGTTGACCTTATCTACGGTGTTCGAGGCGTAGGCACGCGCTGGCTGGCGTCGTTGCGAAGCGGCGACCGGCTGAGCGTGTTGGGCCCACTGGGGAGAGGCTTCGAAATCGTGCCCTCCAAGCCGCACGCGTGGCTGGTGGCCGGGGGCGTGGGGCTCGCGCCGATGTTATGGTTGGCCGAGTGGCTGCAGCGAGCGGGCAAAGCAGCGGTGGCATTCTACGGCGCGCGAACCCATGACCGGATCCCCCTGACCGTGCGGGACCGCAGCGCCGTTCCCACGGATGGCAAATCGGCGGTTCCGGCAGCAGAAGAGTTCACCCGCTTTCAGACGCCCGTGGTCCTGAGCACGGATGACGGAAGCCTGGGCTTGCCAGGTACGGTGGGTGATTGTCTGGCCGCGTATCGACGGGCCTGGACGGGCGACGATGGCGAGGTCGTGGTGTATGCCTGCGGCCCGGAGGCGATGCTGGCAGCGGTCTCGAAGTGGTGCATGGGGTGTGGGGTTGAATGCTACGTGTGCGCGGAACGCGAGATGGCCTGCGGGATGGGGGTCTGTCAATCGTGCGTCGTGCGCGTGCGTGATGCCGAGGATCGGGAGGGCTGGCGCTATGCCCTCTGCTGCACGGAGGGGCCGGTTTTTGCCGCCCGGGATGTGATCTGGACCTGATACGGGGCGACAGGATCGTGGTTTGTTCCGGGAGTCATTCCGGGCAATTTTGGCGCGATTCCTCCGTCTGGTCCTCTGTGACGGGCAGGCCAGCGAGAATACCTTCCGTCATACTCCGCAACTCCCGCAGTTTGGTTCGAGTAGCCGCAAAGTCCTTGTCCGTGACCGATTCTTCCAGTTGCAGAGCCTTCTCGGATACGCACATGTAGCCGTGGATGCCGCCGGCACCTTTCAGTTGGTGAGCGAGGTCGGTGAGGGTTTCGAGGTCGTCGTGCTCGAGAGCGGATTCCATCCGCGTCACCCGCAGCTGGAGAGTGTGCGCGAACTCCGAGACGGCTGTGAGCATCTTCGGCGAACGAAGGTCCAGTTCGCTCTGGATAGGGTCTGTCGTACTGCCGTTGGGAGGGTCGGCGACCGATGTGAGGTGTCGCCGAATCTCCTGGAGAAACGGGATGCGCTGGAAGGGTTTGCGCACGAATCCGTCGGCACCGGCGCTGACGCACTCACGGTGCCGCCCCTCGGATGAATCGGCACTAATAACGATAATGGGTGTTTCGAGCCCGCGGGTTCGCAACTCCTTGATGGCGCTGATCCCGTCCATGCCCGGCATGTGAATGTCCATGATGATAGCGTCAAACCGTCCGTCGTAGGCCGTTTCCACCGCGTCCGGGCCGTTGTCCACTACCGTCACCCGCGCGCCGGCCGATTCCAACTGCAAGCGCATGATGTTGCTGATGTCTTCCGCGTCTTCGGCCAGGAGGATGTCGCCGCGGAGTACGGGAGTTTCCGGCTTGCCTTCACGTCCGGTGCCCGTGGCGCCGGCTGCGGTCTGCCCCGCGATAACGTCAGCCGGCGATAGCATTCGCGTTTTTAGCCCGACGGTTTCGACGTCCGCCTTGGCCAAATCGATCGACAGGGTGAAGGTGCTGCCCCGGCCCACTTCACTTCGCACGGTCAAGCGGCCGTGGAGTCGTTCAGCGACGGACTTGCTGATCGCCAGTCCGAGCCCTGTTCCGGCGAACTGACGCGAAGCGGAGGATTCAGCCTGGCCGAAGGCCTCGAATATCTCGCCCAGCATGTCCGCAGGCACGCCGACGCCGGTGTCCTCGACGTCAAACACCAGCCGGCGTTCCAGATCGGTGTTTTCCACGCGAACGCCGACGCGGATGTGGCCTTCGCGCGTGAACTTGATGGCGTTGCCAACCAGATTGATCAGGGTTTGTGTGAGGCGTCCGGCGTCGGTGACGATTCGTTCGGGGATGTCGGTTTCGCAGAGGACGCGGAAATCGAGTCCGTGGCGCTCGGCGCCGACGCGCATGATGGAATCGATGCCCGTCAGCACCTCGAGAACCGAAGTGGGGGCGAGCTTGACCGTCAGGTGGCCCGCTTCGATCTTGGAGAAGTCCAGCAGGTCGTTGATCAGGCCGAGTAGGTGCTCGCTGTTTCGCCGGATGGCATCGGTGGACTCGCGGGTCCCCGATTGGTCTTCGGAGGGATCGGCCAAGCGTTCTGTGCATCCCAGGATGACGGTGAGGGGTGTGCGGATCTCGTGGCTGACTCGGGCGAGGAACTCGCTCTTGGCGACGGTCGCCGCCGCGGCAGCTTGTTGAAGCAGCCGTTTGTTGCGTTGGGTCGCCAGAACCCAGGCGATCAGCGCGGAGGCGGCTACGATGGCGGCGGCCAGGAACCACGGGTCGAACCACACCGGTGGGCCGACCGAAAACGACACGGAGGCGATGCGGTCACTCTCAATCCCCCGGGAGTCCTTCGCTTTAACATGAAACTCGTAGTCGCCCCAGGGCAAGTTCGTAAAGCTCCGGTTGGGCTCGGGCGAAGGCGCGGACCATTCGTCTTCAAACCCGACCAGACGCGACAGGTAACGCAGGCGCTTTGGGTCCTGTCGAAAGCCGACTGCTTGGAAGCTGATGCTGACGTTGCGCTGCCAGTTGGGTATGCGGAGCGGTCGGTTGGACGTGCACACATACTGCTCACCACCGGCCTTGAAACCGGTGATGCCTACCAGGGGACAAGCCTTGCTGGGGGAAATGCGGTCGGACTCGATGCGGGCCAGTCCTCCGGAAGTACCCACGAGCAGGACGCCGGAGTCCAGCGGTTGCACACAATGGACCTCGTTGCTCGGGAGACCGTCAGCCATGCTGAACGTACTGAAGTGCGCGCCGTCGAACCGTGAGACGCCTTCGGGCGTAGCCAACCACAGCACGCCGCTGGGATCAAGAGCAATGTCCGTCACTTCTCCGTAGGGCGTACCGCGGCGGTACTTCTCCTGGAGGTATCCGTCTTTCAAGGTCATCAATCCCTGAGAGGTTCCAATCCACAAGTGGTTCTGGGCATCGGTTGTCAGGCAGTACACCTCGCGACCACTGGGGAACATGTGCCACCAGCCGTCCTGGTCGCGCCGCAGCACGCCGGTTTGGGTCACCACGTAGAAGCCGCCCTGCGGGCTCGGATACATGCCGTTGAGGCGGAGACGCGCTGCGGCGGGCCCGGCTTGCGGCGGGGTGGAGGTTGTGCCGTCGGCACGTATGTGCCACAGTCCCGACTCGGTGCAGACGCGAATCCCGCCGCCTTCAGCCGAGCCGATCGCGGTGACATTCCGCAAGGCCTGCAGGGCAACGGGATCGAGTCGTTCGGCGCTGTGCTCGTCGAAGCAGGCCAACCCGCCGGGCCCTCCAACCCACAGCCGACCCTTCCGGTCCACGTGGAGCGCCTCGACACTCCCAAGGTATGCGTATCTCGCAACGACCTGTCCGGCGGCGTTTACGCGGCACAACCCCGCCGCCGTTCCCACGACGAAGTCGCCGTTCGGTCGCGGAAGCACCCTCTGCACAACCGGATGAGACAGTCCGTCGTAAACGTCATACGTTAGAATGTGCGGACTGCGCAACTGATAGACACCCCCGGCACGGGTCGCGATCCACACCAAGTCCTCGCGGTCAACGTAAAGGCCCTGCACCGCATCGTTCGTCAACCCGGTGGTGTGATCGATGCGGATGAACTTCCGCCCGGTCCAGCGGAGGACGCCGTGTTCGGTACCGACCCAAACCTCGCCGTTAGGATGGGTGATGATCGCGTTGATTTCAGGTGCTCGCTGACCTGCCGGCGACGGCAGTTCGGACAGGGTCTCATCTTCGAGCTTGTACAGTCCACCCGGGTCACGGACTCCGATCCACAGCGCGCCTCCGTCGCTGACGGTCAGCGCGCGAACCTCACGGCCGACCAAAACGTCCGCAAAGCACTCCGTGATCCCCTGTTTGTCGTAGCGAAGCAGGGCACCGCGCGTACCTGCCCAGAGCCCACCCTCAGGGTCCGCCGCGAGGGCGAGGATGTCTCGGTCTTGGGTGTGCGGAACGAGTTCGGCCGTCGGAGACGCCGCATCCAACTCGAGCCGATAGAGTCCCGCGGCGGTGGCGCACCATATCCGTTGCGAAGCATCGCGAGCTATTCGGTGGACCCGAATGCCGTCCAGTTGGGGCGGACCGCGCAGCGGTGACAGGGATGGGATATCCACACCCACCAACCCGTTGCCCGTGCCGACCCACAGCACGTGCCCATGTTGAAGAAGACATTCAGTCGGGTTCACCGTCCGAAAACGATGAATCTCGGACACGAACCGGCCGTGTGCCCACCGCCATAAACCATGCCCGGTGGCGAGCCAGATGGAGCCCGACGAGTCCTGCAGAACGTCGTGGGCGGTCACGCCGTGGAGCTGAGGAAAGCTGGCCAGGGGATATCTCGCAGCCGGCGCGCAGAGGCACAGTCCCAAGACGACCCCTGTAGTAATGACGACTTGCCCGATCCGCGGCACGATCGAGTCACTCCCTCGGCTTGCGACGACGCCTGCTGCGGGTCGCCGACATGCCGCATTGGATTCTAGCACGAATTGATGCCCAGTTGCATCGCAGCCGCATCGGCGGTCTGGTCGATCAGGGTAGCGATGGTCATCGGTCCCACGCCGCCGGGCACGGGGGTGATGAGCGAGGCCGGTTCGATGGCTGTGTCAAAATCCACGTCGCCGATGTTGCCTTCGTTATACCCGGCATCGATCACGACCGCACCGACCTTGATCCACCCGCCCTGCACGAAACGCGCCTTGCCGACGGCGGCGATCAACACATCCGCACCACGTAGGATCGTTGGCAGAGACCGGGTGCGCGAGTGGCAGAGCGTGACCGTGGCATGGGCATTAATCAGCATCGACGCCATGGGACGTCCCAGTATGGGGCTGCGACCGATCACCGCGGCATGGGAGCCGTCGAGTTCAACCTGGTACTCGGTGAGCAGACGCATGATGCCCGCCGGCGTGCAGGAGGCGAACGCGGGCATGCCCAGGATGACTCGACCGAGTGTGGCGGAGGAAACGCCATCCACGTCCTTCTCGAGGGGGATGGCCTCGAAGACGGCCCGCTTGTCGATCGGCCGGGGGACCGGGTGCTGAACCAGAATGCCGTGTATGGCATCGTCCTCGGCGAGCTTGTTCACCGTGGCGACAAGGTGTTCGGTGCTCGTATCGGCGGGCAGTTCGATGCGTACGGGCTTCATGCCGACATCCTGGCATCGTTTGCGCTTCATGCGCGTGTAGGTGACCGATGCGGGATCATTGCCCACCAGAACCGTAGCCAGAGAGGGCGTAACTCCGGTGGCGCTCTTGATCTTCTCGACCTTGGCCGCCGCCGTTTCGAGCACCCTCTTGGCCAGAGCCCGACCGTCCATGAGCTTCGCCTTGCTGACTGCGTCCATGCGCGGAGGATACAGCGACGTTGCTGCGCTGTCACGTTTGTGTCGGCTATTTGCTCTCCTGCGGTGCGAGCATGTCGAGCAAGGCGTCCAAGTCGTGGGGCAGGTCGCCCCCAAGCGGGGGGGAGATTGCCCCGATGGGGAACTGGGGAGCTCCCGATTCCGCCGGCGACGCGACTTGGCGACCCCGTTGGGCCTTGCCAAGCTGCGACGCGGCCAGCATGGTGCCGTCGGCCCGAACGTAGGTCCCGTCCGCATCGCGGTAGTACTTGTGTCCGTAGATGAAAATGGAGTCGCGGCGCACACCGGGCGACGGCGCCGAGGCAGCCATGGCGGTCGCAGGCAGTTCGGGTAGCGAGCGACCGCCGAGCAAACCGTCGATGGCGCGACGCATACACGCGTCATCTCCGAAAGCATGCGGATCGATCACGATGCCGGCGGCCTGGGCACGTTTCGCCAAGCACAGGCGTTCCAGGTAGTCGCGGGCCACATGGTGTGAGCTGAACTGATCGGCTGTCACCTCGAGCCCGAACTCACCGTTGATTCGGGCGACCGTCCGCTCGAGCTCGGCTCGGTCATGGGCATGCATCACGGACAGGATCGAGCCGGTCGTTTTGCCGGACCCCGGGGAAGCGTCGGCCACGTCGCGGCTCAGCAGATCGGACGGCAGCAGGGATAAGCTCTTCAGCTTCTTCGTCAGCGGGGGGACCAGCAACGCTGTCGTAATGCAGAGCGCCACGGTCGCGAGGATGAACGATCTGACGAGCCTCTTCATTTGTCTGTTCCCCTCCGGTGCGTGGGTTGAAGTCTACCGCTCGTCTTCGCCTGCCCAATGGCACGACGCCGAGCGGGTTGCGGTGAATACCCTATCGATACGATATCCCGCCCGGAGATGGCGTTGACGAATTACCGGTCCGTCCGTGCGGGGTCTGTTGATGGACCTCGCGGCATTCACCGGTTTGTCGCGGTGCCGCGTGCGGGTTATCCTCCGGAGCGATAATCTCACGACATCGGAGTTGGCAAGCGATGACAGTGAACACCGAATCCGACGCACGCGAGGGGCTGGCGCCGCGCGTGGGCTTCTGGGTGGGGTTGGTGGTGTTTGGGTTGCTCTTGCTCATTCCGCCTCCGGCGAGCATGCAGCGGGCAGTTCGCGCGCTGTTTGCCGACGAGATCCAGGCGGAGGTTGCCGGATTGCCGGAGTTCGCCGGGCAGGCCGGTGCGGACACGGATTCACAGGCCTACCGCCAAGCCGAGCGGCGTGCGGTGGCGGACCGGGCGCGGGTGATGAAGGCGGCGGCCGCGGTCACGGCGCTGGTGGCGTGCTGGTGGATCACGGTGGCGCTCCCGATTCCGGTCACTTCGCTGCTCCCGCTGGTGCTGCTTCCGCTGGTGGGTGTGGTGCCGATCAAACAGGCCGCCGTCCCGTATGCCAACCCGAACGTCTTCCTGTTCATGGGTGGGTTTATCATCGCGTTGGGCATCGAGCGCTGGGGGCTGCATCGGCGTATCGCGTTGCACATCGTGCGTCTTGTGGGGACCGGCCGATCCACGATTGTGCTGGGTTTCATGCTGGCCAGCGCGCTGCTGAGCATGTGGATCAGCAACACGGCGGCAACGCTGATGATGCTGCCGATCGGATTGGCCATCATCTCGGCCGTCAAGAAGCTCGGCAAGGACGAAGACCCGAAGCAAATCGCGAATTTCTCGGCCGCACTCATGTTGGGAATCGCATACGCAGCGAGTATCGGCGGTGTGTGCACGCCGATCGGGACACCGCCGAACATCTCGTTTCGCGGGCAGATGGCGCGTCTGTTTCCCCTGGCGCCGGAAATCAGCTTCGGTCAGTGGATGATGGTATTTATGCCGCTGGTTGTTGTTTTCCTTCCGGTGGTCTGGCTGGTGCTCGTGCGGATCACCTGCCCGACGGGCAAGGCTCGGACGCCGGTCGGGCGCGAAGTGGTTGCGCGAGACTTGCGTGGTCTGGGGCGGATGAGTCGGCCGGAGAAACTGATGCTGGTCATCTTCACGGCGACCGCCTTGTTGTGGATGACGCGCAGCATTCCGGTCGGTGGAGTCAATTACGGGTGGTCGGGTTTGCTAGAAGGCTGGCTGTCACCGCCGGGGCGAAGCGCCTGCCTGTTTCGCGCCGACTACATAAGCGACGCGACCGTGGCGCTCGGCATGGCGGTCTTGCTGTTCATCATTCCGGCGGGGCGGGGCGCGGCTGGAGGCACCGGCGGCGAGCGGCGCCGGGAGTACCTGATGAACTGGGAGACGGCCCAGCGGCTGCCGTGGGGAATCCTCCTGCTGTTCGGCGGCGGCTTCTCCATCGCGGTCGGTTTCAAGGCCAGCGGCCTGAGCTTCTGGTGCGGGCAGGCCTTTGCCGACGTCGGGATCGGCAGTCCGCTACTGGTGGTTGTGGGCGTGTGCCTGTTGATGACCTTCCTGACCGAAATCACCAGCAACACAGCCACCACCGAGGTCATGCTGCCGATTCTGGCAGGGGTGGGCGTAGCTATGGGAGTGAACCCCCTCATGCTAATGTTGCCGGCGACGATCTCGGCGTCCTGCGCGTTCATGCTGCCGGTGGCCACACCGCCCAACGCGATCGTTTTCGGTTCCGGCTGCATCGAGATGCGCCGCATGGTCCGTAGCGGGATCATCATCAATCTGATCGGTGTTGTGCTGATAACCACCGTTTTCCACCTGGTGGCGAAGCCCGTACTTGGCATCGACCTCAGCACAATGCCCACCTGGGTCGAATAGCCGCTACGATCCGGATTTCGCCGCGGTGGGTTGACTTTGGGGGCGGATTTGTTAGGGTACGGGCTCTCGGCCGGGGAACCGGCCGGGTAGTTGAGGATCGCCCGTGAACACGGGGGCTGATCCCCACGCCTCTTCAGAGGTGTGATCGCCGGCTCGCATGAGGGCGCAATGGGCGTGGCGAGGGAAACCGCTGCCTGGGGCGGCGGTGTGACGGCGGCAAGGGACGGTGGGCTTCTCTCTTCGCGGCGGGGAGCTCAAGCCTCTTTGCGGGTGTGGAGCTGCGTCCACCTCTTGCGGACGGGCCAATCGGCCCCCTGATTAGGGGTTCGAGCGGAGGGTGCTTGGCGTTCGTACGAAGGCACGCGTTTCTAGGGAATACCCGGTGGTGTAATTGGTAACACACCAGGTTTTGGTCCTGGCGTTTCAGGTTCAAGTCCTGACCGGGTAGGTTCAGCCGACCGGCTTGAGGCGCCGTAGCGCAGCGGAGTTCGACGAGTTGAAACCGACAGCAGCCGTCATCCTGGCAGCGGGCAAGAGCACGCGGATGAAGAGCGACCTGCCCAAGGTGCTGCACGAAGTGTGCGGTCGGCCGATGCTGTCCTACGTCCTCGATGCCTGCCGCGATGCCGGTGTTGAGCGGCTCATCGTGGTGGTTGGAGATCGCCGCGAGTTGGTTATGGAGACCTACGCCCATGCCCAAGACATCACCTGGGTCCATCAACGCGAGCAAAATGGCACCGGACATGCGGTGATGGTTTGCCGGGAGGCGCTGGCTGGTTTTGCCGGGCATGTGCTGGTCATAGCCGGAGATATGCCGCTGATCCACAGCTCGACGCTTCAGGCATTGCAGGCCGAGCATGAGCAGGCCGGCCGCGCGTTGACCCTGGCTACCACGGTGCTGGACAATCCAGCCGGTTACGGACGCATCACGCGGGACGAGAACGGGGATTTGGTCGCCATCGTCGAACACAAGGACTGTACACCGGAGCAACTCGCCATCCACGAGGTGAATCCGAGTTACTACTGTTTCGACCGCGCCGGTCTGTTCGAGGCGTTGGACAAGCTGACGGCAGCCAACTCGCAAGGCGAGTATTACATCACAGACATGGTAGGAATCCTGCGTCGCGAGGGTCTGGGCACGGGCGCCATCCACGCGGTTCCGCAGGAGGACGCCCTGGGCATTAACTCGCGGATCGACTTGGCGGAGGTCAACCGCGTGCTGCAGAACCGTATTCAGCATGGGTGGATGGACCGGGGGGTGACGATCACCGACCCGGGCACAACCTGGATCGAGTCTGGGGCATCGATCGGTACCGATACCGTGCTCTACCCGTTCAGTTTCGTGGGGTCCGGGACGGTTGTCGGGAGATCGTGCCGCTTGGGTCCCTTTGCCTACCTGCGGCGTGAGGCGAGAGTTCCTGCCGGCACGACCGTTGGACCGATCACCGAGCGGAGTTCCCGCGTTCTGGGCAGCCGCGGCGTGGTCACTGGCAAGGCGAGAGCGGGAGTGTTGCGATGAGGCAAGGCCAGGGTCGTGAAACCCCGATCAAGGGCGAATTGGTCGTCTTCAGCGGCAGCAGTTCTCACCCACTGACCCGCGCGATCTGCACGTATCTGGGGATCAAGCCCAGTACGGCATCAGTCCAGCCGTTCCCCGATGGTGAGACGTTTCTCAAGCTGGAGAACGACGTTCGCGGGGCGGACTGTTTCGTGATCCAGTCCACCTCTCCGCCGGTGAATGACAATCTGATGGAGCTGTTGATCTTCATCGACAGCTTGCGACGGGCCTCGGCGAACCGCATCACGGCGGTGATTCCGTACTTCGGCTACGCGCGTCAGGACCGCAAGGCCGAGGGTCGCACGCCGATCACGGCCAAGCTGGTCAGCAACATGATTGTGACCGCCGGTGCGCACCGCGTGCTGGCGATGAATCTGCACGCCGAACAGATTCAGGGTTTCTTCGACATTCCCATGGACCACCTGTCCGCCACGCGGGTCATCGCCGAGCATTTCATGGGGTTGGGGCTGGAGAACACGGTGTTGGTGTCGCCGGACGTGGGGAATTTGAAAAAGGCCAACGAGTTCGCCTCCATCGTGGGGGCGGAGATGGCGATCGTCGACAAGCGGCGCCAAGCAGGTGATAGTATCGAGGCCGTTCGCATCATCGGAGAAGTCGAAGGCAAGAACGTGATGATCTTCGACGACATGATCGCGACGGCGGGGACGGTCGAAGGGGCGACCCGGCTGGTGAAATCCCGCGGGGCCAAGTCGGTTTACGTGGGGGCGACTCACGGTATTTTCGCGGGCAAGGCGGTGGAGCGCATTTGCGATGCCGGGATCGATCACCTGTGCGTGACCGATACGATCAACATGCGCGGCGAGGTGCTGGCGGCGCTTCCGATGCTGCGGGTGGTATCGGTGGCACCGCTTCTGGGCGAGGCCATCCGTCGGATCCATCGCCACGAATCGGTGAGTGCTTTGTTTGCCACGGACAATGGTTCGTGAAGCAATGGAGATGAGACAAGATGGAGCATTTAGTGCTTAAGGCGGACCGGCGCAGCTCGGTGGGAACGAAACACGCTCGGCGGGAAAGGGAGGCGGGACGCCTGCCCGCGGTCATCTACGGACACGGCGAGGACCCCGAGTCGGTTTCCCTCGACGCTCACGACGCGTTGCTCGAGTTGCACCACGGTGCCCGCACGCTGGAATTGGACATGAACGGCAAGCGGACCCGGTATCTGGTCAAGGCTGTGCAATACGACTATCTGGGCACCAACCCAATCCACATCGACCTGATGCGTGTGGACCTCACCGAGAAGGTGCACGTGAAGGTCGGCGTCGAACTCCGCGGGACCCCGGCGGGAATCGCGGAAGGTGGCGTGTTGGACAACCCGACCAACGAGATCGAAGTGGAGTGTCTGGTCACTCAGATTCCCGAGACCATCAGCGCGAGCGTGAAGCACCTGGGCATCGGCGACACTCTGTTCGCCAAAGACCTGGAACTCTCCGAGGGCGTCGTGTTGGTGACTGATCCGGAGGAACGCATTGCCGCCGTTCGCGTGCTGGCGGAGGAAGCGGCGCCGGAGGAAGAGGCCGCCGAAGAACCGGAGCAGCCGGAAGTCATCGGACGCCCGCAGGAAGAAGAGGAATCGGAAGACAAGAAGAGCTGATTTACCACCGGTCCGCCTGGATTGGGGATGGCGGTGTGGCGCCTGCACGCTGTCAGTGGCGTCGGTTGCGGGTCGTGGTGAAGCGAGCGTGCCCGGACATGGGTGAAGGTCGTGAAACTGATTGTCGGTTTGGGAAACCCGGGCTCGAAGTACGAAGGGACGCGGCACAACGTGGGTTTTCGAGTGATCGACGAACTCGCGGTGCGGTGGGACGTCGACATCAGCAAGGAAAAGTTCCACGCGTGGTTCGGCAAGGGCGTCATCTGTTCGGAGCCGGCGGTGCTGCTCAAACCGACCACATTCATGAACCGCAGTGGGCAGGCCGTGGTGGCGGTCGGACGCTTCTATCAGCTGGAGTTTTCCGACCTGGCGGTGATTTCGGACGACTTGGCTCTGTCGCCGGGGTGTCTGCGAATGCGACCGTCGGGGTCGGCGGGCAGCCACAAGGGGCTGCAGGATATTGTCAATCGCGCGGGCACGGAGGATTTCGCCCGTTTTCGGATAGGTATAGGCGGTGCAATCGGTGACGCCGCCGACTATGTTCTCTCGCGTTTTGACGAGGGTGAGGAAACGACGATCGAGAGGGTGATCGCGCGGTCGGCGGGCGCCGTCGAGTGTTGGATCACCCATGGTGCCGAAGAAACCATGAATCGTTACAACGGCATGGACAACGCGTAGCCCGGCGAGCGTTTCGTCGGTTCCGCACAAGACGGAGGTACGGACAATTGACATCGAGGCAGTACGAGGGAATGTTCCTGTTTGACTCGGGCTTCGCTGCGGACCTGTCCAAGGCCGAAGGCGAGATCAAGCGCATTCTGGACCGGGCGGGGGCGGAGATGGTCTTTTGCAGGAAGTGGGACGAGCGCCGACTGGCCTACGACATCAACGGATGCCGGCGCGGTACGTATGTGCTGACGTATTTCATGTGCCCTCGCGAGGGCATCGTCCGAATCGAACACGACGCGCAACTCTCTGAGAGTGTTCTTCGCGTGCTGGTGCTCCGGGCAGAGAATGTAACTGCCGAACACATGAACGAGTTCGCCCCCGAGAGGAAGGTCGAAGTTCCACCAGCCGAGGCTCCGCCGACCGAAGCCCCAGCGGCCGAAGCTCCATCGACGGAGGCTCCACCGGCGCAGGACCAGGAGCCGAAGAATGGGCAAGAGCCGAAAGTGCCGGACGTTGCCGCAGTGGGCGTGCCCGACAACGAGGAGCCGCTCGAGGAAGAATCGCGTGAGGAAGATGTCGCGCCGGTAGCGTCGTCCGCGGAGGACACCGGCGAGGTAGCGGAGCCGTAACACGCTGAAACCCCGGGGGTTATCCGATGGCGAATTTCAACCGAGTCATCCTGGCGGGCAATCTGACCCGTGATCCGCAGCTCTCGTATACGCCGAGCAACACGCCGGTTTGCAAGTTCGGCCTGGCGATCAACCGCAATTGGACTGATCGACAGACCAACGAGAAGCGGGAGGAAACCTGCTTCGTGGACTGCACGGCGTTCGCCCGTCAGGCTGAGACCATCAATCAGTACCTGTCCAAAGGTCGTCCAGTGCTGATCGAGGGTCGCTTGCAGTATAGCCGGTGGACCAGTCAGGACGGGCAGAATCGCAGCAAGCTCGAAGTGGTGGTTCAGAGCTTTCAGTTCCTCGGATCGCCTGGCGGTGCACGGGGAGACGGCGCGTCGCCGCCGCCGCCGCCGCCCCGGCAGGCGGGTCCGCCCGGGGCCGACCCGGTCGATGCCCCGCCGCCGTACGAGGAGCCGCCGCCCGGCGCGAATTCGGATATCCCGTTCTGACGTGGAATCCGAAAGCTGCGCCCCCCCCGGTGCGAGCGATGGAGTGTCTCGAACGGTGGCTTGGGGAGGCGGAGAGTCGATTATCATCATCGCCGATGGCGATTGCGGTTTCAATACGAACGATTGAGGTCAAAACATGAAACTTCTCTTGACGAAAGACGTGAGCAAGCTGGGCATCGTCGGGGACGTGGTCGAGGTCTCCGCCGGCTATGCGCGCAACTATCTGCTTCCTAGCCGGCTGGCGACACAGCCGACCCCCGCCAACATGCGTGCTCTGGCGGAGGAGCGGGCCAAGGCGGAGGACCGGCGGCGCTTGGCCCACGAGGCCCTGCAAGAACAGGCGGCGAAGCTGGCCGATGTCGAGGTCACCATCGCCGTACCCGCCAACGAGGAAGGCGTGCTGTACGGCTCGGTCGGCCCGCGTGAGGTCGCGGCGGCATTGCGCGAGGAGGGGCACGGGGTCCACGAGTCGCTGATCGACTTGCGCACGCCGATCAAACGCCTGGACAATGTCCTGGTCGATGTGGTATTGGCTGAAGGCATCTCCACCAAGGTGAAAGTCTGGGTGGTGCGCACCGGCGTCACGGAAGGGGACGAAGAGGGCGCCGACGAGGAGAGCGGCGACGATGGCGACAGTCGCGACATCTAGCGGGCTGGACGAGACGGAATCCGTCCGTCTTCCCCCGCAGGACATCGACGCGGAGATGAGCCTGCTGGGCTCGATGATGCTCAACCGCGGCGCGATTGGGTTGGCCTTGCCGATCGTCCCTCGCGACGAAGCGGATTGGTTCTCCAATCCCGTGCATAGGCTGCTCTATGAGGTTCTCGTTGACCTGTGGGACACGCGCCAGCCGATTGATCTCGTCGTCGTCAAGGACGAACTGAAACGCCGCAATCTGCTGACACAGGTCGGCGGCGCCGCGTATCTCGTGCAACTCGCCGAAAGCGTGCCCACCTGGGTCAACGCCGAGTACTACGCCAACATCGTTCGCGACAAAGGCCTTCTACGCGATCTGATTCGCTGTGCGGGTGAGATCACGGAGTTGGCCTATGCGGAAGACGACAAGCCCGGCCAAGTGCTGGATGCGGCGGAGCAGCGTCTGTTCCAGGTCACCCAACGACGGGTGAGCGGGCAGGCTGTCGTCCTGCGCGAGCCGCTTTGGGAGATTTACGAGAAGATCAAGCCGGGGGAAGGTCATTACCTGACCGGTTTGCCGTCGGGCTTTGTGCAACTGGACGACCTGACCAGCGGTTTCCAACAGGGAGATTTCATCATCGTCGCCGGGCGTCCCTCGATGGGGAAGACGGCCTTCGCGCTGAACGTCGCGGAACACATGGCCATCGACGACGAGCGACCGGTGGTGTTTTTCTCGATGGAGATGAGCCGTCAGCAATTGGCCCAGCGCGTGCTGTGTGGTCGGGGGCGGATCGATTCGCACAAGTTTCGCCGAGGGATGGTGTCCGCCGAGGAGAAGATCCAGTTGGGCATGGTGTGCGAGGAACTGGCAAAGGCCCCACTCTACCTCGACGATACCCCGGGCATGAGCGTGCTCGAACTCCGCGCCAAGGCCCGGCGCCTGGCGCAGCAGCATGAAATCCAGGCCGTGTTCGTCGATTACCTGCAACTGATGTCCGCACGTGGAAAATCGGAGAACCGCCAGCAGGAAATCGCCGTTATCAGCCGAGGGCTCAAGGCGCTGGGACGCGAGTTGAACATTCCAATCATCGCCATGTCACAGCTCAACCGTGCGCCGACCGGTCGCGAGGGACACCGCCCGCGGATGAGCGATCTGCGCGAATCCGGAGCCATCGAGCAGGACGCCGACGTGGTGCTCCTGCTCCATCGTGAGGAGTACTACAAACGAGACGATCCCGAAGTCAGAGGACTGGCCGAGTTGATTATCGAGAAACAGCGCAACGGCCCCACCGCCGCGGTCGACCTGGTGTTCGACAGGCACTTGACCACCTTCCGCAACAAGACCTACGGGCCCGAGTTGACCCAACCGCAAACCTTCGAGGGGGACGCCCCGTTCTGATGTTGACGAGACTTCTGAAGGAACCGGGCCCCTCACTCACGGTCGCGGCCCTGACGGTGCCGTCATGACGAGTCCGTTGCCCACTTGACTCTTGCCCTCCACGTGTGGTCTCGTGCCGTCTCCAGAAAGATCGCGTCACGTTCCGCATCGCCGAATCTGTGGCAGCCGGCGTCCCCGCCGGTCGTCGGCCTGCGAGATGCAGGCCGCTACGGGGATCGGCAAGAGCGATGAGACCCTATGAGAAACGGCACCGCCTCCAATATCCAGCCCGAGCCCGGCGTTGCCGTCGAGTTGCTCTCGGCGGTTGGGACCGACGAACTGCAGAGCATGCAGGACAGCTTCGCCGCGCTGGGGCAGGTGACGCTCCGCATCTACGATGCGGATGGGAATCCGTTGACCCAACCGTCATGCGCCTCCGACTTCTGCGCGTTGCTCTCGGCTTCGGCTGGAGACTTGGTCACCTGCTGCAAGGGCGGGGGCCTTCGATCGCTGGAACCTGACGACAACGTCGCCCAGGTGTGCCACGCGGGTGTCGTGCAATACGTCGCGCCCGTGCGGTTGGCGGGGCGACACCTTGCCAGCATCGTGCTGGGCGACCGCTTGAACGCCCCGATCGAGCCACAGACGCTCGATGAACTCAGCCGGCGGTTTGGTGTCGACGAGACCGCACTCCGGCGCGCTGCCGAGGCGATGGCGCCGGCCGACCCGCGCCGTCGCGAGAGCGTCGTCCAGTTTCTACGTCTGATGGCCCACCGTCTGGCGACCATCTGCCGGCAGCACGCGGACATGACTCGGCGCGTACGCGAACTCGAAGCTGTCCACGACCTGACCGCCATGTTCGCCGGGACCGAAAACCTCGAGGAGATTCTCACCACGACCGCCGAGCGCATTTGCAGCGTGATGGAGGTCAAGGCGTGCAGTATACGGCTGCTCGATGAGGAGACCGGCGAGCTGCGCATCGAGGCGGGCTACAACCTTTCGCAGGAGTATCTGGACAAGGGTCCGGTGTTGCTGGGTGAGAATCCGATCGACGGCGCCGCTTTCGCCGGGGAGACGGTCTACATCCGCGACGCACCCAACGATCCGGGGACGCGCTATCCCGAGCATGCCCGGGCGGCGGGGTTGGTCAGCGGACTGTGCGTGCCCATGACCTATCGCGGCAACACTGTCGGCGTTATCCGCGTGTACACCGGGCACGAGCACGAGTTCAGCGGTTTTCAACGCGCCTTGGCCCGCTCGACGGGTTCGCAGGTGGCGGCAGCCATTTCGCTCTATCGCCTGCACCAGGTCCGCCTCAGCGCCGAACGCCATCAACAGCATCTCAAGAGCGCCGCAGCCATTCAGCGACGGATGATGCCCGGCGAGCGGCGCACGCACGCGAACATCACCTTCGGGTGCGTCTACAATCCCGCGTTCAACGTGGGTGGCGACTTCTTCGATTTCATTGAGCTGCCCAAGCAGAACCTGGGCTTTTGCGTAGCCGACGTGGTGGGCAAGGGCATCTCGGCGGCGCTGATGATGGCTTCGGTGCGTGCCGCCTTGCGGGCTCACACGCACAGCATCTACAACATCGACGAGATCGTCGCCCTGGTGAACGCACACATGCACCGCGACACCCTGCCAAGCGAATTCGCCACGCTGTTCTATGGGGTCTTTTCCGCTGACGGCAAGGAGCTCACCTACTGCAACGCCGGTCACGAGCCCGGGCTGCTCTTTCGCAAAGGGCGGGTCATGGAGCTGTCCACGGGCGGGATGGTCATCGGCGTGTCATCCGAGGCGGAGTTTTCCCGCGGACTGGTCGATCTGCGCACCGGCGACATCCTGCTCGCCTACACCGACGGCGTGACCGAGGCGCTCGATTTCAACGACCGGGCGTTCGGCCGCCAGCGCCTGATCGAGTCCGTGTGGCAATACGCCGAACTCGACGCCGCCACGTTGGCCAAGCAACTCCTCTGGGACGTCCGCCGCTTCGTCGGCCTCGCCCCGCAAACCGACGACATCACCATCGTTGTGGCCAAGGTGGGTTGACGTCGCAGAAGATTGAGAATGGAGAATGGAGAACTAAGTTACGAAGCAGCTCGGAGGTCGAGCCATTCTGCGTGTCGCGGGAACGCCGGTGAGCAAACGTAGGGCTGACCGAAAAGCTCATGCGAGAGGTGGTACGAGCGAGGTCCCGAAATCGGTTTAAGTCGTTTCTGGGTGAACAGAGCCACATTCTGCCCTCGCGGAATTGCGAACTCGTCAGGACTCCGATACGGAAATCAGAACCGACCCAACATAACCGCCATATCCGACTCCGGAACGTCATGGCTCGGGCTGCGTAGGACGTACCGGTTCCATGATGAACGACCGTTGTTGCTCGCCTAGTTGGAATTCGACGCTGGGAACAACCCGAATCAGGACGCTCGTGCCTGTTATGACGTAGCCATCGTCTGAAAGGACGCCAGAAAGCGTTTCTTCAGCAATATCGGGAATCTCCTCGAAGAGATCACTGCGGATTGTTCGGGTGTAGTTCCGTTCGAGTCGCACGTGCACGACAATCTCGCCTTCGGCGTACTCCGACCCACTTAGCACGCGGTAGTGGATTGCGTTCACATTATGGTTGCCGTCCGGGACGGGAGCTTCGTGTTGTTGGCCGTCGGCAAGGAATTCGCCCGAATCGCCGGGCTCGCAGTGGCCCACCTTCAACCGAGTAAGGGTCCCTTCCCTGTCGAAAGTCAGCTGCAATTCGGGTTGCTCCGCGTTGTCATAACGGACGCTCCATGTTCCTGCGAGGGCTGGCGTGCTTGTGCCGGGTTTGAACGTGGGTCCAAGCAGAAGCGTCGGACGAGGTGGTGGCATTTCCGGTGGACCAAATACAAGCTCGCGTAGTGGGTGATACACGGACATCGCGTACACGCCTTGAATGGATGCTAAGGCCGGGAATGCAGCCGCCAACAACACTGCAGACGTAATGGCAATCGGCCATCGTCTTTTCTGCAGAACCGTGCCCACGGCGAGTCCAGCGGTCAAGCCGAGCACGCTATCAAAGGACCGGTATGCAAGCTCACTTCCGAAGTCCCTGATTCGGAACACCCACTCTATATCAACGGGTAGACGGATGAGATTCGGTGCCAGGAGCCGTTGGTAGATTGGCTCGTAGATTGTGGCAACGATACCTGCCAACAACGTCAATGCGAAGAGCCACGTGGCAAGCCGTGCTATCTGCCGAGGAGAGAGCGGACGAAACGCAATGGCCATGCCGATGCACGAAATGAGTAAGCACTCAAGCCAGGCAATCGGGACATGAACCGGCAACAGAGCTGCGGAACCAAAGCGAAATGAACCGGGGTGGTCCCAGTAGCTGCCGATGACAAGCCGCATTCCTTGAAGCTTGTTGAGTCCGAAGTGGATGCCAACGCCAACTACAAGTATGGCGGCGTACCACAGAACGCACCACAAAACTGTGCGTGCTGGCGAGCCCTGAAGAATCTTGTCGACGTCGCAGCGGTGACGGAACGCTCGTATTGGAGAGAACGCTATCACCAAGGGAAGCGTAGCCCGCCCGTGTAGCGTTTTGGCTGCCTCGTGCCAACTTTCCAGTACAAGACCTGGCTGTTCGGGTTCTAGGTCGGCGACGAGGAACGGATTTCCGCATTCAGGGCATTTTCCGTCATCCAAGCTTCGAAGGTCGTATTGGCACGTCGGACACGGTAATGAAACTGATTCATTCGACCTCAAGTCGGCACACGTCGTCGTATAAGAACATTTCGGGCAGATCGCTGATTCAACGATCTGACGTCGGTAGCCGCAACGCGGACAGCTTGATTGTTTTCCCGATCGGCTCAACCACTTCTCGCGTGCATGGATGCCGCCCCAGATTGCAGGCACGCCGAAGAGCATCGCGGCCAACGGGACCAGCAACGGCATCTTGAACGCCGGGTGCGTTATCGTGCTTCCGGCAGCGGAAGTGTGCAGTTCAAAGCGGTTCTCTGGGGGCGGGTGTTGCGTTATGCCGCCCTCAACCGAGAGCGACCCTTGCCCAAGGCACCAGTAGGTGCCTCTTTTTGCGTCGTACAGGCACGTTTCCAGGGAACCGAGGCTATAAATCCACGCGAGGCAGAGGCCGCCGACGGTGATAGCCCATGCGAGCCAGAGCTTGCTAATCTTCTTGCGAAGCATGGTGGGTCCAGCATAACAGGCGAGGCGACAAGTTGCATGGCCGTAGGGCCAGGGAGTGCAACATAAGCCCCAATTCTCGGACTCAATGCCGGTGACCCGAACGATACTCCGCCCACGTTCGGTCCTGGAACAGTCACCGTGGGGCCTCTCTGAAGGCTCAAGTCGAGCCTGGATGACCCCTGGGTAACGCCAATCGGAATCGAGCCCTCCACCTACCCGAAGTCGCCTTCTCCCCTCTCAGTCCTCCATTTCGTACTACGTCCGCTTGAACTGCTTCTCGAGGTCTCGGACGCTTAGTTGCAGCGTGGTCGGGCGGCCGTGGGGGCAACTGCTCGATTTCTCGATCAGGTGCTTGCGGGCGATCAAGGCCTCGATCTCCTCGGGCGTCAGCGGGTCGCCGGCCTTGACGGCGGCTTTGCAGGCCATCATGTCCAGCAACTCGTGGATCATCAGCTCCGTGTGAGTCCCGAGTCCTGAGTCCGGAGCGCTGAGTTCCGAGTCCGCAGTGCTGTTCCCTCCTGCCTCTTGCCTCTTGCCTCTTGCCTGAGTCTGGAGTCCTAAGTCCTGGGTGCTGGGTGCTGAGTCCGCAGTGCTGTGCCCTCCTGCCTCTTGCCTCTTGCCTCTTGCCTGAGTCTGGAGTGCCGGGTCCTCCAGCTTGTCCAGCACGTCGCGGATGAAGGGCACCGCGTCGGTGTCCTTGAGCAGCATGGGAAAGGACTGGACAGCCACCGCATCATTGCCAAACGGTGTCACCTCGATGCCGAGCTGATGCAGCAGATCTGCGTTCTCCTGCAGAAGAGCCATCTGCGTTGGCGTCACGGTCAGCGTCTCGGGCAACAGCAGGCGTTGGCTCTCCAAAGGCCCGGACGTGATCCGCTCGCAGAACTCGTTGTACAGGATGCGCTCGTGCAGGGCATGCTGATCGATGATGAGCATGCCCTCTTCCGACTCGACAACTAGGTAGGTGTTGTGCAGTTGCAGCGCCGCGCGCGGACGAGACGGGTCCTCAGCGCCGTCGGGAGACCGCGCGGGCTCGAGCCCGCGGCTCGGGTCGGGCGCGTCGGCGTACACCGAACGCCACAGTTCGGCACCGTCCCCAGGTCTCAGTGCTGAGTCCTGAGTCCTGAGTGCTGAGGGTTGAGTGCTGAGTCCGCAGTGCTGTTCCCTCCTGCCTCCTGCCTCTTGCCTCTTGCCTGAGTCTGGAGTGCTGAGTCCGGAGTGTTGAGAGGCCGGCGGACGAAGTGTCGGCTCTGTGTCACCGTAGGCGGGGGGGGCGGAGTCGCCGACGATGGGTTCGGCTGCACGCAGCAGGTCAGCCATGCGGCTACGGGTGGCATCCGAATCTTCGCCGGACGGCATCCTCGTGGGCCCATGCCCCCGGCTCGTGTCCGTGCGCAGGGCGGGCGTGAGGTCGGTTTGCAGGAACTTCTCCCGAAAGGCACTGAGCACCTGCGAATGGATCAGGTTGGAATCACGCCAGCGCACCTCGATCTTGGTCGGATGCACGTTGACGTCCACCGCCTGGGGGTCGATCGTCAGCGAAAGGAAGTAGACCGGCTGGCGGTCGTGTTCCATCAAGCCGCGATATGCCTCACGGGCCGCGTGGCGGACGAAGCGATCGCGAACGTAGCGCCCGTTCACGAACACGTACTGCCAACCCGTGGTCGAGCGCGACCGAATCGGCGGGGCGGCATACGCATCCACCGTCAGCCCGCGCTCCTCGCGTGCGACGTGGATCAACTCATCGGCCAGTTCGGCAGTATAGAGGCTGCCGATCCGCTCGCGGATGGTCTGCTCAGCAGGGAGCTTGTGGACCGCGCGGTCGTTGTTGGTCAACTCGAACCCGACTTCGGGAAAGCCCAACGCCAGGCGGGCGAACTGCTCGTTGACGTGCCCGGTTTCGGTGGCACGGGTGCGGAGGAACTTGCGCCGGGCGGGAACGTTGAAGAACAGATCGCGCACTTCCACAGCCGTGCCCTCCGGTCCACCGGCTGCCCCGGAAGTCTCGATCTTCTCTCCGGAAACGGTGATCCGGTGCGCTTCGATGACGCCGCGTTTTCGCGAGAGGATGCGCAGGTTCGAGACGGCGCCGATGCTGGCCAGCGCTTCCCCACGAAAGCCCATACTGGCGATCGAATACAAATCCTCTTCGGCAGCGAGTTTGCTCGTGGCGTGCGGCGTGATTGCCAGGCGCAGCTCGTCGGCGGTCATACCCTCGCCGTCGTCGGTGACGCGGATGAGCTGCTTACCACCGTCCTCGATGGTGACCGCGATGCGGGTAGCCCCGGCGTCCAGGGCGTTTTCGACCAACTCCTTGACCACACTCGCCGGCCGCTCGACCACCTCGCCGGCGGCGATCTTGTTGACCAGGAGATCAGGAAGAACGCGGATTCTGCTCATGGACGTCACCGGGCTCCTTCCGTCCCGCTCTCGAAGGCGACGCGAAATGGCGCGTCCGCCGCCGGTCGACAGTATAATTGCCGTCGCCGGTACCGGCAATCGCGTTGCGGAGTCTCTGCTCCTACGATGCCGAGGAAACCATGCGGAACGTCGCGCACATCGAGAAGACCCACCATCACCGGGACCTCGCGGAACCGTTCGCTCGGGCTCGTGACAGAGGTTTCGACGGTGTGGAGATCGTGATCGGCAGGGGGGCAACCTGTGAATTGCTGGGGGACCCCGAGGATTGCCATGCGATCCGGGAGACAGCCCGGCGGTGCGGAATCGAGGTGCTGTCCGCGCTGCTGGACGACGACCCCGCAGTGCGTATCGGCGCCGCGGATGATTGGGAGCGGTCGGAGAACGTCGGGCTCGTGCGGGCCGTTGTCCAGCGGTGTCGCCGGCTGAACCCGCGAATCGTACGCTTGGTGCCGGCGGTCGTCCGGACCGAGCCGGACCGAGCCGGTCAGCCCTATCAGGATGCGCTCAACCGGACCTGCGCGAGCCTGGAGGCGCTGCGCGGCGATTTCGAGCGATCCGGCGTCATCGCGGGTGTTATGCCGTGTCATCACGGTTTTCTGCTGTCGCCTCCGGAGTTCCGAGAGTTGCTCGACAGGGTCAATTCACCGCTGGTGGGGGCGGCGCTGGACTATGCCGCGTGCGTCCGGGTCGGCGATCCGGCTGACTGGATCAGCACGCTACAGCACCGCCTGGCGGCAATGGTCATCGACACGCCGGCCCCGGATGACGCCGTGGTGGAAGCCTTACGCGACCTTCGCTTTGACGGACTGTTGATTTACACGGGACGGTGGATCGGTTGATAAGACCCACCCCACGGAACTTGTGCCATGAGCGGCAAGCGTATCACTCTTCGGCGGATCACGTTCGCCACGGTCGGGTTGGCTGTGGGGTACTGGCTCTTCGCCGACACCGTCAGGCACCATGCGGACCGAGCGGCTGACCCGAACCTGATACGCTTCTCCCATTTCGGCACGTACCAGGATTACGAGACGTGGGCCGAGGTGATTCGCGCCTTTGAAGCCGACCATCCCAGGCTCCATGTCCGGCAGGAATACGTCAGCGGTTGGTACGGGTTGTACGATACGAAGATGCGCCAGCAGATTCTCTCGGGCACGCTGCCCGATGTGGTTCTTGTGCAATATGGGCCGTTCCGGAGCATCGCCGAGCATTTCGAGCCGTTGGACGACCATCTCCCCGTCGCGACCTCCGCGGCGGACTCGCCAAACGAGTTGGACGCCACGGCGCTGCGTTGCTTTCGAGTGGACGGTCGCCAGCGCGGGCTACCGGTCTCCGGAGGGAATCTGCTGATCTACTGCAATCCGGAGTGCTTCCAGCGGGCGGGCGAGCACCGCGGGCACGAGATAGCACTGCCCAGCGCAGATTGGACCCTGGCGGACTTCCGTCAGACCGCCGAGGCATTGACCTGCGATTTCGATGGTGACGGGAAACTGGACCAATTCGGTTTCTGGCAGCCGCGGTGGGTTTACTACTTGCCGTTCATCTGGTCGTTCGGCGCCGACGTTCTGGACGAAACGAACACCGAGTGGCGTTTCACCGGCCCGGAGGCGGAGGCGGCTGTCCGCTTCTATCAGCAGTTGCGTTTTCCACATCAGGTCAGCCCACGCCCTGAGGAAGTGGCCCAGATCATTCAGGACGTTGGTTTCCTGACGGGCAAGGTGGCCATGTGCGTCAACGGGCCGTGGTTTCAGCCGTTTCTGGCCCGTACGAAGCTGGCCGACACCTATGCGGTGGCCCACATCCCCGCAGGGCCTGGGGGGCGCGTGACGCGGGTGACATGGGACGGCATCGCCATGCGGCGCGAGTTGCCGCGTGACCGTCGTCGCGGCGCGGAGGGCTTCGTGCGCTTTGTCTGTTCGCCGCGAGCCCAGGGCATTCTGGCCCGAACGCAGCGTGCGCTGCCGGCGCTGCGCGGTGCCGCGACGGAGTTTACCAGGCGTGACGGCGGGCGCGTGAGTCGTAGGTTCATCGAGGCGTTGTCCTACTCGCGCCTGCAGCCGCAGACGCCGCACTTTGCGACCATGGACCGCGCCATCAACAGGCATCTTCGGCGGCTGTTGGCCGACCACGACCGGTCCACGCCCGCCGAGATGTTGGCCGAGCTGGCGGCGGACCCCGCGATCGGCAAGCATTTCGTGGTGACCGGAGGGCAACGCCGATGATGCGACCGGAAACCACGGGGGCAGGCGCGAAACCGGAGCGCCGCGGCTCGCTCACCGGCGGCGGGTTCGCCGCGCCGTGGATGCTGGGTGTCGTGACTCTGACACTGCTTCCCATGCTCGCGTCGGCCGTTCTCTCGTTCACCCGGTGGGACGGGTTGACGTGGGCCGACATCGAGTGGGTCGCGTTGGAAAACTACGCCGACCTCCTGGGCTTCGAGCCCGACTCGCAAGCGAGCAGCCGCGACCCGTGGTATTTCGAGTCTTTGCCGGGCCGACCCAACGATCCGCGTTTCTATCAGGCACTCTACAATACGACAGTCTACAGCTTTGCGGCCGTGCCGCTGGGATTGGCGGCGGCGTTGATGCTGGCTTTGTTGTTGGACGTCAAGCTGCGCGGCATGGCCGTCTTCCGCACGCTCTATTACCTGCCGCACGTTCTTGCCGGTGTGGCCACCGTAATGGTGTGGAGTTGGCTGTTCAATCCCAGGTTCGGCTGGGTAAACGCCGCGATCCGTGCGGTCTATGGCGCGCTCGATCCCATTCTCGTGGCGTTGGGGTTCGAGGGCACCGCTGCCTGGCCGGTGCCCGACTGGCTATACTCGCCGGCCGCGTGCAAACCGGCGTTGGTTCTCATGCACGTTTGGACCGCGGGCGGGGCCATGCTGATCTTCCTGGCGGCGCTGCAATCGGTTCCGGCAAGCCTCTACGAAGCCGCCGCCATCGACGGGGCCGGTCGCTGGAAGCGGTTTCGGGCCGTGACCCTGCCGCAGATCACCCCGGCTATCTACTTCAACCTCATCCTGGGGATCGTGTATTCGCTGCAGGCGTTCAGCCAGCCTTATCTGCTGCAAAACCGCGCCCAGGAGAACGGGCTGCTCTTCTACGTGCTCTATCTTTACCAATGCGCGTTTCAAGAGCCGCACCGGCTCGGGTATGCGTGTGCCCTGGCCTGGACGATGTTCGCGGTCATCATGCTGCTGACGCTGTTGACCGTGCGTTCGGGGCGGTGGTGGGTTCATTACGAAAGTGAAGGGGCGTTGTGAGGCGGCGATCATGTGTCAAGACGGTGGCACTCTACGCTCTGTTGACGGCGGTTGGGGCCGTGGTGGTGTTGCCGCTGCTTTGGGCGCTGTTGACCTCGCTGCAGCCGCTGGACGAAGCCCTGCGCTATCCGCCGTCGTGGCGGGTGAGTTCTCCTCGCTGGCAGAACTACGTGGACGCCGTCGGCACGCTACCGTTCGCCCGTTTCATGCTCAACTCGCTGTTCATCGCCACGGTGTCGGCGGTCGGGGCGGTGCTGACCGGTGCCATGGCGGGCTATGCCTTCGCCTGCCTGCCGTGGCGTGGCAAGCGGGTGTGGTTTGCGGTCTTGCTGGGTTCGCTGATGATCCCGTCGCAGGTACTGCTGATTCCGCACTTCGTTCTTTACGAAACCTTGGGTTGGATCGGGACCTACAAGCCGCTCATCGTTCCGGCGTGGCTGGGGGGCGGGGCGTTCAATGTGCTCCTGTTTCACCAGTTTTTCAAGCGCGTCCCGCGTGAACTGGCCGAAGCCGCCGCCCTCGACGGCGCCGGTGCGTGGCAGACCTTCAGCCGAGTGATGCTCCCGGCGGCCCGCCCGGTCGTCATCACGGCGGTGATCTTGAGCTTCATCTTTCATTGGAGGGACTTCTTCCGTCCGTTGATCTACCTGACGGATTTCAACACCTTTCCGATTTCACTGGGGCTGCGGATGTACCAAACGTCGACGGGCAGTTGGGTCAACCTGCTGATGGCCGCCAGCCTGCTGTCGCTGCTGCCGCTGGGCGTAGCGTTCCTGTTGTGCCAGCGACACCTGACGCACGGCCTTCGATCCTCGGGAAGGGTAGGGTATAATCCGCGCCGATGATCCGCATCACCGAACAAGAGTTCGAGGAACTGGTGCTCGAGGCCGTGACGTCGCTTCCCGCCGGGTTGAAGGAACGGCTCGACGACGTGGTTGTCGATATCGAAGCCATGCCGGATCGGGCGACGGCCCGTAGCCTCGGGCTGCGCAGCCGACGGCGACTGCTGGGGTTGTTTCATGGCGTCCCGCTGACCGAGCAGAGTGTCACCGATCTCGCGCGTCTGCCCAGCCGGATCACGATCTACCGCGACAACATTCGGCGCACCTGTCGCACGCGGCGACAGATCGTTCAGCAGGTCCGCAAGACCGTGCTCCACGAAATCGGGCACCACTTCGGAATGGACGAAGGGGACCTCGACGATTTGGGTTACGGTTAGCCTGGAGGGCGGCTCTACCCCGGTTGCGGGAGTGGGCCGTCGCCGAACTCCGGAGTGGGATCGGGGGCGGTCACCGGACGGGCCTGCCCCACGTCCTTGTCGGTCTTCGCTTCGTCGTCGAGGAGATCGGCGACTCCCGGTCGGTCCAGAGTCTCGCCGGCGAGCAGGGCCTTGATGTCCTCGCCCGTAATGGTCTCGTACTTGATGAGTGCCTCGGCGACGACCTTCACGTTGTCGGCGTTCCCTTCGACGATTCTGCGCGCATCGTGATAGGCCTGATCGATCAGCCGATGGACTTCCTCGTCGATGATCCGGGCGGTGTCCTCGGAATACTCCTTGGCGGAGGGCAGATCGATCATGGTCTGCTTGGATGCGTCGTCGCCGTCATAGGCGATGAAGCCGAGCTTCTCGTTCATGCCCCACTCGGTGACCATGCGTCGGGCCAATTCGGTGGCCTGTCGGATGTCGGCCGAGGCACCGGTGTTGATGTCGCCGCAGAAGCGTTCCTCGGCGAGGCGCCCCGCGCAGAGCACGCGCATGGTCGCCAGGATGTAGTTCCGGGTGAGGTTGGTGCGGTCTTTCTCCGGCAACGAGAAGGTCGCCCCTCCGAACGGTCCGCGCGGGATGATGCTGATCTTGTGTACCGGGTCGGCGTGCTCTTCGAGCGACTGCACCACGGCGTGCCCGGCTTCGTGATACGCGGTGGCTGATTGTTCCTTTTCGTCGATTTCGCGGCTTCTTTTGGCCCGGCCCCAGCGGACTTTGTCGCGCGCCTCCTCCAGGTCGTCCTGCTCGACGAACTCCTTCTCTTCCATGGTGGCGAGCAGGGCGGATTCGTTGATGATGGCAGCCAAGTCCGCGCCGGAGAACGTGGGCGTACCGCGCGCCAGGCGTCGCATGTCCACGTTGGGGCCCAGCTTGACCTTGCGGGCGTGCACCTTGAGGATTTCGTAGCGCCCCTTCACGTCCGGCAGCGACACGTACACTTGCCGATCGAAGCGCCCCGGGCGGATCAATGCCGGGTCGAGCACATCCACCCGGTTCGTCGCCGCGATCACGATTACCTGGTCGTCGGTCTCGAACCCGTCCATCTCCACGAGGATGGCGTTGAGTGTCTGCTCGCGCTCGTCATGCCCGCCGCCGGCGAAGCTCGCCCCGCGCCGCCGCCCGACGGCGTCAATCTCGTCGAGGAAGATGATGCACGGCGAGTTCTCCTTGGCCTGCTTGAACAGATCGCGGACCCGCGAAGCCCCCACGCCCACGAACATCTCCACGAAGTCAGAACCGCTGATCGAGAAGAAGGGCACGTCCGCCTCACCGGCAATGGCCTTGGCCAGCAGCGTCTTGCCGCAGCCCGGCTGTCCCACAAGCAATACGCCGCGCGGAATGCGCCCCCCCAGACGCTGGAACTTCTTGGGGTTCTTGAGGAATTCGATGATCTCGGTGACTTCTTCCTTGGCCTCGGTAATGCCGGCGACGTCCGCGAAAGTGACGTTGGTGTGCTCCTTCGTCGTCACGCGGTGCTTGGAACGACCGAAGTTGCCGAGCATGCCCCCGCCACCACCGGCGTTGCGCAGTTGGCGGAAAACGAAGAACCAGAAGAACGCCACGAGCAGCAGCCAGGGCAGCAGCGACAGCACCGTGAGCAGCAGTTGGCTGCGGCGCTCGAATTTGATCGGCACTTTGGGGTCCAGCGTGCTCCGCAACTCGCGGATGAACTCCGAGTCCATCGCCGGAGCCGGGTACTGCAACTCGAATTCCAGATTGCTTCGTTCGGTATCGCTGTCGTTCCGTATGCGAGTGCCGGTGATGCCATCCTCCCGGAGCTGGACCTTCTCGATTTGGTCGTTCTGGACGTACATCCAGAAGGTGCTGATGTCGATCTTCTCGGGTTGGTTGACTCCACTGGTGAGCAAGACCACCAGCATCAGCGCCAGGCCCAAGAAGACCATCCAACTGACGATGCCACGCGAGGGTATCTTCAGGTTGGGTCCACCCGGCTTTGGCCGGTTGTCTGGCTGATCGGGACCGTGCCCGTCACCTTCCGGCATTGATCAAACTCCGTCGCTGACGCCAGCGATTCCGACAATCCACCAATAGGATTCTAGCGCGCTTACCAATCGGATTCCATCGTTTCCACGATGGCCTCGGCCATGTCGTCCAGTCCCCGCACCATCCCCTTGGCGAACGTCTCGCCCACAGGGGGAATGTACTCCACGGAATGGACGAACCGCTTTCGCTCCACCAGAACCCCTCCGGTCCTCATGTCTTTCCACCGATACCGCATAACCACCGTGGCGCCCTTCTCGCGGGGCAGGCCCGTATTGAAATCATTCCCCAACACGCGCTGCCTCACCTCGAGAATCTCCCCCGAGAACAGCGTATCCGCCGTGCTTTGCGGGGCAATCCGATACGGCGTGTCCATCTCGATGCGCTTGATAATCGCTTCGGTCAGTTGGAACTCCAACTCGCGTCGAAACTCGCGCGACTCCAGCATTTCGACGTGGACGGTCTTGATTCCGGACCTAAACGGACGCTCGGTGGAATACGAGCACCCGCCGCACACGACAACGGCCAGACCCGCCACCAACGTACAGTCCCTGATCATGGCGTGTCCTTTCTTGCGGACGGTTCGTCCTCGTCATCCGGGGGTGGCGCGGTGCTCGATCCCCCGGCGGTTTCCGGGACCTCGGCCAACCCCATTTCGGCCAGCCTGCCGGAGGCCTCACGCGCCGCGACCGTCTCAGGCCAGGTCGCGAGCGTCGATCGATAGTAGAAGGCTGCCGCGCGGGGACGCTCGGTCTTGCGGTAGTATTCGCCGACGTGCAACTCCTTGGTGGCTCGCTGCTCGCGGATATTGGCAAGTACCAGCCCGACGCCCTCCTGCTCAGCCACCCCGGGGTACTGCGCCAGGTAATCGCGGAATCGCGCTTCGGCCTCGATCAATCCCGCATCGTCGAACTCGATACCGGGGAAGCTGCCCAGCGCCGCGTCCGCACTGCGCCGCAGGGCATAACGAACGTAGCGGCTGAGCGGAAACTGCTCGCGCAGTCGAGCGTATTCGAACTCCGCCAGCGCGAAATCGCCCTTGACGAAGAAATGATCCGCCTTGGTCTTCAGCGCCAGTTCCGCAGTGGGGCTCTCAGGATAGTTCGCCGCCAGGTCGTCCAGGATACTCAGGCCGACGTCCTCGGCCGGCATCATTCGCATGCCTATCAGCTTACGCCTGGTGCCCTTGAGGAACACGTCGGCGATGACGAATTCGTAGTGGATGGCTTCGTCTGCCGCCTGCGTCGGGCCGTATTCGTTGAGGAACTCTTGCAAGTGCTTGTGGGCCTTGTAGTAATCGCGCCTGGCGATTTCGATGCGTGCCCGTAAGACCGCCGCCTCGGGATACCGCGGATCGGCTTCGCCGTACGTCTCGAGCCACTTGCGAACGCGGCGATAGGCGGCGGCGTAGTGCCCGTCGGTATGGTCCGCTCGCGCCAGTCGCAGGTCGCCTTCGGGGGTTCCCGGTACGGGCGCCTCCCGCTGGACCCAGGTGCCCCGCGTCTCGTCGTATTCGAGGCATTCGCTCTGCGGGCTCGGTCGATCACCCGCCGCCGCCGGCCCGGCGATAAAGAGCCCCATCAAGGCCCAACAAGCCCGGTGCCACGCTCCCCTGCAACTCATGCGGTGATAGCTAAGCATCATCGGAACGACCCCTGTTCTAACCCGAAGAAGAAACGCCGCACCGGCGTCGTTTGCCGATTGTCCGCTATTCTACGAGCCTACCCCGCCTCAGGCAACCACGCCACATGCCCACCGGCACTAGCGAGCCGCTCCTAGTGCTCCGGCACACGTGAAACTGCGGGTTGCCGCGGGCACTTCCAGAACTGAGCCGCGACTGTAAGGGAGCGGAGGCGCAAGGAGTAGCGCCCGGGGCGTAACCGCTTCCTGACGGGCGCGGCTCGGACAACCCGCAGGAATACGTGTGGCAAGGCACTAGTGCACCTTCACAGCTGTTTGTGTGGGTTGTTGCTCAAGGGTGCCACTGGCGGCTTGTCCGCCAGTGTCGCACGGGCAGACAAGCTGCCCGTGGCACCCGAACGGGCAAACCCACAAAACAACGTGTGACCATGCACTAGCGACCATCAGCCGTTGCGAGCTTGCTCACGATTCCAGCAAATCTCGAACTCTAGCGGGCTTGGACGTCGGCGTACGGAGACGTGGGACGGTGATTCTTCCGTTTGCGCTGTCAGTAGCGTACGCGGGAGCGAGCCGCCCGAGCCAGTTTCGCGTCCATCTGGGCACGGTGTGCGGCCTGTTTGTTTCTCTCATTGCGCTGTTGGAGGTAGTTGGCCAGGGCGAGAACGAAAAACACCGCTACGATCGCGATCAGCACGTAGTACAAGACCTGCAACAGGTCGGTGTTGCTTCGCCCGGCGAAATTCTCATGCACGGCGTGCACACGATCGGCCCCGCTCACAGCCAATGTGTAAAACGACATAGCGTGGTCCTCCCTCTCATGGTGTATCGGCCCGGATGCCGCGTTGGGCAAGGTGAGAGGGCACGGCTGCACTCGGTCGCCGAAAGCCCCTTGGGCCGAACGGACGGCATTCCCTGTACCCTAAACATACGTTACGAATCGGCGCTCGGACGTTGAAAACCCCGCTATCGGGATTATGGGACGCACCAGCGGTTGCACGAGACGCATGACCGGATAACATGACCCCTCTCGCAGGCCCGGTGGGGCGATAGGGAATGCCGTGGTCCACCGGGCACCGATGGGAACAGGTTTTCTTTGGCCCACAATCAGCAGAGCAAAGGCACGAAATGAAAGTCCACGAGTATCAAGCACGCCAATTGTTGCAAGACGCGGGTGTTCCGGTTCCGGCATCGGAGATGGTCAAAACGGTGGAGGCCGCGGTCGCCGCGCACCGGAGAATCGGCGGCACCGTTGTGGTCAAGGCCCAGGTATTTGCCGGCGGTCGAGGCAAAGCCGGTTTCGTCAAGCTCTGTCAGGAGCCGGGCGAAACCGAGGCAGCCGCGAAGTTCATGCTTTCCAATCGCATGGTCTCCAAGCAAACCGGACCCGAGGGGATCGCGGTCAAGAAGCTGCTCGTGGCTGATGGCGTGGACATCGACACCGAGTACTACGTCGGCGTCGTGCTCGATCGCGCCAAGCGCACCCCGGTGATGATGGTCTCCCGGGAGGGGGGCGTGGAGATCGAAGAGGTTGCCGCCCGCAACCCCGACGCCATTGTCAAGGAGTGGTTCCACCCGCATCTGGGCTTACAGGGTTTCCAGGTTGCCAAGCTGATCGGTGCCCTTGGCCTGACTGACAAGGAACAGGCCAAGGCAGCCGCCAAGGTCCTGCGCGGGCTGGCCAAGATCTTTTCCACCAAGGATTGCTCCCTGGCCGAGATCAACCCGCTGGTGCGCACCAAATCCGGCGAGATCCTGGCCATCGACGCCAAGATGAACTTCGATGATTCCGCCGTCTTCCGCCACCGCGACCTGCAGGAGATGCACGATCCCTCGGAGGAGGACGAGGCGGAGTTGCGGGCCAAGAAGTTCGATCTGACCTACATCGCCCTGGACGGAAACATCGGCTGCCTGGTCAACGGAGCCGGTCTGGCCATGTCCACCATGGACATCATTAAGCTGCACGGCGGTGGGCCGGCCAACTTCCTCGACGTCGGCGGGTCGGTCACGACCGAAGGCGCCACGGAGGCCTTCCGCATCATCTTAGCCGACCCCAAAGTCAAGGGCGTGCTCGTCAACATCTTCGGCGGTATCGCCCA